>Ga0210388_10000806_pt1 | contig 25000 bp, 24 predicted proteins | sample IncBWC19OmetaG_FD_155485 | JGI IMG/M metagenome (GOLD analysis project Ga0210388, IMG submission 155485) | Forest soil microbial communities from Barre Woods Harvard Forest LTER site, Petersham, Massachusetts, United States - Inc-BW-C-19-O ...
GAGGCATGAATAAAGTTTCATCCGATGTTGGCAACCAGCTTTACGGAGCACTGAAGAAAAGGGCTTTGCACACGAGGATTGTTTTCATTGAAGTGAACATGCCCGATGATTCCGACAATGCCAAAACAACACAGATATTGAAGGATGCCCTTAGCAGTATCCGGTCAAGGGAGGGCAAACTAACCATAAATGAACAACCCGCCCCACCAGCATACGTCATCGTGACCAACAACCCAAGCCACTACAATCTTCACGGGATATGCCATTTTGGGGCAGCCGCCGAAGGGTTTAAAATTCCTGATTTCAAGGCGGACATGCTGCACACTAATTTACGGGCAGCGATCAAAACGCGTGAAAAGCATATTGAAGTTTTTTCTTTGATGGAATCATTGGCCGAACACCAACACATCCCATCCACGTTCGACGGCGACCACCCAGACCTAGCGTTTGGAAAATCAGAACCCAGACTTTTGATTGGAAAAACATATTTGATTCCTAACGGTCGAGGCGGCGAAGTTGCTGCTGAATTAACGGAAGCTGTAGTGATGGAAATGACAAAAACCGCCCACGGTATTTGCAAACTCGCGGACGGCCAGCAAATCATGGTGGAATTTCCATTAAGTGACGAGGAAATGGCTGCTTACCGCAGGCACCCCGATACTTTTTTTGGAAAATTAAAGAAACACGCAAAGGGAATCACTGACCCCATCGACCTTTATTATTACTGCCTCGATGTTTACCGGAATTCCCCGAAGGACACCCTTTTGCGTTTGATGGGTATTCCGCCAAATTCAGATTTTGCAAAACTGTCGCAACAGGAATTGGCGGAACGTTATTGCGAAAACATCGTATATCAAACGATGAATATTTCCGCGAAAGCAAAAGGAGACCCCCAAAAACCAACTGAAAAATGATGCCGTAATCATCGTTTGTGACAGTCCAGAGAGACGGGGGTTGTACAAGTGACGAGTTGGAAACTACAAGCCACTACCCTGTGGCTTGCTTCCTCGCGCCTTTGCGTTAAAAATCCTGCCGTGACGCAAGCCGAAGCCAAAAAACGCCACGCCGAACTTTGCGCGGAAATCCGCGCGCACGACCACGCCTATTACGTCGAGGGCAGGGCAAAAATCTCCGACCACGAATACGACCAACTTTACGGCGGACTCCAGAAACTGGAAAAAGATTTCCCCGAACTCGCCACTCCGGACTCGCCCACGCAACGGGTCGGGGGCGCGCCGAGCGAAAAGTTTGCGCGGGTGAAGCATCTCGTGCCGATGCTCTCGCTGGACAAGGTGGAGGCCGCGGACCATCCGACTTCCGCCGAGGAACCGGACCGGGAGAAGCGCAACCGGTTGCAGGATGAAAACACACTCGCGGAATTGCGCGCCTGGGACCAGACCATCCGCAAGCATCTCGGACGCGATCAGGTTCAATATATCATCGAGCCGAAGGCGGACGGGGTTTCCATCGGCGTCCATTATCGCGAAGGGAAATTCACGCTGGGAGTCACGCGCGGCGATGGCACGGAGGGCGACGACATCACGGTAAATCTGCGAACGGTGCGGGGCATTCCGCTTGAACTTCGTAGCAGCCGACGTGAGGAGGCTCCAACTAAAAAATCGGAATCATATCAGAGCCTCCTTACGTCGGCTGCTACACCGGAATTGCTGGAGGTTCGTGGCGAGGCTTACATGGCGATTGATGAATTCGAGGCCATCAACAAGAAGCTTGAGGCCGAGGGTGAAAAACCGTTTCCCAATGCCCGCAACGCCACCGCCGGCACATTGAAACAACTGGATCCCCGGCTCGTGGCGAAGCGTCCAATCCGCGCGGTGTTCTATGCCACCGGCGCGGTGGAAGGCATCGAGTTCAAAACGCATTCCGAGATGTTGAAGGCGTTCACCGGCTTTGGGTTGCCCACGCAAAAATTGTGGTGGGTGTGCGATGGCATTGACGAGGTGCTGAAGATTTATCGCGACAAAGTGGTTGCGCATTACGACGAGGACAAGGATTTGCGGCGGCAGTTGCCGTACGAGATCGACGGCATCGTGGTCAAGGTCAACACACTGGCGGACTGGGCGAAGATTCCAGGTCGCAGCCGCGCGCCGGGCTACGCCATCGTCCACAAGCCGGTGCCGTGGATCACGCCGGCGGAGACGGTCTTGAAGGCGATTACGGTGCAGGTGGGGCGCACCGGCGTGTTGACGCCGGTGGCCGAACTGGAGCCGGTGTTTGTGCAGGGTTCAACGATTTCGCGGGCGACGCTGCATAACGAGGACGAAATCCGCCGCAAGGACATCCGCATCGGCGACACGGTGGTCATCCGCAAGGCGGGCATGGTGATCCCGGAAGTCGCCGAGGTCGTGAAGACGAAACGTCCGGCCGGGGCGAAGGAATTTGATCTATTCAAATTTGTCGGGGGAAAGTGTCCTGTATGCGGCGGCGCGATTGCCAAGGACAAGGCCTCGGGCAGCGGCGATGACGAAGTGGCGTGGCGTTGTCAGAATATTGCCGGTTGTCCGGCGCAGCTCATGCGGCGCGTGGAATATTTCGCCGCGCGCAAGGCATTGGACATCGAATCGCTCGGCGGCATCGTGGCGGAAAAACTGGTCGAACGCGGGATGGTGAAGGAACCGCTCGACTTGTTTGATCTGAAATTGGAAGCACTCGGCAAATTGAACCTTGGCACCGATGACGAGCCGCGCGTGTTCGGCGAAAAGAACGCGACCAAAATCCTTGAGACGCTGGAGCGGGCCAAGACCGCGCCGCTGAACAAATGGATCCATGCGCTGGCAATCAGCGATGTCGGCGAAAATATTGCGCTTCAGTTATCCAAGCTCCATCAAGACTTGAAGAGTTTAGCTCATTCAAAACTGCTCACTCTTATTGCAGACGAAGGAAAACACTCAGACGAACTACAGAAAGAAGTGGCGCATCTTGTTTCGCAAAATCCAATTCTTAAAGCGGAGGCGGACCATCAAAGGCAAAATCTGGAAAATGAAATCAAACGATTGAAGATCGATCTTGAGAAAGCTAATGCGCAAGAGGCTGATTCTAAAGTGAAGAGTAGCCTCAAAAACCGTATCAAGACCCGGGAAAACCGTTTACAGATTGTCGGACTGTCCGAAGAAATCGGCCCCGTTGTCGCGAAAAGTATATTGGAATATTTCCAGTCGGCATCCGGTCAAAAGATTTTGAAACGGATGGATGAATTAAGTATTCATCCGTCTAGTGGCAAACCGGCCTCAACCACCGATTTAGCTCTCACTGGAAAAACTTTTGTTCTTACAGGCACTCTTCCCAGTTTGTCGCGTGATGAAGCCTCTGCGATGATTCGTGACGCAGGTGGGAACGTGGTCGGCTCTGTAAGCAAGAAGACCGATTATTTGTTGGCGGGCGCGGAAGCCGGTTCCAAACTCGACAAAGCCAAAGAATTAGGGATAAAAATTTTAACAGAGAAAGAATTTTTGGGAATGTTGGAATAAAAATCAGTGCCCAAAAACGAATTGTTTTAAAATGCCAGTGCAGAACAAAAAAGAATATGTGCTGAAGCCCTACAAATCTTCAGCTAAAAACGAGTCTGCCAAACTTGTCCCATCGTCAAAGGAGTTTTTGGACTCGCCTGCGCCTGAAATCATTTTTCAAGGCCGTTCGTTTTGCTTCACGGGAGTTTTTGATTTTGCCGACGGTGACCGGAATAAGTGCGAGGCCGAAACGAAATTGCGTGGCGGATTTTGCTATGAGCGACCCAATCAAGCGCTCAATTATTTGGTTGTCGGAAATTATGCTGAACCTTCATGGGGGCATGGTGCCTACGGGAGAAAGATCATGGCCGTGCTCGGTTTTAAGAGTGTAGGTAAAAAATGTCATATTATTTCCGAAGAGCTCTGGTCAAGGTCTTTGCAAGCGACAGCGCAATCACGCACAGAGGGTCAGAAGCCGGTTCGAGGTAATTCAAAAAGCGATCAATTGGTTCAGTTGCAAAAGGACCTGGACCAATTAAAACAAAACCAGCAGTTACTTATTATTGCGCTAAAAAAAGAATTGAGTCCTTCAAATTACGGCAAGCTTTTGAAGCGTTTACGAGAATCAGGAGTCACAATTTAAGGTTTGGTCAAACTTATGGACGCGACTTCGTCCCAGCGGGACAAATGGAAATTAGCCAGACACGAAGTGTCTGGTTCGTCGCCCATGATGCAATCCGCCCTGAAGGGGCGGCGGAATCCATCGTCCCTTCAGGACGAACAAATTTACCCGATGGCTTGCCAGCCACTTCGTAGCTGGCTAATTTCCGTAGCCGCGCTGCGGCATGTGGACGAGAGGACCGATGCAGCCGCCGGCGGCAAGGTCAGCGGCAGCGTGAGCAAGAAGACGGACTTCGTGCTGGCGGGTGCGGAGGCTGGTTCAAAATTGGATAAAGCAAAGGAACTGGGAGTGAAAATTTTGGACGAGGCGGAGTTTTTGAAAATGTGTGACTGAGGAATTCCGCACGGTTTCGTCCCAGCGGGACAACCGGAAATTAGCCAGACACGGAGTGTCTGGTTCTTCGTCCACACCGCAACCCGTCCTGAAAGGACGGTGGAATCCCTCGTCCTTTCAGGACGAATGAATTTACCGGCTGGAATACCAGCCACTTCGTAGCTGGCTAATTTCCGGCGTCGCTCCGCGACTCCCAGCCCTAGCGCCGGAGGCGCGATAGATAATAGCCCACGGTGAAACCGTGGGTTAAGGCCAACAAAGCCATCCAAGCCCCGGCAGGGGCGACAGAAAACCGGCCGTCGCAAATTCTTTCGCCCCGTCCGGGGCTTGATTAAATCCCACCCGTTCATCCACGGCTCGCGCCGTGGGCTACTTTCTTTCGTCGCTCCGCGACTCCGCAGCCTTAGCGCCGCAGGTGCTGCATCTTGGTAGAACCAAACCAAATCGGGCCTTGCGGACGGCCATCATGCCGCTCCTACGGAGCTTTGGATTTTTTTGCGGTGCGTTTCTACAAATATGCCAGCCCTCCGGGCTTGAAAAAAATCACGTCAATTCGTGAAATTCGTGTCACAGAACCTGTGTTTCACCCGTGACTAAAAATTCAAACGCCAATTGGCTAAACGCCTGTCCAACACGACATTTGGCTGCGGCCGGTCCACCCCTTTTCACTTGCCGCCGTCGTTGTTCTATGTGAAAACACATTAGCAAGGAATGAAAACAAAAGCTGACATCGTCGCGAACTGGCTGCCGCGTTACACGGGCACGCCGCTCAAGGACTTCGGCAAGCACATCCTGCTGGTCAATTTCAATAATTACGTGGAGATGTTCGCGCGCTGGCACAAGGTGCCGATCCGCGGTCTCAACAAGCCAATGCCGAACGCGACGGCAAACGGCATCACGATCATCAATTTCGGCATGGGCAGCGCGAGCGCGGCGACCATCATGGATCTGCTCTCGTCGATTCATCCCGAGGCGGTGCTGTTTCTCGGCAAGTGCGGCGGGTTGAAGCACGTGGCGAAACTCGGTTCGCTGGTGCTGCCCATCGCGGCCATCCGGGGCGAGGGCGCGTCGAACGATTATTATCCGCCGGAGGTGCCGGCGTTGCCGGCGTTTAGTCTGCAGAAGGCCATTTCCACAACCATCCGCGATCATAAGAGTGATTATTGGACCGGCACGGTTTACACGACGAACCGCCGGGTATGGGAACATGACGACGCGTTCAAGCGTTACTTGAAAAAAATCCGGTGTATCGGCATTGACATGGAGACGGCGACGATTTTCATCACCGGTTTTCACAACGAGATTCCCACGGGCGCGTTGCTGCTGGTGAGCGACCAACCGATGACGCCGGACGGCGTGAAGACGGCGGCGAGCGACGCAAAGGTGACGCAGGTGTTTCTTGAGAAGCATCTGCATATCGGGATCGATTCGCTGAAGCAACTTATCAACCGCGGGGCGACAGTGAAGCATCTGCGGTTCTAAGGCGGGTCTTCAAAACTGTCATAGCCGATGTAGTGCGTATTATGAGCAGTCAGCGGCTCGATAGTTTTCGCGAAAGTAGAAATGTCCAACTGCTGTTCCTTCTCCCTGAGGGAGAAGGTTAGGATGAGGGGGAAGGCGGCGCTTATTTCAAATGGTGCGGGCCTAAAATTTGGATGACGACTTTCCCCTCACCCCGGCCCTCTCCCTTGGGAGAGGGAGAAACGCTCGCAGCGTCCTGACACTGGAACGCATCTGGTAGTTCGGAAGTTTAATGCGCCGTTGCGCTGCTTCGCCGGCTTGCTTACTTTCTAGGCCATGCGAACGATTCACGACGGGGGAATTTTCTTTAAAACGGGGGCACGGCCATGAGCACGCCGGCGATCGCGGCTGCGCGGCTGAAAAAGATTTGTCCGTTGCGACCGAAACTGGCGGTGATGCTCGGCAGCGGGTTTCATCATGTGCTGACGGAATTGCGCGTGGCCAAAAAAGTTTCCTACGCGCAGATTCCCGGTTTTCCCAAGCCGACGGTCGCGGGTCATGCGGGTGAATTGTATTTCGGCCACCTCGGGAAGACGCCGGTGCTCGTCTTGAGCGGGCGCGCGCATTTCTACGAGGGGCACGAAATGGAGCGCGTGACGTTCGCGACGCGGACGCTGGCGGCGTTCGGCATCACGGATCTGCTGCTGACGAACGCGGCGGGGGGCATCAATAAAAGATTTCGCGCCGGGGATTTCATGGTGTTGACCGACCACATCAATCTCATGGGCGTAAATCCACTTCGCGGGCCGCAACCGAAGGATTTGCCGCGTTTTGTGGATATGACGGAGGTTTATGACCAACCGTTGCGAAAGATTTTGTTTGCGGCCGGAAAAATTTCCAAACGAAAATTGCAGCAAGGTGTCTATTTAGCAGTGAGCGGGCCTACCTATGAGACGCCGGCGGAAATCCGTGCATTTGCGGTGCTGGGCGCGGATGCGGTGGGGATGAGCACGGTGCCGGAGGCGATCGTGGCGCGGCAATGCGGCCTGCGGGTGGCGGGCGTTTCGTGCATCACGAACCTGGCGGCAGGGATCAGCAAGGAAAAGCTGTCGCATGGCGAAGTGCTGGAAACGGCGGAACGCGTGAAAAAAACCGGTGCGGCGCTGATAAAGAATTTTGCGGAGTTGTACGGAAAATTTAACCACGGATAAACCCTGATGGACACGGATAAAAAATGGCAAGGTAGGGCGCGCAGTCCTCTGCGCGCCGCCGCCTGCCAACAAACGTGTTCTGGTTCACCACAACGGCGCGCACGGAGTGACGCGCCCTACCAACCCCTGAAACTGATACAGTTCCGAGATTCAAAATCTTTCAGGCAAGGCATCGCTAATATCCGTGTTAATCTGTGTCCATCCGTGGTTGAAAATAAAAAATGAAAATTGATGCCAAAAAATTGGTGACGGCCGCGGTGGAGGCGCGCGAAGGTTCGGTGTCGCCCTATTCCAAGTTCAAGGTCGGCGCGGCGTTGTTGACGCGGCGCGGCGAAGTGATCGGCGGCGCGAATGTGGAGAGCGCGAGCTATGGTTTGACCTGCTGCGCGGAACGGATTGCGCTGTTCAAGGCGTTGACGGACGGGAAAAAGGATTTTGTGGCGGTGGCAGTGGTGGCGCGCTGCAACGGCGGGCCGATGCCGTGCGGCGCATGCCGGCAGTTGTTGCGCGAATACGCGCCAGATGCGAAAGTATACATAGCGGACACCGACGATTTGAAAAAGATAAGGAATTTTACGGTGAAAAACCTTTTGCCGGCGGCGTTCACGCTCGTTCCTTGAGTTTTGGGCAATCAGGTGTACCCTGTCGCGCTTGTGTCTAGATGAAACCGGAAGTCGTATTTGGATTGGAAAACGCGGTGTGGCCGTGCCTGCTGGTAAACCCGGCGGGCGCGGTGATGATTGCCAATACGGCGGCCAAAAATGCCTTCGGCGCGGCGCTCAACGGCACGCCGACGCAACTGTCCGAGATCTGGTCGGCGGAAAACGGCGGCGGCGCGACGGAATTCCTGACCTTGTGGCAGCAGTCGCCGACGGCGGTGGCGATCTTGAAGTTCAAGACCACGGGCGGGGCGGTGACCAGCTTCTCGACGGCCATCAGCATGTTCCAAAACAACGAGGAACGCTGGCTGGTGTTTCAATTGCTCGCGGGCATCGGCGGCGCGGAGTCCGTGCCTTCGCCCAAAATGGCGACGGAGGGCGATGCGGCGTTGAAGCAAAAACTGGATTGCGTGATGCAGCTCGCGCGCACGGTGTCCCTGGATTTCAACAACGCGCTGACCGGCGTGCTCGCGCACACGTCGCTTTTGCTCGGCAAGGCGGAACCGGAACATCCGTGGCGGCGCTCGCTTTTGGAAGTGGAAAAATCGGCGGCGCGCGCGGCGGAAATCGCCAGCGAACTGGGGCTGTTCAGCCGGCAGGAGAAGGAGACACGCCGGTCGCCGGCGGGAAACCTGAACTCGGTCATCACCCGCTGCGTGGACGTCCAAAAAAGCACGCACGGCAACCGCATCTCGTGGAACATGAACCTGGACCGCACGCTGTTCGAGGCGCGGTATGAGGAGGCGAAGGTGCAGCAGTCATTGCAAAAAATTCTGGAGAACGCGGTCGAGTCGTTCGGCCATGCGCACTTGTCGCGGCAGATCTCGGTGCAGACGCGCAGCGTGGAACTGACCGAGGCGACGCAGGACCGCAATGTGCGGCTGGCCGCCGGCACCTACGTCTGCATGGAAATTTCGGACAACGGCGCGGGCATCGAGGCGGAGGCGCTGCCCCGGATTTTTGAACCGTTTTTCACGACCAAAAAAGCACCACATCGCGGCCTTGGGCTCGCGCTGGTCTACGGGATGATTTCCAACCACGGCGGCGGCGTGGCGGTTTCGAGCCAGCCGGGAAAGGGGACCTCGGTGCGCGTCTATCTGCCCTCGGAAAAGTCGCGGGCGCAGGACGGGGGGATGACGGACAAGGAGTTGCGCGGGACGGGCACGATCCTGGTGGTGGACGACGAGAGCCTGCTGCTGACGATGGCGGAAACGATCTTGACCGACTTTGGCTACAAGGTATTGACGGCGAGCAGCGGGCAAAAGGCGCTGCAAGTGCTGGCGCAGCCGGCGACGCGGGTGGACCTGATCGTGACCGACCTGGTGATGCCGGGCATGGGCGGGCGCGAAATGATCGAAAAAATCCGGCAGCAGGGGCTCGGGATGCCGGTGCTGTGCACGAGCGGGTACGTTTTGCCGGAGGACAAGCAAAACGGCGCCGGCTATCTGCAAAAACCGTTCACCAGCCGTGAACTGCTGTCCAAGGTGAAGTCCACGCTGGAGCATCACGATTGACTTCCCGCACCGATTTGCGTTAAATGAACTTATGCAAATCGAAAGTCTGAAAGTATTTTGCGACCTGTCCGAGACGGAAAGTTTCACCAAGGCGGCACAGATCAACGGCGTGACGCAATCCGCCGTGAGCCAGCAAATCAGCGCTCTGGAACGGCAGTTCAAGTCGCTTCTCATCGAACGCAGCAAGAAAAAATTCCGGCTCACGCGCGAAGGACAGGTGCTTTACGACTACAGCAAGCAAATCATCCAGACTTATGAATCTTTGCACAGCAAGTTGCAGGAATTGAAGGACATCATTTCCGGCACGATCCGCGTGGCGACGATTTATTCCATCGGTTTGCACGACCTGCCGCCGTACATCAAGAAGTTCATGAAGAGCTATCCGACGGTGAATATCCACGTCGAATACCGCCGCGCGAACCAGGTTTATGATGATGTGCTGAGCAATGTGGTGGATCTCGGCCTGGTGGCGTACCCGGTGAAGGATTCAAAGATCGAGATCATTCCGCTGCGCAAGGAGCCGTTGGTGTTGATCTGCCATCCGGGGCATCCCTTCGCGAAACAAAAGGCCATCAAGTTGAAACAGCTCGCGGGACAGAAAGTCATCGGTTTCGAGCCGGACATCCCGACCCGCAAGGCGCTGGACAAGATTTTGAAGGAATATGGCGTCGAGGTGCAGCACGTCATGGAGTTCGACAACGTGGAGACCGTGAAACGCGCGGTGGAGATCGACGCGGGCATCTCCATTGTGCCCATCGGCACGGTCATCCAGGAAATTTCCAAGGCCACGCTGTCGTCCGTTGTCATCGAGGACGGCGAATTTTTCCGTCCGCTGGCGGCAATCTACAAGAAGAACAAGGTGCTTTCGCCGGCGATGAAGCAATTCCTGACGATCTTGAAAGACACGATCTAAAGATTCGGGTATTTAAGGGCGGTGAGATGTGGTTCGAATCCTGCCTGGAATATGAGGATGGCGCACAGGTCAGTTATCGCGGACAGAATCATAGTCATCCCGAACTTCGTCCTCGGATAATGCGCGCCGATAGATCGCGATTTCCCGGATGAGCCCTTTGAAATAACAATGATAATTCGGGTCGGGGTGATTGCCGATGTGCACAGGCTCGCTGCTGGTCAGGTCGCCCGGTACGCTGGTCGGGTCGAAGGTCGAAACCACTTTGCCATCCACGAATATCTTTCCGCCGGTGGTCGAATCACGTTTCACGCTCAACACCAGATGATGAAACCTGCCGTCGCGCAGGTCGCCTTCCAATGGACCCCAATGGTTGCCATTGTTCTCCAAAGAATCGGACAGGCGGCAATGGACTCTCCCTTGATACAAATTGAATTCGTAGCCATGGCACCGGGTCGAATTCGGCGTAACTCGTTTGTCCACGATGGACATGATGTCATCGGTCGCAAATGGCGGCGGCGGAAGCGGCTGGATCCACGCCTCGATGGAAAAATCCTGTCCGGCGCCAAAATTCAAGTCCGGGGCATCGGGCACCATCATGTTGTTTGCCCGTCCGTCGAAGCTGAAACTTTCACCCGCCTGTCCCGGCAAAATTTTGATGCCGGGTGAAACCTGCGCATCGTGACCGCCCACGCTGTCCCGGCCTTCATTCTCACCGCTCCAGAGAGCAACCAGCCCCTCACGCTGCGAGGAGGGGGAGGTTGACGAAACGGACAGCCGGCGCACTGAATCGGTCGATAACTTGATTTCGCCAAACGAGGTCTTCAGACCCGGTATCGTCCCGGCAAATTCAACCGTCAACGTGTCACCATTGGACGTCGTCAGTTTGGCGACATTGGTCGCGGTACAATCCACGGAACGGATGTCCTTCACGGCGAGTTTCAAATCACCGAGCAACGCGGAATGAAACTTAAAACTGTCGCCGACGCTCGTGCCGACCACGCGCGAGCCGTCGCGCAGTTCAAACGTAAGCCTGGGCGGTGGATTGGTGTCATCCGCGCGGACGACCAGCGGCAAAGTTGCGGCCAAAAATAAAATTGTGAGGAAAAGTTTCATGGCATGGGCGGTCACGGTTTCCTGGTTTCAAAATCAATGCGGATCTCATCGGCGGTCAGGACCCGGTTGTAAAGGGTGACATTCCGCATATCGCCGTCAAACCGGGCACGGTTTGGGTGGCTGGCTGGATCGGGCGAGCCGATGTAGAGGTTGTTTGAAGTGTCAAAATTCAAATCGTCGCTCAATCCATGGTTTCTTCCATCATTAGTCGGCACCCCGTTGACATAGAATCCGGCCTCCTTGGATTTGTCATCGATGGTAAACGCCACATGGATCCATTCACCCAGGTGTTGGTTGACCCATCCGCCATCGGTGGCAAAGTCGTAGGAACTGCTGATGAAGGAAAGGTCGTGGTCGGCATTCTGATTCAACATGAGTTCATATCCCCCATAAGCCTTTGGCGGCTGGTTGCCGCCCTTGCACAACAACACGGGAAATTCATGCGGGATGGAATTGGGCCTGATCCAGGCCTCGAACGTCAATTGCCGCGTCTCCTGCATGGAGACCAGCGCCGGGTTATTTCGGACCATGACCGGGCCATCGGTGTTCAGGCTGGGGACGGTGTCCGGATCGGTGCCGACGTTCTTTTTGGTGTCGCCATTGCCCGACCAAAAAAGCACCAGCCCGCCTTGTGCCGTCGTCACTGGTAGATTGGCGACCGAAATCCGCTTCACCGAATCCGCCGGGAGTTCCACCTTGCCGAAGCCGGTCAGGATTTTAAACCGGGCATCCAGAAACGCGACCGTCAACACATCGCTGTTCGCGGTGGTCAACTTTGCGGTATTGGTGGAAACGCATTCCACGGAACGGATGTCTTTCACGGCGAGTTTCAAGTCGCCGAGCAGTTCGGAATGGAATTTGAAATTGCCCTCGACACTGGTGCCGGCCACGCGCGAGCCGTCGCGCAGTTCAAACGTAAGCTTGGGCGGCGGATTGGTATCGGCGGCGCCGGCGGTTTGAAAAAAGAACGAAACCAGGACCGCGACCAAAATGCCCGCACGGAGAATTCGCATGCTCCGAGCATGTTCCGGCGGCTTTGTGGCGTCAAGCGCGCTTCGCTTCAGGCCGTGACTTAAATTGACAGGGCGAGCGTCCGTAAATCATCTTGTTCTTCGCTGTTTTCGGTGGTGTAGCTGAAGGGATTCAAAAGACCAGAGTTGCCTTACAAGATTTCAAGCAAGCCATTCAGTTTGCTCAGGACTTTCCTGCCCATAAATTATTGTAAAATTAAGAATCACTTACCCGCATTGTTGCCTTGCAATGCGGGTAAGTTAATTTTATTGATTGCCGGCCGGTTTGTCGAGTTTGTAATGGAACATGTGGTATCTCGGAGAACGTATGGTATCCCGGGGAACGGGTCGTATTCCGGTGCCTCACTTCAATTTGTCCGGATTCAATCCGCGCAGTTCCTTCGGCAGAAAGATTCCGTCCTTGCGGATGAGCTTGCCGTCGAACCACACCTCGCCGCCGCCCCATTCCTTGCGCTGGATCAGGACCATGTCCCAGTGGATGGCGCTTTTGTTGCCGTTCCCGCAATCTTCGTAGGCCTGTCCCGGCGTGAAGTGCAGCGAGCCGGCGATCTTTTCATCGAACAGGATGTCGCACATCGGGCTCTGGATAAAGGGATTGAAGCCGAGAGAAAATTCGCCGATGTAACGCGCGCCCGGGTCCGTATCCAGGATCTCATTAAGCCGCTTGGTGTTATTTGAGGCGGCGTTGACGATTTTGCCGTCGTTCAATTCAAGGCGCACGTTTTCAAATTTTGTTCCCGCATAAAGCGTCGGGGTGTTGAACTGGATGGTGCCCTTCGCCGACTTGAGTGTCGGGCACGAGAACACCTCGCCATCGGGAATGTTCCGGGTGCCTTCGCATTTTTTTGCGCCGATGGCCTTGATGCTGAATGTCAGGTCCGTGCCCGGTCCTTTCAGATGCACGCGATCCGTGCGTCTCATCAACGTCTCGAGGGGGTTCATCGCCTTCGCCATCTTCGCGTAATCCATGGTGCAGACGTCGAAGTAAAGATTTTCAAACGCCTCGGTGCTCATGCCGGCCGCCTGCGCCATGCTCGGTGAGGGCCAGCGTAACACGCACCAGCGCGTCTTGTTCACGCGGTAATCCAGCACGGGACGGATGACTTTGGAATACATCTTCATCCGGTCGCCCGGGACATCGGCGTTTTCATTCATGTTGTCCGCTCCGCGCACGGCGATGTAGGCCGCCATCTTTTTCATGCGGAACATTTCGAGGTCGCGGACGTCCTTCGCTTGCGCCTCGGTGACGCCGAGGAGCTGTTCGCGCCCGACGCGGGTATGGCGGGTTTCCACGAATGGCGTCGCACCCGCCGCGCGCACGGCGCGGATGAGCGCGATGGTGAACCCGTCCGGCACATCGATCATATCCAGCAGGATGCGTTCGCCCTTTTGGAGCGCGCAGGAATAGTTCACGAGCAGCTTGGCCAGTTTGGAATAACGCGGGTCGGTCATATAGTCATCCAATTAAAAATTAAAAATGCAAAATGTAAAATTCAAACGTACCCGCCGGAAGTTGTCGTATGAAAGAAACGAAGGCGGCGAAGGTAGATTTGTTTAACTTCAACCTTTGCAATCCATGCACGAAAATGCTGTTAAACGGAATAAAATTATCGTTTAACAGTAAAAAGAAATTGACTTACATGATGTGCCGCCGCTAGCCTGTGTTCATGATTTCCTCGACCACAATCGGTTTGGCTATCTTGCTTGCGGTTTTCTACTTCATCTCGCGTCACAGGCACGGGGAGAAAATCGGCCGGTTGGGGCGGGTGAGAAAAGCCGGCCTTGTTTGTCTCGCACTGCTTTCAGTTTGTCTGCCTCTCGGCATTTACGAGTTTTTTGGTTTTTTGTTCGGCTGGCATCGTGTTCTCAGTCCGGACATCTACCGGGTGGTGGTGCTGCAGGAAGTTTTTGATTCGGTCAAAGAGATGCCGGCTGGAGTTTTCTGGCTTTGGATGGTGCAGCAAGGGCTTGCCTTTTTTTCAAGCTTCGTGTTGTTGCGCCTTTTCTGGCTTTACAGCCAGGGGATCATTTTTTCCGGAAGGAACATCACCTGCATCCGGGTGCAGGGATATTGCCTTATCATCATCAACTTGATTGATCTTGAAATGCAGCAATTCATCCGCGCCTCGTCCGTCAGTCTGACGCCGATACTTTACGGGCTGCTGATAATTTTCATAGCATGGATCATGGACGAAGGCCGGAAAGTTCAAGAGGAACAAGAGCTGACGGTTTAAGTTTATGCCTATCATCGTCAATCTCGACGTGGTGCTCGCGCAGCGCAAGATGCGGTTGAATGACCTTGCAGACGCCGTCGGCATCACGCCGCAAAACTTGTCAATCCTCAAGACGGGCAAGGCACGGGCGATCCGGTTTTCCACGCTGGAAGCGATCTGCGCAACGCTGGGGTGCCAGCCGGGCGAAATCCTGGAATATCGGGCGGAGCCGGCGGAAAATCGGGCCACTGAAATTCAAAATTAAAAAAGAAAGAAGGGGCTGTATAATAAGGAAGGCCGGAAATCAAAACGCTGCATAAGGACAGGATGAAATCTTCCCGGATTTTATCCGTGTGCATCCGTGTGCATCCGTGGTAAAAGTTCGCCGTGGTCTTTACCCGCAAAAATCTGGACTGGTGGTGCGAGCGCGGCATGGTGTTCCTGTTTCTGGCCATGCTGGTCTTTGCGCCGCTGGCGTTTGGCGCGGCGGAACTTTGGGCGCAGCTCGTTCTGGAGGCGATGGCGGCGGGGGTTTTCATCCTGTGGGGTGTGCGGCTCTGGCTGAAGGCGAACCGCCGTCCAAAAATCCTCTGGCCGCCGCTCGCCTGGCCGGTCATGGCGTTCACCGTCTACGCGATTTACCGTTATTTCACGGCGGACATTGAATACGTCGCGCGGATCGAGGTTTTACAGGTGATTTTGTTCGCTTTGCTGTTTTTTGTCGTCCTCAATAATTTGCGCGGACAGGAGGAAACGGAACTGGTCGCGTGGACGCTCATCACGGTGGCGACGGTCATCGCGTGTCTGGCGGTGGCGCAGTTCGTGACGCATTCGGATCGCGTGTGGAATGTCTATTCCGGAGCAATGACCCGCGGCACGGGCACCTATATTTCGCCGAACCATCTGGCGGGATTCCTGGAAATGATCCTGCCGCTGGCACTGGCCTTTCTGCTGGCGGGCAAAATAAAGATCGTGCCGCGCATCCTGCTTGGTTATGCGGTGGTCGCGTTGCTGGGCGGCTTGACGGTGACCTTTTCGCGCGCGGGCTGGGTGTCGGCGGCGGCGGGGATTTTTCTGACGCTCGGCATTTTGCTGGGGCATAAAAATCATCGTCTTCCGGCGGCGATTTTGCTGGCGGTGCTGTTGCTCGGCGGCACGGTGTTCGTGAACCATTATCTGGCAAAAACGGCGACGTTCGAGCAACGCGTGAAACCAAGCGACCCGGGCACGGGCGCGAATTATGACTGGGACACCCGGAGGCTGATGTGGGGGGCGGCGGAGCGGATGTGGCTGGATAATTTCTGGCTCGGCACCGGGCCGGCGCACTTTGATTATCGTTTCCGCGAATATCGCCCCACAGAATTTCAGGGACGTCCTGACCGCTGCCACAATGATTATCTGAACCTGCTCGCGGATTGGGGCGCGGTTGGCGGAATCATCGTGATTGGGGGCATGGGGATCTTCGTTTTCGGACTGATCAAAACATGGCCGCACGTACGCCGCGCGGAAAATGACTTTGGCAGCGGGCAGAGCAACCGCTTCGCCTTTTTTGTCGGCGCGATCGGCGGACTGGGCGCGCTCGCGGTGCATTCGCTGATGGATTTCAACCTGCACATTCCGGCGAATGCGCTCGTCGCCGTCACGTTGCTGGCGCTGCTGGCGAGCCAGTTGCGTTTTGCCACGGATAATTACTGGCTGCAGGTCTTCACGCGCGAGCGCATTTTGCTGACCGGCGTGCTCGCCCTGACGGCGGCGGTTTTTTTCTGGCAGGGATGGCGGGGCGGACGCGAATCGTTCTGGCTGGCGCGGGCGGGGCGGCAGCATATTTTTTCGCTTGAAGGCGCTGCGTTGCTGGAAAAAGCCTTCGCCGCCGAGCCAAAAAATTTCCAGACGGCGGATGATATCGGCGAATGTTACCGGATCCAAAGCCTCGATGGCGGGAACGATTACCGCCAGCTGGCGCAGACGGCCAACGGCTGGTTTGCTCGCGCCGCCGCGCTGGACCGGCACGACCCCCAGAGCCGGATGCGCTCGGGCCTGTGCCTTGACTGGCTGGACGACCACGTGGCGGCGGAAAAGATGCTTTATGAGGCCGGAGCCCTCGATGCCAACAGTTATTATTTCGTCAACACCCTTGGCTGGCACTATGTGCAGACGGGCGATTACCCGGCGGCCAGGGAGTGCTTCATCCGTTCGCTCTCCTTGTTTGGCGACAACGCAACGGCACGAAATTACCTTCAAATCTGTGATGAAAAGCTGGTGGAACGGGCCTCCGGCAGGCCCGTATTGCCGTCCGGTTATTAAGGTAAATGCCCGTTGACTTTTTTCGGGGTCGACGGCATATTCATAAGAGAAACATTAAGAAGTTTTTATGAGAATTTTTCAAACCGTGCTGGCGGTCGTCATTTGCCTCGGGTTGACCGCACCCAAAGTCGTGGCCCAGTCCCAAAAGGACAAGAACGGCTACGCCACATGCGTCCGGGTCGAGGGCATTGTCACTTACTCGCTCGGCAAAGGGCAGCCGGAACATCCGCTGGTCGCCGGCGCATATCTTGAGCCCGGCGCCATTGTGTTCACGAAGGACAACGGTATTTGTGATTTGATCCTTGGCAAGGCGATTGATCTCCCGCAGGCCAAGTGGTCCCCGGAACGCATCTCGCTTGCGCCGGACGCCGCCGTTCGTGGCTATGTCACCTACAAGCCGTCCGCCGACCAGAACGCCATCCGGCTCACGCCCAATTCCACCCTGGCAATCGACAAGTTGAGGGTGATCGACACGGGTGCGGATACCGTGAGCGACACGGAGCTTGACCTGCAAAAAGGTAAAATTTTTGCCAGCGTCCGTAAACTGAGCGGTGCATCGCAATACATCGTGAAACTGCCCAACGGCATCGCCGGTGTGCGTGGCACCCTGTTCAGCATCAGCGTGGATGGTGCAGTGGCCTGTTTTGAAAGCACCGGCGGCGGTGTCATTCTCGCAGTGACCTTGCCCGACAGTTCAACCCAGACTTTTGTGGTGGCACCCGGCCAGTTGCTTGATCCTGCCAACGGCCAGCCGGCCAACATCTCTCCACAATTAAATCATATCCTCCAGCAGGTTTTCGACGCCTTGCGCACGACCTTTTTCCAGGAAGTGGATTATGATTACGACCACACCCAATGTTTCATCTCGCCGACCACGGGCCATACCGGTGGTGGTCACGGTGGCGGCGGTGGTGGCGGTGGCGGTGGTGAAGGCCCATAGGAATTCCCATCCGGTTGATTTAAACCAGTGCAGCCTTGAGTTGCACTGGTTTTTTGTTTAATCCAACCGCGTGCAATTCAAGCAGCCCAAACGCGCGCCGTTGATCCTTGCTGTTCTGGTTCTGGCCTTCGTCTGTGGCATTCGGATCTGGAATCCCGACTTGATTGACCGCGCCGAGCGGATGACCTACGACCTGCGCGTCCGCCATGCCCAAAAAATCCCTGCTCCGGTGGCAACCAATCTGGCGTTTGTCGCGATTGAGGATTCCAGCATTGCCGCCGTGAATAGCGGCAAGGTCGGTGCTCTCAAACTCGGTTACCAGTCAGGACTTTACTGGCAACGACAGATATACGGCCGTTTGGTCGAAGAACTCTCCGCACAAGGAGCGAAAGCCGTATCATTCGACGTTCTTTTTGGCGAGCTTCGTCCAGACCATCCGCCGGTCCAGCTCGCCGACGGCAGTTTGATCGAGTCTGATGAATATTTTGCCGCACAATCTTATCGGGCGGGGAATGTCCTGCTTGCCGGGACACCCGAAGTTGTGCCGCCGGATTTATTCATTACCAACGCGGTCGCGCTGGGAGATATTTCGACCGAAAAAGATTCCGATGGAATCCTGCGCCGGGCCCGGGCTTTTAATGACATTCGCCGCTGGCACTACTTGATTCAGAAACTTGCCGAACTGCCGGAGGTCAAAGCCGAACTTTCCCGGGCTGCGTTCGTCCCCGGAAAAATTCTGATCCCGCAGAATGGAACGACCAATATCATCGAAATTCCTGTGGATGCGGACAATAATTTTCAAGTTGCCGATTTCATCGGCGACAAGCTGCCGCCTGGCATGGCGCCCAAGGCAAAGGCGTTCACCACCCGGCGCATATGGCACATGGGCATTGTGCTCGCCGCGCAGGAATTAAATCTGGATTTGGCCACGGCCGATGTGGATCTGCCGCATGGCAAAATTGTATTGCATGGCACCGGCGGTCTAACCCGTGTCATTCCTGTGGACCGGGACGGGTTTTTTTACGTGGATTGGCGGCTGACACCTGACGATACACGCCTTACCCGCGCACCCATGGAATTTTTACTCGCTCAGGACCGCCTGCGCCTGCTTGGGGAGACGAATGACTTGCGTGATGATTTTCGCGGCAAGCTGGTCATCATTGGCTCCGCCGCCCAGGGCAATGATTTGACGGATCGTGGCGCGACGCCGCTGGAACGCAACACGCTCCTCGTCAGCAAACATTGGAACGTCGCCAATTCTGTCATCACCGGCCGGTTCATCCAGTGCGCCCCGCTGGTGGCGGAGTTCCTCATCATTGTTTTGCTTGGCGCATTCACGGCCATCATCACCTGGCAGTTGCGCGCGGTGGCCGCGAGCGTGACCGTCGCACTGTTGATGGCGGCGTACTATGGCGCGGCGGTTTATGCATTCGACCATTTTCGCTGGTGGCTGCCCGTGGTCTATCCGCTCGCCGGCGCGATGCTGGCCATGCACGTCGTGCTGATGATCAACCTGGTCATGTTCGAGGAACAGGACAAGCGCCGGGTGAAGTTCATTTTCTCCAAAATGATCGCGCCGGAGGTGGTGAACGAACTGTTGCGTGCGGAGAAGCTTTCGCTGGGCGGATCGCATCGCGAAGTGACGGTGTTTTTTGCCGACGTGCGCGGCTTCACGGCCCTGACGGACCAGCGGCAGGAAGCCGTCGCCGATTTCATCCGCACCCGGCAGCTTGACGAAGCGACCGCTGAAAAGTTTTTCGAGGAATCCGCGCGGGAAACCCTGGAGACCGTGAATCTTTACCTGGCCGCCGTCGCCGAGGTCATCAAAAAGAACGGCGGCACGTTGGACAAATACATCGGCGACTGCGTGATGGCATTTTGGAACGCACCGGGCGCCAATCCGCAACATGCCGTTTGCGCCGTGCGCGCGGCGATCGATGCGCAGCGGGCGATCAATGAGTTGAATTTGAAACGCGAGGCTGAGAATCCCGGGCGGCAGGCGGAAAACCAGTTGCGCGCCGCTGACGGCCGGCCGGCCTTGCAACTGCATACCGCGCTGCACCTTGGCACCGGCATCAATTCCGGCCTGGTGACCGTGGGCCTGATGGGTTCGGAGGAACACGGTTTCAATTACACCGTTTTCGGGCGCGAGGTGAACCTGGCGAGCCGGCTGGAGGGCGTTTCCGGCAGCGGCCGTATCATCATCAGCGACCTGACCTATTTTCAACTCCTCCGCCACGCGCCGGAACTGGCCGCCACCTGCAAGGAACTGATGCCGGTGCAGCCGAAGGGCTTTGCCAATCCCGTGCGCATCTACGAAGTGCCGTGGCAGAATAAATAGTTGTTCGGCAGTATGTTAATTTAAGTCATTATGGCAAATCACAACAACTTCGGCACGGATGGGGCGGGTAGGGCGCGTCACTCCGTGCGCGCCGGCGTATGTCTGGCCAAGGGCGGCGCGCACGGAGTGACGCGCCCTACCTGCGTCGATTAAAACGAATGCCTTAATGTCATTGTGAAATGACATGCCTTCATGTCCGTGGTGGTTGACAGTGTCTGGCTTCAGTAGAATAATCCCGCCATGACGGTGATTGCCGACAATAAAAAACGCGTGACGCTGCCGATCAAACCCGGCGAGTGTTTTGATATCCAGTCCTTCGGTTCCGACAAATTTATCCTCACACGGCTCGCGCCGGTCAAACCGCGCAAGAGCCGAGTGACTTTCAAGAAGGTGGACGGTTATACGGTTGGCATGTTAGGGCATCCGATTGATGAAGCCGCATTGCGAAAGGCGCTGGTCGAGTTTCCATGTGGTTGATTTCAATCCCGGATTAGGTCTTTAATTATCACAGAATGAGAATTGCAATCTATCCCGGCAGTTTTGACCCGCCGACCAACGGCCATCTGGACGTGGTGAAACGCGCCGCGAAGTTGTTTGACCGCGTCATCGTGGCGGTGGCGAGCAACGAATCCAAGCACGCGCTGTTCACCAAGGATGAGCGCGTGGTGCTGGTGCGCCAGGCCGTGGCCAAGCTGTCGAACGTGTCGGTGGACTCGTTCGACGGGCTGCTGGTGGAATATGTGGCGGCGAAAAAGGCGCGGGCCATCGTGCGCGGGCTGCGCGCCGTTTCGGACTTTGAATTTGAATTCCAGCTCGCCCTCATGAACCGCAAGCTGGACGAGAACATCGAGACCATCTTCATGATGCCGAAGGATACCTACACGTTTTTGAGTTCGCGCATCGTGAAGGAAATCGCGCGGCTCGGCGGCGACGTGAAACAATTCGTGCCGCCCAACGTGCAGATCGCGTTGAAGAAAAAATTGAAGGGATGAAATTTAACCGCAGAGGGCAGAGAAAGTTGCCTGCTTTGCATGTTAGTGTGGTTGGCTGTACCGGGTACTTTGAAAAAGCGCTGCTTAATTTTTTGAACGACTTGATGTAAGATACCTCAAAGGTTTTAATTTATAATGTCGCTCAAAGTCAATTTACGCCAATTGGATGAACACGACGTCCGCCTGAAGGGCGAACTGCCTGTGGCGGAGCTGGAATTCGGCGTCCAGGACGAGCTGATCCGCCTGGAAAAGCCGTTGCGCTATGATTTGCAGGTCGAACAGTTGCACGACAGCCTGCTGGTGCGGGGTTCGCTCAAGCTGGTGCTGGATTGCGAATGCGTGCGCTGCCTGAAGGCTTTTCCATACAAGCTGGAACTGGACGAATGGGCGCTGCACCTGCCGCTGGAGGGGGAGGACAAGGTGTCCGTGGTGAACGATTGCGTGGACTTGACTCCATTCGTGCGGGAAGATATGCTGCTTGAATTTCCGCAACATCCGTTGTGCAAACCGGAGTGCGGGGGATTGAAGAAAAAAGCCATGAAATCCGGCGAAAAAAGCGAACCAAAGCCGGATTTGTGGGCCGAATTAAACAAACTAAAACTTAAATAATTTTGATATATGGGCGTCCCAAAACGTAAACCATCCACAAGCCGGATCCGTCAACGCCGCGCTTATAACAGTGTGCTCACGCTCCCCCAGCTGGGCAAATGTCCGCAATGCGATGCGCCGTATGTGCCGCATCGCGTTTGTCCGGCCTGCGGCTTCTACAAGGGCCGCCAGGTGCTGACCATCAACGCGCGCGCATAATCCTAATATTTGGAAGGGGACGGTGTGTCGAAGCGCCGTCCCTTTTTAATTTTTGAACTGGCGGTGCGCCGGTTCAGCCGTTAACAATTTTCCAATGCGAATCGCAGTGGATGTCATGGGCGGTGACCACGGTTGTGGTGTCGTCATTGCCGGCGTGAAACAGGCGCTTTCCGAGAACAAGGAAATCACCCGCGTTTACCTTGTCGGCAACAAGGCGGACATCCATGCCGCGCTCCCCGAGGGCGGTTTCCGCGACCACCGGATCAAGGTCATCCACGCCTCCGAAGTGGTGGAGATGGAGGACAAGCCGATTGTCGCGCTGCGCAAGAAAAAGGATTCTTCCATGGTGCGCGCCGCCGAAATGGTGGCGGATGGCAAGGCCGATGCGCTTGTTTCGCTTGGCAACACCGGAACACTCTTCGCTGCAGGTACTTTCAAGGTCGGCCGGCTCGCGGGCGTCGACCGCGGCTGCATCGCCACCGTCATCCCGCGTCAGGGCAATGAATTTGTGCTGGTGGACGCAGGCGCGAACGTCGAGTGCAAGCCGTTCCACCTCGCGCAATTCGCCGTGATGGGTAACATCTATTCGCGCGTGGTCCTCAAGAGGAAAAACCCGCGCGTGGGCGTTTTGAGCATCGGCACGGAGGATACCAAGGGCAACGAACTTTCGCTTGCGGCGTTTCAACTTTGCAAATCGCTCGATTTTAATTTCATCGGCAATGTCGAAGGCCACGACCTGTTCAAGGACCACGTCGATGTCGTGGTGTGCGACGGCTTTGTCGGCAACATCGTTTTGAAAACCGCCGAGAGCCTGGCGGTCGCGATGTTTTCGATGCTGAAGCGCGAGTTGATGAGCAACACGAAACGGCAGATCGGCGCCATGCTCGCAAAGGACGGTTTTCAAGCCATCCGCAGGCGCATGGATCCCGAAGTATACGGCGGTGCGCCGATGCTCGGCTTCAACGGCGTGGTGCTGAAGGCGCACGGCTCGGCGCGCGACCGCGCGGTGGCCAGCGCCATCCGGGTAACGGCGCAGACGGTCAAAAACCAGATAAACCAATCCATCACGCGCGAGATCGCCGCAGCCAATATAAAACTTGCCGAAGCCGAAAAAGCCCTGGCCGCGAAGTCAGACAAGGCCGCGAAAGAATGAAAAACCCCCGCGCAAATCATAATTTTCAGGGACGTACCTGCTCCATCACCGGCGTGGGTTCGTATGTGCCGGAAAAGATTCTCACGAATGCCGATCTTGAAAAGATGGTCGAAACTTCGGATGAATGGATAACCTCGCGCACCGGCATCAAGGAACGGCGCATCGCCGCCGCGGATGAATTCACGTCCGATCTGGCGACAAAAGCCGCTGAACGCGCCATGAAAATGGCCGGTGTCACGGCCGAACAGATCGATCTCATCATCGTCGCGACGCTCACGCCTGATATGCCGTTTCCTTCCACCGCGGCCCTGGTGCAGCGCAAGCTCGGCGCGATGCGGGCGGCGGCGTTTGACATGGAGGCCGCGTGTTCGGGCTTCATCTACGCGCTGGAAATCGGGATGCAATTCATCAGCACCCGTGCCTACGAGACGGTTTTGGTCATCGGCGCGGAAAAACTTTCGTCCATCGTGAATTGGAAGGACCGCAACACCTGCGTGCTTTTCGGCGACGGTGCGGGCGCGGCGATTTTGCAGCATCGTCCGGATTCAGAAGGCATCCTTACCGCCGTGATGGGTGCGGATGGCAACAAGGCCGATCTGCTTTCGATGCCCGGCGGAGGCAGCGCGTGTCCGGCCACGGCCGAGTCCGTCGCCCAAGGCCTGCACTATCTGCGAATGGACGGCAAGGAGACCTTTAAGAATGCCGTCAATGCCATGGTTTCCGCCGCGACCGAGGCGATGCGCCGTTGCGAGATCGACATCACGAAAATCAAGTGCGTGATCCCGCATCAGGCGAACCAGCGCATCGTCAGCGCCGTCGGGGACCGGCTGAACTGCACACCGGAGCAGGTTTTCGTGAATCTGCACAAATATGGAAACACTTCCGCCGCCTCCGTGGCGATCGCGTTGGATGAAGCCGTGGCGCAGGAAAAGATTTTGCGGGGCGACCTGGTTTTGCTCGTCGTGTTCGGGGCGGGCCTGACGTGGGGCGCGGCGGTGATCGAGTGGTAATTTGGCTAATCCAAACAATTTGACAGTCTAATTTGACGTCACGCAATTTCGTGTTAATTTGATTCTAGTTCTATGAGCGCTAAAAAATTCGTCAGTGGTAATATATTTGAGAAGCCAGTGACGGTTGTTGCGCGGCAGACAAATCTGGAATTGTCCGCCGATACCGTCTCCATCCATAAAAGCGGCATTGAGTTTCGCAGTCCCACGGCTTTCAAAGAGTGGAGTGAAATGACAGTGACGCTCCAGTCGCCCCTCGATGGCTCCCGGCTTTCCGCCAACGGCGTCATCGTGGCCTGCTCCGGCAACCGGCATCTCGGCTTTCATGTCTCGATGTTGTTTACCGACCTCAAGCCGCAGGACCAGGCACGTTTGAACGCCATGGCGCGCAAGGTCTGATTCAAATTTTTCAAAGCGAAATGCACAACCCCGAACAAATGTTCGGGGTTAATTTTTTGACCCTGCGCTATTACTTGCGTAGAATTATTTTTCCATGAAAATTTTACTGACGACCACTTCTTTCCAAGATACGCCGGGCGCCCATCATGATTTGCTGAAAAATACCGGTTGGGAAATCATCACCGCCCGCGGCCCGCTGAACGAGGCCGATACCCTCGCGCTCGTCGGCGATGTGGACGGCTACATCTGCGGCGATGACGCCATCACCCGCAAGGTCCTGGAAAAGGCGCGTCCGAAACTGAAGGTTCTGAGCAAATACGGCATCGGCGTGGACAAGATTGACGTGAAATCCTGCACCGAATTCGGCATCCCGCTGCTCTTCACGCCCGGGGTGAACCATACCACGGTCGCGGAACACAATTTCATGCTGCTGCTCGCGCTGGAGAAAAATTTTCTGTTCCAC
>Ga0210388_10000808_pt1 | contig 24961 bp, 23 predicted proteins | sample IncBWC19OmetaG_FD_155485 | JGI IMG/M metagenome (GOLD analysis project Ga0210388, IMG submission 155485) | Forest soil microbial communities from Barre Woods Harvard Forest LTER site, Petersham, Massachusetts, United States - Inc-BW-C-19-O ...
CATCCGCTGGTCGGGCGGCTCCTAGAAGGTTCCCGGGTCCGGGAGGAAGCTGAGCCCCAGCTCGCTCAAATGCGCCAATCCTCGGTCAAAACCGAAGACGTTGCCACCGCCGAAAAAGTGGGCTTCTTTACGGGCCGCCACGCCATCAATCCCTTTAACGGCGAAAAAATTCCTATATGGGTCGGCAATTTCGTCTTGATGGAGTACGGCACCGGCGCCATCATGGCCGTCCCCGCGCACGACGAGCGCGACTTCGAGTTCTGCCGAAAGTACAGCTTGCCAATTCGCGTCGTCATCCAGCCGACCGCGGGAGAACCTCTCGTCGAAGAAAAAATGACCGCCGCTTTCGATGAGCACCAGAACGGCAAGCTCGTCAATTCCGGCCCGTACAACGGCCTCTCTCCCGACCGAGCCATCGCCAAAATGACCGCCTTCGCAGAACAAAAATCCTTCGGCCGCGGGGAAGTCGCTTTCCGCCTGCGCGACTGGGGCATCTCTCGCCAGCGCTATTGGGGCACGCCGATTCCCGTAGTTTATTGTCCTGAGCACGGCCTGCAAGCTGTTCCAGACAAAGATCTGCCCGTCCTGCTGCCGACCAATCCGAAACTCACCGGCGAAGGCGAATCGCCGCTCGCCGCGACTCCGGAATTTGTCAACACCACCTGCCCGAAATGCGGTGGCCCCGCGCGCCGCGAGACCGACACGATGGATACTTTCGTTGACTCCTCGTGGTATTTCTACCGCTATTGCGACCCGCACAACGACAAAGTTCCGTTTGATCCCGTGAAAGTCGGCTATTGGTTTCCCATCGACCAGTACATCGGCGGCATCACCCAGGCCATCCTGCACCTCCTCTACTCGCGCTTCTGGTGCAAAGTCATGCGCGACCTCGGCCTCGTAGGTCACAACGAGCCCATCTCCAGGCTCTTCACGCAGGGCATGGTGCAAAAAGGTGGCGTCGCCATGTCCAAATCGCGCGGCAACGTGGTCGGCGCCATCGATATGGCCGAAAGATTCGGCGCCGATACCGGCCGCCTCTACACGCTCTTCGCAGCGCCTCCTGAAAAAGACCTTGAATGGAGCGAAGAAAGCATCGAAGGCTCCTGGCGTTTCCTCAACCGCGTCTTCCGCCTGGTCGACAAACACGCCGCTGCCATTCGCGACACCAAGAACTGGAATTTCGATCCCCAGGGAATGACGGACAAGGAACGCGACCTGATCCGCGTCACCTACCAAACAATGACAAGGGTCACCCAAGACTTCGAGAAGCGCTGGCACTTCAATTCCGCGATTGCCCAGATCATGGAATTAACAAACGAGATTTATCTGGCCGAACCTCTCGAAAATGGCGTTCGCCCCGAAATACAAAAAGAAGTCCTCCAAATCCTGACTCTTCTCCTCGGGCCGATGACGCCTCACATCGCCGAAGAAATGTGGGAAATGCTGGGCAATACAGACGGCCTGTGGAACGCCAAGTGGCCAGTCCTGGCAGACGCGCAACTCGATCTGGCCAAGGACAACGAAGTCGAAATCCCCATCCAGGTCAACGGCCGCGTCCGCTCTACCCTAAGAGTCCCCGCGGGCGCAAACGAGTCCGACATAGTAACCAAAGCCAAGGCGGATCCCGCCGTGGGGCGCCACATCGAAGGCAAACAGATCGTCAAGGTCATCTTTGTCCCCAACAAGCTCCTAAACCTGGTGGTCCAGTGATCCTGGCCTCGACCGACCTCATCAGCGGAAATGGCGGCCGGCGCGAAGAACTATACTGGAGCTTCGACAAAGAGGGCCCGATTCCGCTGGTTGCGAACGACAAGATCGGTGAAATACTAAAAAAGCTGCTGCCGAAAGGGCTGATTATTATGAACGGCGGTGGATTTGATATTCGAAAACTGATCTATTCCATGGCCGTTTGGAGGGAGGGTGCCCCTCGTTGTTGCCCGACAGGCAGCAGCATCGAAATGAAGTTTGTGCTGAAAGACCACCTGTTGGTCGTTGTCAGTCAGAGCTACAAAGAGAAGAATTAGCTGGGAGGACTAAGATGGCAACGGGAGCCGCCATGACGGAACATCACCAAAAGCCAAAATCCGAACTCGGCGGCGTTGTCGTCCTCGACTTCGGCGGCCAGTACACGCAGCTCATCGCCCGCCGCATCCGCGAACAAAACGTCTTTTCCGCCATCCTTCCGTGCACCGCCAAGATCGAAGAAATACGTCAGTACGCTCCCGCGGGCATTGTCCTCTCCGGTGGCCCCAGCTCCGTGTACGACCCCGACGCGCCCGAGTGTGACCCAGCCATTCTGGCCATGGGCATCCCCGTTCTCGGCATCTGCTACGGCATGCAATGGATCGCTCACGCGCTCGGCGGCAAGGTCGATAAAGCGGAGCGCCGCGAGTATGGCCGCGCCCAACTGAGAGTTGCCGACGGCAGCGGCACCAAGGAATCGGAACTCTTCGCCGGCGTCTCCGCGTCACTGCGAATCTGGAACAGCCACGGCGACCACGTCCGCGAAGTGCCCCCCGGCTTCCGCGCCACAGGCCACACCGACAACGCCATCGCGTCGCTTGAGGATCCCCAGCGAAAAATCTACGCCGTCCAGTTCCACGTCGAAGTCAACCACACCGAAAGCGGCACCGAACTGCTCCGCAATTTCCTCTTCCGCGTTTGCAAAGCCGAACGGAAATGGAGCGGCTCTGCCTTCATCGAAGAGACCACCGAAGCCATTCGAACGAAAGTCGGCCAGGGAGGTGCCATCTGCGCTCTTAGCGGAGGGGTGGATTCAACGGTAGCCGCGGTACTGGTTCACCGCGCCATGGGCGACCGTCTCACAAACATCTTCGTCAACACCGGCATGCTCCGGAAGAACGAGTTTCGAGACACTTTGGAAATGCTGCGAGACCGCCTCGGCCTCCGCGTCATCGGAGTCGACGCTTCCGACCGTTTCCTGAACAAGCTCGTCGGCGTCACCGACCCCGAGCAAAAGCGCAAAATCATCGGCAGGGAATTCATCGCTGTGTTTGCCGAGGAAGCCCAGAAACTCCAAAAAGGGGAAGCTCACGGCGATATCGCCTGGCTCGTCCAGGGAACCCTCTATCCGGACGTGATCGAGTCCGTCTCCGTCAAAGGCCCTTCGGCCACCATCAAAACCCACCACAACGTCGGCGGCTTGCCCGAGAACATGCCTTTTGCCCTCATTGAGCCTCTCCGCGAACTTTTCAAGGACGAAGTACGCCGTATTGGCAAAGACCTCGGTTTTCCAGACGAGATTCTTTTGAAACATCCGTTTCCCGGCCCAGGACTGGCAGTAAGGCTCCTCGGCGAGATAACCCGCGAGCATCTCCACACCCTGCAGGAGGCCGACGCCATAGTGGTCGAGGAGATACGTCGCGCCGGGCTCTATAGCAAAGTTTGGCAAGCCTTTGCCGTTCTGCTCCCCGTACGCAGCGTCGGGGTCATGGGCGACTACCGAACCTACGGCCTCACTGTGGTCGTCCGCGTCGTCGAATCCGAAGATGCCATGACCGCCGACTGGGTGCGCCTCCCCGGTGAAGTTCTGGAACGCATGTCCACGCGAATCGTGAATGAAGTTCGTGGTGTGACCCGCGTGGTTTATGACATAAGCTCGAAACCACCTAGCACGATCGAATGGGAGTAAGTACCATTTTGGGAACCAGCGCATCATAAAGAGGGAATTGAACTTAAACGCCAGACGAGGACTTATTCCAGCGATTCATTGCCTTAAAAAGACTACAGGCCGCGCAGGGACGAGACGCGGCCTATCCGGGAGTAGCTATCACTTCGACAGCAGGCTCTGAAAGAAATGTCGCAGAACTAGCGGTTGGCCATCTTCTGCGCCATGTACAGAATGAGCTTGCGGTCCCCTTCTTCGACTTTGCCAAGCAAGCGGCGAAGCTTGTTGAGAAAGCGTGCATCCTTGCCGAGGCTGCCCCACGCGATGTCATCCGACGATTTCCGCTTGGGGAGATTCGGCAACTGCGGCGGTTCTTCACCGTCATAAAAGAGTTGATAGAGTGGGCACTCGAGAGCACGCGCAAGTTTTTCCAGTGTTTCGATGGCCGGTACTGTATGGCCATTTTCTACGCGGGAAATATAACAACGCAGCAACCCTGTTCGCTTCTCGATGTCGCCCTGGGAGAGTTTCTTTTCTTCGCGGAGTGCGCGAAGACGGTCACCTATAATCATGGCGGCATTATTCCATGTAGGTACGGGTCAAGCAAGTAGAAACTTGGCACGCGCCAATTGAAACAATTGATGCAGGCAAGGGAAACGGCCTCGCATAGCCAGGGGAAACCAAGCTACATTAGACGTAACCGGAATGACATGCCACGCGTCCCTAAAGTAGAGCCACTGGAGCCTCCCGCCGGACCGGCGGGCGCCAAACCGTCCAGCGCGAAAGCGCCGAGCGCTGTGGACGACCGGGAACTTGTACGGCGGGCACAGGGCGAAGACCAGGAGGCGTTTGAGGAACTCCTGCGGCGGCATCAGCACCGTGTCTTTGCTGTCGCTGGCGGAATTTTGCGGCGGCGTGAAGATGTGGAAGACATTGCGCAGCAGGTTTTTGTTAAAGCATATTTCTCGCTGAAGCGCTTCGATCAGCGAGCGGCTTTCAGCACTTGGTTGTATAAGATTACCGTGAACGAGTGCTGGGATCTGTTGCGAAAGAAAAAAGTCCGGCCTCTGGTTTATGAGTCGGATTTGAGCGAAGAGCAAGCTAAGCAGGTGATCGCTGCCGAAGGCAAGAATAGCAGCGGTCCGGACATCAGCGAACGGCTGGAAGCGCGCCAGCGAGTCGAGAATCTGCTGGAAGGACTCGATGAGCGTGACCGCTTGATGCTGATTCTGAAAGAAGTCGAAGGCTTTGCTGTGGAAGAGATTGCGCAGGTTTTGGATTTGAACGCAAACACGGTGAAGGTGCGGCTTTTCCGCGCGCGCCGGAGGATTGTGAACAAAGTTCGCAAACGCGGAGAATAGGAACAGCGACCGCTCAGCGAATCCGTGGTGAATGAAGGATTGCGGAGAAACAGAGCTCGGATGGGATTTGAACAGTTTAGATTTTCAGTGAAGTTTCGGATTGGCAGTAAGGCACCAAAAGGAGTCTCGAATGATTAATTTCCTGAACAAGCGCAAGGCGGAATGTCGTGGTTTTCAGATGCAACTCGATGACGCGGCCGGTGCCTCGCCAAGCGCCAAGTCATTGACGGAGCTTGTTGCATCTGCACCCATCGCGTTGAAAGAGCACGTTACTGGATGTGCGGATTGCCGCGCCGCCGCCGAAAATATTCTTGCAGCGCGCGCCTTGCTGGCGGAATTGCCGTCCTACGCAGCCACAGCTGGGCCGTGGTTTGCTCCGCGCGTAATGGCTGCAATCGCCGCACGCAAAGCCGAACTTAGCCGCGCAGCAGACACCTGGACTTTTCTACCGAAGCTCGCCGCGCGCCTCACTTGGGCTTCCGCCATCGCGTTGCTGTTGGCCAGCGGCTGGCTTTATCAAAAGCCCGTATCCACCTCAGCTAAGCCTGTGGCCACTGACATTACAGGTGAACCTGTAGCGGACACCGCAACTCCGGCCACTAACGATGAAGTTCTTGTCAGCCTGTCGGAGAAGCCACGATGAACGAGAGTTCCGCTAAGCAGAAAGCTGCGTTGTGGGTGATTGTTGTGTTTGTGTTTGGCGCAGCGCTCGGCGGCGTGTTTGGCTATTTTTATGGCCACCGCAGCAGTGTATCCGCGGCAGGCCCTCCGTTAAGTGAAGCAGTTAAGCGTGCGCAAAGAGTCCAGGAATTGACGCAGGAACTGGGCCTTACCAGTGATCAAAGACAACAGCTCGACAGCGATCTTTCGCAACTGCATGCTCAGTACAAAGCGATCCACGATCAGTCCGATGCGCAGATGGAACAAGCGCGGCAGAAAGGCCGCGACCAAATTCGCGCAATTCTGACGCCGGAGCAGAAACCGAAGTTCGAGGAGTTTCTAAAGCGTATGGACGAAGAAAGAAAGCGGAACCAGCCGCCGCCTCCACCGCGTTAGTCTTGCAAAGGCAAATCTTAAAATCCTCTAAACCCCCCGCTTCGCGGCGGTGTCACAGCCGCACCAATAGAAACCCCTTGTCCTTCGACGCATTTCCTGCAGATTATTCATTCACACTTTTACGATGAGTTTGCCTGTATTGCCGCCGGTGAAGAGCATGTTGATGGCGTCGGGGGCTTTTTCGAGGCCTTCGACTACGGTTTGACGATCTTTTAGCTTGCCCATCATTTTCCATTTGCCAAGTTCCATGGCCGCTTCGGTGAAGCGCGCCCCGTAGTCGAGCACGAGAAATCCTTCTACCTTGAGCCGTTTCACGATGAGGATGCCGAGGTTGCCGGGTCCGGAACTCTCCTTCGTGTAGCCGGATATGAGGCCGCAGAGCGCGACGCGGCCGTGCAGGTTCATGCGGTTGAGCACGGCTTCCATAATTTCTCCTCCGACATTTTCGAAGTCGATGTCTACGCCGTTTGGCGTGGCCGCAGCTAGCTTTTCTTTCCAATCGGGATACTTGTAGTTGATGGCGGCGTCGAAGCCAAGTTCGTCGGTGAGCCACGCGCACTTGTCGTCAGTTCCGGCGATTCCTACTACTCGGCAGCCGTGAATCTTGCCGATTTGTCCCGCAACGCTTCCGGTTGCGCCGGCTGCAGCGGAGACGACTAGCGTCTCGCCTTTTTGAGGTTTAGCGATTTCGGTCATGCCGAAATAGGCAGTTAGGCCGGTCATACCAAGGACGCCGAGGAAGAGCGTGTCGGACACGAAGGGAATGGACGGGACTTTCTGGAAGGGCAATTTCGATTGCCCCTCGATGACCACATATTCCTGCAGGCCTGTGAGGCCAACGATTTTGTCGCCCTTTTTGAATAGGGCGTGGCGCGATTCGACGATTTCGGCGAGGCCGCCAGAGCGCATTACGTCGCCGATGGCTACGGCGGGGAGATAGCTGTCCACCGCCATCCAGACGCGCATCGTGGGATCGATGGAGAGATATTTGACTTTGGCTAGGGCCTGGCCGTCTTGCAGTTCTGGCACTGGAGTCTCGGCGAGTTGAAAGTCTCCAGGTGCGCATAAGCCTTTGGGCCGGGCTTGCAAGCGAAGTTGCCGATTTGTTGTGGTCACTTGGTGTTCTCCAAATACTTCGGCAAGCGCGTTGTGCTGCTACTCGCACAGCTAAGATTAGCTGTGCTACTTCCCATCCTCGCCGCGATCGAGGGGCACAGCCAAGATTGGCCGTGCCCCTCACAGAAGGTCTAGAAGGGGATGTCCTCGTCGGAGATTTCTGGTCCGCTGGGGGCTTGGCTCCCGCCGTAGGAGTCGTCGGCAGGGGCGGCGTGCGATTCCATGTCATCGCCGCCGGAGCGCGCGCTTCCGCCGCCTGCGCCTGCTGCTGCGCCGTCGCTGCGGCCGCCTAGCATGCGGAAATTGCTGGCGACGATCTCGAAGCTGGTGCGCTTTTGGCCTTCTTTATCTTGCCACTCGCGGGACTGGATGCGTCCCTCGATAAAGACCAGGGAACCCTTCTTTAGATATTGCTGGGCAATTTCGGCCTGTTTGCCCCAGACGACGATTTTGTGCCACTCGGTGCGCTTTTGGCGCTCGCCGTTGCGGTCTTTATAGGTTTCGTCAGTGGCTACGGAAAAATTGGCTACGGCTTGGCCTCCGCCGGTGTAGCGGGTTTCTGGATCGCGGCCTAAGCGGCCTACGAGCATGACTTTATTGACGGACATAATCGCTCTCCCTGTTCGGGGCTGACGATAACAGAAAGATGAGTCGGAGGCAAAAAATTGGGGAAGTGAGTAGGTCAGAGGTTTGAAGGTCGGAAGGTTTGAAAGTTGAAGGTTTGGGATTAGAGTTGGTGAGATTTGATCGTGGGGGATTATGAGCCAGGTGCCAGTTTGGTTTGAGCGGAAGTTTGCGTTTTCGTTTCCTGTGGAGGTGTGGCCGAATTTGTCCGCACGATTGCGGGGGACTCCGGCGCGGTTGGAAGAGGCGCTTCGTGGGCGTTCGCGCGAAATATTGATTAGGAAAGCGGACGGGAAGTGGTCGGCTCAGGAACATGCTGGGCATTTGCTGGATCTTGAGGCGCTGTGGCTGGCGCGCGTGGAGGATTACGTGGCGGGGAGCGAGCAGCTTACCGTTGCGGATTTGAGGAATCGAAAGACGGACGAAGCGGACTACAACGCGCGTCCGCCAGAACAGATTCTGGCTGAGTTTCGGGTTGCACGAGGAAGATTGATGACGCGGGTGGAGGAATTGGATGCAGCGCTATTTGCTCGGGCTATTCCGCATCCACGTTTGAAGACGCCGATGCGTCTAGTGGACCATTTATATTTTGTCGCGGAGCATGACGACCATCATTTGGCGAGGATATGGGAGCTAGTCAATGGCACCTGGTCGAGGCGTGAGTTTGATACGGTTGTGTAAGCAAGAGGAAATTTAAAAACGCCTACGTGTAAAACCGACACGTGGGGCACCCAGCCCGAGGTTCCCGGTCGTTGGGCGAGAAATTGTCATTTTGGTGTGATGGACTTACTGTGCCAGTCGTGATGGCAGAAGCGGCACTGCCGAGCCTTCGGAGTTCTCGCTAAGCGACCGCATCGGCAACAGTAGTTGAAGGTGAGCTTATCGGGATGTTCGGCGAGGATCCTCTCCGCGGTCGCCTGGACGAACGCATCGAAGCCGTGGCGTGCCAATTCTAGTACCTGCGGGTCTTCCGAGAACAGGTCGTGCAGGCCGGTCCGACTTTTTGCGGCCTCGATTTGGGCGGCGGCATCAGTGCGCCCGTGCGTGATTTTGGCTGTCCCCATTAGGTGGCGATGCGCCGCCATTTCTTGCCCGTTCATAAGGTGGCTATGGTGGACAATGATGTATCGGGCTTTTCCGAGGTCCATCTTACCTCGCAGCTTTCCGCGTAAGCCTTTTAGTCATATCCTAGCGCGTCAGACACATGGCACGGTAGCGGCCGCTAGGGATGCACCGCCCTGGCATGATACGAAGCACACTCAACCAGGGTTAGAAAAGAATTCCGGCGACTTGTTCGGCGATTTGATTTGTTTTTTCACGGCGCTCCTTTTGTGCCATGGACGGATCGTCTTGGGCGGTGGAACTAATGCTGACGACGAAGGCTTGGTTGCGGACGCGGCCGACGACGAGGTCGGCGTAGTGGTTTTCTTTGGTGTGGGTGGTGCATGTGACGGCTTCGTTGCCGGTGGCGGGGAGGGGCGGGCTCTTGGGCGGGCATTGGGCTAAGTGCATGGGGAATTGTTTGGGGACATCGGTCATTAGATCGACGGAGATGCGGAGTTCGTGGGTGGCGGCGCCTTGCTGGCGGATAAATTTGCAGATTCCGGAGGCTTGATCGCCGGGCTTGACGGTAACCGTAACCGTGACGGGGCCGCTGAGAATTCCACGAGCGGTGGCTTCATTGAGCCAAGGACATTTCGTTTGCGCATTGCAAATCGCGGGCGTGAACAACGCGAGGCTTAGAAGAAGCTTGAGAGAAGTTCGCATCGCTACGATTTTGTCGCGGGCTTCAGCACTTCTGATTTTAGGACTTTGCCGCCCTCTTGAATGACGTAGAGGCGGTTTACCTCTAGATCTTTGAACTGATCGACTTGGCCGCTTAGCCAGCGAATTTCGACCATGTCTACCTTTGTGGCTTGCTCCAGGCCGAAGTGCATGCGCATGTCGTTTTGGGAGAAGTAGCTGCCGCCGCTGCGGAGTTCGTCCATTTGGACAAGAGGCTTTTCCGCGGTGGGAAGCGTTTTGGCGGTGACCAGCACGCGGCTGCCTATGCCGGTGCGATTGGATTTTGTGCCGACTAGTTTGATTTTGATCCAGTTGCGATTGAGGGTGGAATCGCAGCGGAGGAGCTGGGGGATGGCGTTGACACAGTTGACGGCGATGTCGAGGTCGCCGTCGTTGTCGTAGTCGCCGAAGGCGCAGCCGCGGGCGGGAGCGTTCTCCATGATTCCCGGGCCGCCCTGGTTGGTGACTTCTTCGAAGCGTCCGTTGCGGAGGTTGCGGTAGAGGTATTTGTGTTCGGCGTATTTGAGGTCGGCTTTGGATTTATCGACTTCGGGGTAGACGTGGCCATTGGACATGAGGATGTCGAGCCAGCCGTCGTTGTCCATATCGAAGAAGCCGACGCCCCAGCCGAGGAGGCGGGTGTTGACGCCGAGGCCGCTGGGATAGGTGCGGTCTTCGAAGACGCCGTCGCCGAGATTGGTGTAGAGGGAATCGGTGTCCCCGGCGAAATTCGTTTTTACGATATCGAGATTGCCGTCGCGATTGTAGTCACCGATAGAGACGCCCATGCCGGCCTGGGGCTTGGCTTCGGCGGAGAGAGCCGCGCCGTTTTCGATGGCGACGTCTTTGAAGGTGCCGTCGTGCTGATTTAGGTAGAGTGTTGCGGGGGCGGAATCGTTGGCGACGTAGATGTCGGGCCAGCCGTCGTTATCGAGATCGGAAGCGGCGACGCTGAGGCCGTAGGTGCCGACGGCGTTCCACATGCCCGCTTTTTGGCTGACGTCGGAGAAGGTTCCGTTGCCGTTGTTGTGATAGAGAATATTTTTTGCGCCGGCGAGGCCTGGAGGGCCGCAAGCGACGACGATGCCTTTGTAGGTGCAGGGGCCTTCTTCGGGTAGAGGCGCGGTTTTTAGGTCGAAGTCGACGTAGTTGGCGACGAAGAGATCTAGATGGCCGTCCTTGTCGTAGTCGACCCAGGTGCAGCCGGTGTTCCAGCGCGTTTTTGGGCCGGGCTGGAGGAGGCCGGTGCGTTCGGTGACGTCGGTAAAGGTGCCATTGCCATTGTTGTGGTAGAGAACGTTTTGGCCGTAGTAGGTGACGAAGAGATCGTCGTAGCCATCGTTGTCGTAGTCGCCGACGCAGCAGGCTTGTCCCCAGCCGGTGCGGACGTCGAGGCCGGAACCTTTGGTTACATCGGTGAAGGTGCCGTCGCGATTATTTTTGAAGAGACGGCAATGCGGTTCCTTGCCTTTCGCGAAACCTTCCAGGCGCCAGCCGTTGACGAAGAAGAGGTCGAGCCAGCCATCGTTGTCGTAGTCGTAAAAGGCCAGGCCGCAGCCTGTAGTCTCGAGGAGATATTTGTTTTTGCCTACGCCACCGAAGATGGTTTCGACGTCGAGGCCGGAACCTTTGACTACATCGACGAAGTTGACGCCGAGCGGCGTGCCTTCGATAGGGGATTTCGGACCAGGGGGAGGAGGAGCGGGCTTGGCGTCGTAGCTGCGCTCGGTGGGGCCGATTTTTGGTTTTGGTGGGGCTTGCTGCTGCTGCTGAGGAGCGGCTAGGGCCATGAGATCGGCGAAGGGAAGGACTAGAGCTGTGCGGCTGAGCGAGCGAAGAAATTTTCTGCGGTCCTGGTCCGACAAGAATCCTCCTTAGTTAGCGCTGACCTGGGCCGGTGCCAGCAGCACCTGCGTTAATGTTAGCAGCGGGCTTCAGGTCTGTGTGCATGTGCCAGGGCACGCTTTCGGTCGATATCTCGGGATGTTTGCGCAGAAAATCGAGGGAATAGGTGGGCGCTTCGGGGTCGATGCGCTTGGTGACATATAGCGCGGCTTGGGCGGCGGCTTCGGCTTTCATGCCTTTGCGGCGATAGAGGATGGCGAGATTGTAGTGGGCGGCGAGATCATCGGGGTCGATGGCTTGCAGGGCTTGGAACTGCGCTACGGCGTCATCGGTGCGGTGCTGCTGGTAATAGGCGATGCCGAGTTCGCGGCGGGCGTCGCGCGATTGTGGGAATTGCTCGACGACTCTTTGGAGATCGGCGACTTCGGATTCGGGATGTCCTTCGCGGCGTTCAACTAGGGCGAGATAGTAGAGTGCGCGGGCGTAATCTGGGTGCAACTGGAGAGCCTTCTCCAAAGGCGGTCGCGCTAACGAATATTTTTCCCACTCGATGTAGGTTAGGCCGAGGTTTACGTAGCCGTCTTCGTAATCCGGGCGAAGCTTTGTGACTTGCTCGAAAGCCGCGATGGCGTCGGAGTATTGCTGCTGGTCGAGATAGCCGATGCCGACGTTGTTCCAGCGCATCCAGTCTTGATTGTCGTTGGGCACGGGAGGAGTGGGGTCGTTCATGCCTAGATTTAGCACGCGTGTGCGCGAGGCGAGTTCAACTAGCGGGTAGAGCGGATGATCGGTGCCGAAGACATTATTGAGATAGCTTTGGCGCAGGTGGCGATAGTTCACGCGGGCAGTGATGCTGAGTGGACCCTTGGCGTCAGGCGGGATTCTGAATTCGTAGCGGACTAGGGCGGAGCGGCCGGACTGGATGGAATTGTCGTAGGCCATGGAATGGATGGTCCAGACTTTGTGATTATCGACAAACTCGCCGGAGAGGTTGACGGGGCGGTTGGTGAAGCTGTGGGCGCGCGTGTCGAGCATGCCATCGGGTTTTAGGAAGCCGCTGTGATAGATGTCATTTCCGGCAGCGTCTTTGACGGTGACCTCGACCCATGCTTCGTAGAGGTCGCGGACTTCGGGAACGAGCGAGTGACCAATATTTTTGTTTTGGATGACAACGTAGGCGGTCACGGCGCTGTTTCGCTCAAGCTGAAAGGGAACGGTGCCAAGGGGCGCAATCATGTTATCGTCGCCGGCTTTTTTCAAGGCGAAGATGTCGACGTTGAGGAAGTTGCCGGCCTTGAGGAATTCGATCGTTTTCTGGAGTTGCTCGTCGAAACCGTAATAGTAGGGAACGGCGGTGTTTCCGGCTAGCCAGCGATGCGAGGCGAACGTGCCGCCCTTGGCGCCGTAGTCGTGGAGGACGGCTGGTGCGCGACGCATGTGGCAGCCCTGACAGGTAGTGAAGTCAGCGGAATAGAAAGTGAGCGGATTGCGCTTCGAGAATTTGGAGTTTTGCCACTCGTCAAAAACGGTGAAGGCGCGGATGAATTTGTATTCGTTGAGGGGATTGGGAAGATTTGCTTTGTGGCAGGCGGCGCAGAATTCCGGCGTGCGATAGAAAGGCTGCATGACGGCTTTCGAGTGACGTTCGGGATGCTCGAGGATTTCGCCGAATTGAACTTGGCCAGGGATGCGATTGCCATTTTCATCGGTCATTACGGCAGGAACACCCATCACATAGCCCCCATTGCCTGAGGTGGATTGCAGCCGCTGGATGGAATGACAGGTGGTGCAGGTGAGGCCGTCTTTGTCAAAAGCACGATCGACGTGCGAGTCAGTTGTCAGGCCGCCGGAAAGCACGACGATTGGATTGTGGCAACTATCGCAGTGGCGCGAGAATTCGATGCCTTTGGTGCGGACGAGGATGTTGACGCTGGCGCGGTAGAACGGAGTGCGGAAGGAGTTGGAGTGCAATGCCTGACGCCACTGGCTGTAAGCTTCGTCGTGGCAATGGGCGCAGTATTCGGCATTCGGGAAAGCACCTGGCTCAATGAACTGGTTGCCCTCGGAGGCAGCATTGCCGGGGAGGGAAAAGTTGTCCTTGCCGAAAAGGAAGTTGTAGGTTTTGCGGATTTCGTCCGAGTAATTCTTGCGTTCCGGATCTTCGCTGGATTGGGCGTGAGCGGTGAAGGCAGTGGGTCCCGAGAGCAAGATGAGGCCAAGCAAGAGACCGGCGAAAGTTGAGAGGATTCGGCCCATTTGAGACTTCAGCACGTCGACCTACCTGGACGTAACAACTTGGCCAAGCTTTCCCATAACTACGGGCGCTTTGCCGAGCATTTCAAACATTCCAAACCTCTGCATGAATAGGCCGCCATCGCCCACAATTTGTTCCGTTGGCCAGACACGCTATGCATTCTGGTATACCGCATCCGTGATTCACTGTAAATGATGGCATTCGTCAGGAAGTCCGCAAGATAGGCCATCGCCCAGCCCGATCCCCGGCATCGATTTCTGAGGCCGACTCGTCAATTCTGACAATTAAACTTATTTCGGATAAATGCAACTTTAAGACCAGGTGTTTCATGAACACAGGAACAGACCTTATTTCAAGAATCACGGGACCCCGAGACGAGGATAGTCGCCACGCGACACGCGAAGCTATCGCTTCGGGAGCCATTTTGAGCGCCTCCTATCTGGCGATGAACGTGGCCGCCGCGCTTATCGCTGGTTTGGGGCTTATGGAAAACTCACCGGCCACGATCATTGGCGCGATGCTGCTCGCAATGCTGTATGGCCCAATTGTTGGTATCGGCCTCGGGCTCGCGGAAGCGGATGTGCGGCTCCTCGGGCGCTCCCTTTTGGCGGAAATCGTCGGCGCTGTCCTCGTTGTGGCTTCGGGCTTTTTGATTGGCATGGCCACGCGGGATCTCACCATCGGAGGCGAGATTTTAGGCCGCACTTCTCCCAGCCTGGTGGACCTGCTGGTCGCTCTGGTCGGTGGCCTGGCTGGAGGATTTACATTCGTCTCGAAAGGATTGAGTGGAGTTGTCGTTGGAGTGGCGATTGCCACTTCTCTTGTACCTCCGCTAACTACTTGTGGGATTCTCCTGGCTCGTGATTTGCCCGAGCTGGCAGCAGGCGCTTTCCTGCTGTTCCTCGCCAACTTCTCGGCAATTGCTCTCGGCGCGATGCTCACCTTTCTCCTCGCAGGCCATCGTTCCAGTTCTGCGGACAAAGCAAAAAAAGTCGTTGTCCCTAGATTGGTTTGCCTGGCTTTGGCTCTGCTCCTCGCGTTTCATCTGAACGGGACACTCCGGCGAACTAGCGCAGAATCGATCCTGCGAAGTAACATGCGAAAAGCTCTCGCGCAGGAAATCGCGAAAATTCCCGGAGCGCGTTTGATCGATGTCACTTTCGCGCAGCGCAATGGCAAATTTTCCGTGTGGGCCGTTGCACGTACTCCTCAGCCCATTCCGCCCGAGGAGGTCGCTCGCCTCAATGACCTAGCCAATCACGTAGCCGAACGCGAGGTGGCTCTAACGGTGCGCTCTGTTATTACTGCAGAAACTACTCGCTATGGCAATGTGTACGAACCGGAATTGCCTCCTGATGAATCGCCGAATCAGCGCTAATCGGGTTCAGGCATTCTTCGTGGCAGAATTTCCCTGGTGCCTTCCGGTGCGCTGAGTTACCACGAGCATCTCTATTCGTTTCTCTTACGGTAAAAGATGACATGTAATTTTTGACACTTACCAGAGCGCGATGCGGCGCACATCATCGGCGGGCTTTGCACCTCAGCGATCCGCGAAGCAAAAATCCGCAGGATCTTTTACCTTGAATAAGAGAGAGAGGATGGTCATGCAATTTCGCAGACAAACAGCCGTTGCATGTGGAGTTTTTCTCGCAGTTCTGGGATTAGCAGCCTCGCTGCCAGCATCGGCCCAGCAGAAGCCGAACATCGTCATGCTGATGACCGACGACACAGGCTGGAACGACTTCGGGGCCTACGGTGGTGGCGCGAACCTGGGCCATCCGACCCCGAACATCGATCGTGTTGCCCAAGAAGGTGCCGTCTTCACCAGCTGGTACGGCCAGGCGAGTTGCACCGCGGGCCGAGCTTCGTTCATGACTGGGCGCATCCCTATCCGCTCGGCGCTTTCGGTCGTGGTTGTTCCTGGCGACGAGAACGGTCTCACGAAGAACACTCCGACAATCGCCGAGTTCTTCCAGAAGAATGGCTTTTCGACCTATTTCTCGGGCAAGTGGCATCTGGGGGATCAACCCAAATTTTACCCGATCGAACATGGCTTCGACGAAATGAAAGAGTTCGCCGCCTACTATCCAGGCGTCTATACCTATGACGATACGGACAGCTTTGCGCATCCCTGGTTCCCGAAATATAACGCTGCTTACTGGGACGAATATCAAAAGATTGTCAACCTGTTCGAATGGGAAGGCACTGCCGGTAAACCCGCCACCAAGGTCGCGCGTATCGACTACGACTACCTGCATGAATTCGATGTCCGTCAGGCTAACTCGGCCGTCGAATACATTAAATTGCACGCCAAAAGCGGCAAGCCGTTCTTCATGGATGTAAATTTCATGAAAATGCACAACCCGAACATTCCCGCCAGGGCATTCATTGGCAAATCGCACCTCGGCAATTATTCGGATGCCATGATGGAACTCGACTCCAACATCGGTCAGATTATGGACGAGATCCGCGCAGATGCTCCCAACACCATCGTCATCATCACTGCTGACAACGGCGCGTGGCAGGACGCTTGGCCGGATGCCGGCGTAGTGCCATTCCGCGGAGAAAAGGGCTCGCCGTTTGAGGGCGGTTTCCGCGTGCCCGGCATTATGTGGGCGCCCGGCAAGATTCCGGCCGGCGCGCGCTATGGTGAAATGATGTCGCACATTGACTGCTGGTCAACGCTGGCAGCGATGGTTGGCCTCACCCCGCCGCCTCACGGTGCGTGGAAGGACAATGACGGCAAGCCGATCTATTTCGACAGCATCGACAACAGCGCGTATATTACGGGCAAGGCAAAGCATTCCGCACGCGACGGATGGATCTATATCGATGGCGAGACCTTCGCTGGCGCCCGCGCCGACATCGGCGGCGATCCTACGAACCCCGATCTCAAAATCGCCTGGAAGTACTTATTTACTTCCAAGGACACCTGGCTCGGTCCAGAGCAGAATCTCGGGGCGATTGGCTCGGCCTACAACCTCACGATGGACCCGTTCGAGAAATACGACATGACGTTCAACGGCGCGGGGAGCACGCGCACTCCGACCACCTCGCCCGGACGCTATGCCGGCTATGACAATGGGTGGGTTCTCTCGTTGATTGATATTCCGATCATGGAGTTTGACAAGTCCATCGTGAATTTTCCGAATATCAAACGCTTCCCCGGCGGAGCATCGAACGATATGAATCCGGATCTGCAGCATCCGAACAACCCGTTGCCTTTGATGGACATCAAGAAACTCGTGCAAACCATAGGTGCAGCCGACTAGCTCAAACCGACCTTGAACCATGGTAAGGGGCGCACTCAAAATGGGTGCGCCCCTTTGCTTTTCATCCCTGTTGATTCCTGATTCAGAACTGAGCCGGTAGCCGAGCGACAGGACGCGACCAGTGTTGTGATTTTTCCAGGTCGTCGGTTTTTTGGCGTGAGGAGGTTGCCAAGTTCGTATTTCCCGGTTGCGCATGGCTTCGGGAATCGTTCGAAATCTCGGGTAGTTCCTCTCAACATAAAGCAACTAAGACTCGCGTCGACGGGGACCCAGGGATAACTGTCGGGCTTGAATTTCACTTGAAGTTCTAAAGAGACTGGTGCTATATGGCTTTGACCATGGGCCTGCAAAGAGCACGAACGGCGATAACTGATGAACAGGTTTTCTATGACGCTTTCACAGCAAGCCCTATCGGGATTGCTGTGGAGGACATGGAAGGGCGGCCTTTGTTCGCAAATCCGGCACTTTGCTCGATGTTAGGGTATAGCGAAGACGAAATGCGCAGCAAGGTCTGTGTCGAGTTTTCCCCTGCGGAAGATGCAGCGAAGGATCAGGCCCTATTTGAGCAATTGCGGCAGGGTCTGATTGACTGGTATCAACTCGACAAGAGCTTTTACCGGAAGGATGGCGCAATCATCTGGGGACGCTTGAGTCTTTCACTGATGAAGAGCCCCACGCGTTCGACTCCGCTGGTAGTCGTCATGGTGGAGGATATCAGCGACAAAAGAGCGGCAGAGGAGAAGCTACAGCGCTCTGAAGCAAGCCTACAGATGCTGGCGGGGCGCCTGATCCAGGCGCAAGAAGACGAACGCGCCTGGATTGCGCGCGAACTTCATGACGACATCAATCAGCGGCTCGCATTGCTGGCAGTGAACCTGGATCGCTTGATGCAGGACCTTCCGGCTTCCGCTGCAGAATTCAAGCAACAGGCCTCGGGGGCGAGGAATGAAGTGGAGGAGATTGGGAAAGATATCCAGGCCCTTTCGCACCGGCTACACTCCTCGAAGTTGGAGATTACCGGGCTCGCCAGGGCAGCTGCAAGCTTCTGCAAAGAGCTTGCTGATCACCAGAAAGTGGAGATTGACTTTCACTCCGAGAACATTCCGAAAGATCTGTCGCGGGAAGTCTCCCTTTGTATATTCCGCGTTTTGCAAGAAGCCCTACAGAATGCGACTAAGCATAGCGGTTCAAGACACTTCGAAGTGTCGCTCAGTGCGGCATCGAATGAGCTTTATCTGACTGTGCATGATTCGGGGAGTGGCTTCGACCCCGCCGAGGCTATTAAAGGGCGGGGGCTCGGCCTCACAGGAATGAAGGAAAGGCTGAAACTCGTGAATGGAGTTCTTGCCATCGACTCGAAACGGCAGGCTGGAGCAACGATTCACGCTCGCGTACCTCTTACTCCTTTAATTAAGTCCGCAAAGAATCTGGACAGCTGAGTGTTGGTGAAATCTGGTTTGCTTTGGCTAGTCTCGGGTAGTCTCCGATTTTGCTTCCCTGAAATGCGTGTTCCCATCAACAAAAACTTACGCACTGTCTGGCCGGCAAGTCACGATTATGACGGCGGCTTCGCGAGCTCATCGGCTTTTTGGCGTTCGGCTGCAGCTTCGGCCTTTTTGCCCTGGCGCTCCAGGGCATTGGCCAAGCCGCGATGCGCTTCGGCGTAGTTGGGGTCCTCACTGAGCGCTTCCTGAAATCGTTCGATAGCCTCGGCAACTTGACCCTTTTGGAGGAGAGCGTTGCCGGAATTTGTGGAGACGGTGGCACGCTGGCGATGCATCACTTCGCGCTCGAGGTCGGCGCCTATTTTGCGCTCGGCGGTAGCCTCGGTGGCGTTTCCTTGTTGGGCGAGAACGGCCGCGAGCGTGAGGTGAGACTCAGGCTGGCCCGGGAGTTGGCGGATCGCCTCCCTGAGAGCGTCGGCGGCTTCCGGCAATTTGCCCATCTTGCGATAGAGGCTGCCAAGCGTGGCCCAGCCGTCAGGGTTGTCGGGATGGAGCTTCATGGCTAGAGAGAGTTCGCGAGCAGCGTCGTCGTAGCGGCCGTCTTGCATGTAGAGGGTGCCAAGAGTGTAATGCGGCTCATAGGCAGAGGGGTTCAGCTTAGAGGCAGCTTCGAGTTCGGGAATGGCGCCGGCATTATCGTCCTTTAGTTTAAGAGCCAGACCGAGGTTGTAGTGGAGTTGGAAACTCTGGGGATCGGTCTTGAGGCCTGAGGTAAGGACATGGATAGCTTCATCGACTTCGTTCATTTGTAAGTAGGCTGCGGCGAGATTCTCATGGGCCGTCGGGTCGGAGGGATTTTGTTGGAGTTTGCGTTGCAGAAAGGGAATGGCATCTTTTGCGTTTCCGGCGAGAAGAAGCGCCAGTCCGAGACTTGAGGCGGCCTCCGCATTTTTTGGATCTGCTTGCACGACCTGGCGTAACAGAGAAATAGCCTCAGAAACCCGGCCAGTGCGCTGCAGTGTGCGGGCCAGTTGATACTTGGCTTCCGCGGAGCCGGGATCGAGGCTGATTGCGCGTTGGAATTCTGCGACGGCCTTATCGTCTTCATTATTCGCGGCATAAGCCTTGCCGAGCTCTGTGGCCGCGAGTGCGTTTTCCGGGACCATCTGTGCGGCCAGAGTCAGCTCTTGGATTGCGGAGGAGGTTTGTTGCTGGGCGAGGAGCGCTACGCCAAGATGCAGATGAGCAGTGGCGGCTTTTGGATTCAACTGAATAACTCTTTGGAATTCGCTGACAGCTGAAGGCCAATCCTGTTGTTGTGCGTAGAGCGAGCCTAACGTGTCGTGGAGATCAGGACTTTGCGGGGATTCGGCGACGGCCGCCTTCATCTTTGCTGTTGCGGCCGGGAGCTGGCCTGTGGCCGCCAACGAGCGCGCATAGGCTGCCAGAACATACGAAGGGAGAGCGGGAGCAGAGTCTGAACCAGGGGTGTGCTGCATCGCGTCTTCAACACTTTTGAATAAAACAATCGCCTTCTTGCTGGCGCCTGTTTGCTCATACGCCAGTGCGAGGTTGATCTGAACGGAAGGATCGCCGGGCTTCAGCTCGTGCGCTTTTTCGAGTTCCTTGATAGCTTCGGGAAATTTCCCGAGACGCATAAGAACCGCACCTAAGGCGCTGTGACCTTCCTCGATCTGCGGCACCAAGCGAACGACCTTTTCAAACTGCACTTCCGCCGTGTGTAAGTCGTTATTCGCGGCCGCGGCCGTCCCTGCGCGATAGGCTGCCTGGGCTTGTTCATTGATGCCGACTTGGGATGCTGACGATGATCCGGATTGCGCTGCGCAGGCAAGTGGCGTTGGTAATGTGAAGACGGCAAGAGTCAAAGACAGCGCGATGAGAAAGGGAACCGATCTCGATGGCGCAGCATCGCGTCTGGGAGCCAGGGTGTTGCAAGAGCGCATAGAAAGGATCCCCGCAGGAAACATGAGGTCAAAAAGGCTCAATTGGCTAATGGAGCCAAACACCCGGAGAAAGTATAGCAGTCCATTTGCGGTGATTGGGCGACCGGTCGAGGAAGGAATTCACGGAGCACGGGACTAGGGTTCCGTGCTCTGTTTTATGGAGCGTGACATTCGCACAGAGAGATGCAAAAAGGCCTCCCGGCTCTCGTGAACGGGGAGTGACCATAGCGGTAGGTCGCCCGACCTAACGATGGCCTGTGCTGAGTAAAGGCGAACTCAGGCGGTTCTGGGACTGCCGCGTAGGAAATGGAAAACGAGCATGATCAGGCCAATGACCAACAGAATGTGGATGAGGCCCGAGCCAACGTGAAATGCGAAAAAGCCGAGTAGCCAGAGAACAATTAAAACCAGAGCGATAAGTCCAAGCATGTTTTTGTCTCCTCAATCCGGGCGAGGAATTCAGAGAGAATTGTGCCTCGCGAAGTGCGGATGGCCGCTAGCGGAAAGTCATCACGCAGTGAAATGTTATTGGGAATGGGTGGGGAAATCTGTTCCGTTCCATACAGTCCTCGGCGTGCAGAGGAGAGCAGCGCAGTTTAGTAGCAGGCGTTAAGTCGCCCAAGCACAGTGAGCGATATTGAACAGACAGCCGGTATGGATAGTTCTATGTTGAACGCGCTGGGATCTCGGACAGGAAATGTTGTTCGGTAAACCGGCCTACCCCGAGAGTCCCTAAGCGGAAAAAATGGCCGAAGGAGAGACAAATGACAGCCGAGAATACGAAGAAGTGTGCTCATCCAAACTGTTCGTGCATGGCGACGTCCGGAAAATATTGCAGCGTGCAGTGCGAAACGATGGAAAAAACGCCGGACATAGAGTGCAAATGCGGGCATCCAGGCTGCAAAGGAAAGATCGATTAGAACCGTGGATTTGGCGCGGAATTTGTGAGTGCAGTGGAAGAGTTTCAAGAACATGAGCGAGGGAGAGAGCCGATGAAGCCAGGAATACAGGATGAAGTTGAAGGCAAGCTGCACAACTTGAAGGGAAAAGTGAAAGAAAAGGTTGGAGAACTGACAAACGATCCCGATCTTGAGGCCGATGGTGAAGCGGAAGAGGTCGCCGGCAAGGTGCAAGAAAAGGTGGGGCAGGTAAAGAAAGTTCTCGGGAAGTAGGGCAGCTGTTGCGACCGTAATGGGAAAATTTGGAGCGCCGTAAGCGGCGGGAAAAGAAATCAGGAGGCAAATTAATGAGAAACGCCACGCCATTAGATCATCGCGCAACATGGAACGAAGTGTGCGAGGCATTGGCATTCTCATCGCTCGATGCCTATGAACGAGCCCCAGTCCCCGGGGTTTGCTGCGAAGTGTCAGCCGATTTAGACGGCAGAGTAACGGTTGCGGCCGAAGAACTCGCCTGGCTGGCTCTGGCGAAGGAAGCGCTGGATTCGAATTGTAACTAATTGCGCGGTCTGAGAGTCGAGACCGAAGAACCAAGCTTTGTGAAAGGGAGAAACATGCGATTGAATTTGCTGTCTGGTGCGTTGCTCGCGATCACTGCGATTGGAACGATTTCGGGATGCTCTAGTGCGCCGGCGAAATCGGCGGATGTAGAAGCACCCATTCGTCATGCGTTAGATCAAGCGGGGCTAAAAGATGTGAGTGTGAGTCAGGACCGGGACAAGGGAGTCGTAACGCTGACCGGCACAACCACATCGGAGGTTGATAAGTCGCAAGCCGAATCGATCGCCACTTCTATTGCTACCGGCCAGGTTATTTCCGACCAGATTGCCGTGCGTCCTCCGGGCGGCGAGAGTCTGGCGAAAAAAGTGGACGCCGACCTAGACGGTGGCATTGAGAAAAACTTCGATGCGGTGCTGATACAACATAAGCTGGACAGTGACGTAAAATACGCCGTAAAGAACGGCGTAATTACACTGACGGGCAAAGTTAATTCACAGACGAGACGCGATTCGGTGGAGCACCTGGCGGCTGGCGTTCCGAACGTGAAGCAAGTAGTGAACGAATTGGAAGTAAAGGGCCAAAAGGCCAGTTCCACACGTTAAGAGAGCGGCCTAAGAGTTGTGCTGAAGAAGTTGCTTGACGGACGCTGTAGGCGAGGCGCAGGGTTATTTACAAACATTCGCGCGGCCTGAGCGATGAGGCCGGCAAATTCACATATATTGAAAGGGAAGGTTATGCCACAGAGTTTCCATCAGAGAGCAGCGGAGCTTCACGACTTGGCGGCGCATGCTCATCGTTCAGCTGCCGTGCATCACGGTAAAGAGGATCACCTGACTGGGCACGAACTCTCTAAACAGGCGATGGAGTATTCAGCCAAGGCATTTAAGTCTTCGCAAGAGGCACACGAGAAGTCCGAGAATGCTGGCGGTAAGAAGTAGGGCGGAGTTCCCGAGCTGAGGGAATTAATGGGCAAGTGAGCCGTGATCAGGGAATGTGAAAGAGACGCTTGTACGTGCTCATCCGCCCCTGGTGCCATTCGGCCAGGTCAGGTACTTGAATCGCGGGATGAAGTGGTTAGGACATGCGGGACGCGAACGCGGATGCGGGTGCCCTGAGACGGCGCTGATTCAACGGAAAGGTGTCCCCCAACCAACCGCAGCCGCTCTCGCATGCTGACTAACCCCAAGCCAGCCGCTCGCTTTGCCGACTCGACATCGAAGCCGCGGCCCGAGTCCGAAATACAAAGTTCAATTTCCGCAGAGTGACCTGAAAGTTTCACCTCCGCTTCCGCCGTTTCGCTATGTTTTACAACATTCTGCAAAGCTTCTTGTGTGATGCGGTAGAGGCAGAGGGTCACATCTTTGGCGATCTCTCCTGAAATGTTGGCGTGGAGGAACTGGACGTTTATATCGTGCTGCGAAGAAAATTCTCTGCAGAACCCCTTCAGAGATGCAACCAGGCCGAGAAGTTCCAGCCTCGATGGATGTAGCTGATAGGACAGGCTATGGATGTCAGAGGACACTTCTTTGGCCGTTTCTGCAAGCGTGTCCAGTTGCTGCCGGGCGTTGGATGAAATATCAGGCATGCCCTGCTTAAATTGTTCAAGGCCGATCTGGAGTATCGCCATTCGCTGACTCAGATCGTCATGCAACTCCCGTGCAATACGGGTTCTTTCCTCTTCCTGTGCGGTGATAAGGCGCCCACTCATTGCCATGAGCGCATCCTCTGACAACTTCCTATCCGTGATGTCTTGGGTCGTGCCGCGAAGGTAGATGGGATGACCACTCGCATCGACGACGGCTTCGCCGCGGGACGTAAGCCAAAGCCTTGAGCCGTCTAAACGCTTGGCCTCCAAGTCCAACTCGTAGGGAATTTTTGCTCGGATGGCCTTTTCCACGCCCTGTTTCAATCGTTCCCAGCTCTCCGGAGTGAAGAATTGTTCGTGCTGCTTAAAGGTGGGAGCAGGCAGTTTTGGATTGCAGCCAGACAGGCGATAAAGCTCTGCTGACCAGGTCACGGCGTCGGTACGTGGATCCCAACGCCAGCTGCCGGTCTGAGCCATGCGCTGGGCTTCGTTCAACTCCGTGTCTCTTTGTCGTAAGGCCTGCTCCACGTCATTGGTTTCCTCAACAAGAGCCGCCAGAGCCATGAAAGGAGCGGCGGTAAAAAATAAGAACAGTTGGAGCGATGAGATGTCGACAAACGGTCCCGGTCCGGTGAACGGGCCCCGGTCATGGATCGCGCCCCAAATCGATACAAACGCAATAGCAATCATCGACGTGCTAACTCCCGTCGACCCGAAACGCAAAGTGCACCAGATCAGGAGCGGCACGAGAGAATAGAGCAGTGTGGGAAGGGTGCTCCCTAGAGGCGATGCGAAAGCAAGTTGCCCGAGAACTATCAGCGCAAGAAGCAGCGCAATTGCTTCGACGTAATGCGCGAGCGGCTTTTTGGCCCAGAGCGGAATTTCTCTAGCCCACCCCAAAATGGCGGGCATCAAAGTAAGAAACCCCAGCGCCTCCGAAAAGAATGCCACCTTCCAAGTTGCCCAATAGTTACTGCTGCTGGAAAGGGCGCCGAAGAACGCCCCAACGAAGGGAGCCAGGAAAACCGCGTAGAAGGAATATTTTGCGAAGGCTTTTACACTGTTCAGCCGAGGTACGCCGTCGAACGCAACGCAAAGACACCAAGCCGCAGTGAGAACTTCGACGGCATTAGACAGAACGAGCCAGACAACGGCGTGAGTTGGCGCACCCCCCTGCAGGTCATAGAGAAGAAATCCAATTAGGCCTGCGGGCAGAATTACCGGCCAAATCTTTCGCCTGACTAACACCAACACAGAGGCCAGAAGAACGTTGCCCATCCAAAGTGGCGAGACCATTTGCGGCCGGACTATCAGCGCGCCGCCCAGTCTGCCCGCGACATAGCAGAGGGCGGCCACCAGACACGCCTGGACAACTATACGGAGATAGGGGTTCTGGTTGGCAAAGCTCTGGGACAGCCTACCTCGCTCGGTTTCGATTGCTACCTCCGATCCAGCGGAACTGGCTGGTGGTTGCGTGGAGTCGCGAAACTACAGCCCAACCTGGGTCCGCGCAGCCGATGGCGCTATGATACGCGGTTACTGTCGCATTGCTGAGCGAGGAATCCA
>Ga0210388_10000810_pt1 | contig 24942 bp, 21 predicted proteins | sample IncBWC19OmetaG_FD_155485 | JGI IMG/M metagenome (GOLD analysis project Ga0210388, IMG submission 155485) | Forest soil microbial communities from Barre Woods Harvard Forest LTER site, Petersham, Massachusetts, United States - Inc-BW-C-19-O ...
CAGCACTGGGTTGTCATTGGCAGAATCGAAAAAAGACCGGCGGAGGTAAGTTTCGCTTATCAAGCCTTGCAGCTCGGTTCTTGAGCCATACGCGTTAAGTTTTGAAAGATGAGTTTTATATAAAAATGCTGCGAGTGCCAATCCACCTAATTGGCTGAGTGCCCAAGCCGCGACCACGCGGACGGACGGGCGTTCTGTGAAGATTCGGAACAGCGCATAAAAACCGAGCGCTGTGGCGAACCAGAACGCCGAGTAGTGAAACAACATGGCGAGGTAAAGGCACAGCGCGAACGCGGCCATCGGCCCCGCAGAATGTTTCGTGAAAGCTTCGTCCAGGAAATACAGCGCGCTGACCAGGAAGGCGAGCAGCAAAGAGTATTGCCGCAGCTCCGATCCAACCAGGACAATTGGCGAAAGCAGTGCGACGAACAGAAGTCCAATGAAGCCGGCGAGGCCGCCCGCGGCCTTGCTAAGCCACTTGTAAAACATCCAACAAAAGATTGCGCCTGCAAGCACCGAAGGCAATCGCAGCCAGAGTTCCGAGGTGCCGAGAATGCGCCAGTAATAGAGCAAGACGATCAGGAGCGGAGGATGGGCGGCAGTAAGGCTTTCTTTGTAGGCAAGGGCCAGCGAGACCTGGTTCGCTAGGCGAAAGTGCAGGGCTTCGTCGGGATTAAGGAAGGTTCCGTGGGCAGCCCAAAGACGAGCGAAAAATCCGAGCAGGGTTACGAAAAGCGCAGCCGCGTCGGCGCGGCTTTCGAACCACTCTTCTTTCTTGCCCTTGCCCGCTTCTTGTGAAATCGACATACCGTGTCCAGACATAATACCCATAGGCGGGTGCAAAACGAGGAGGAGGCGGCCATGCCTTGACACTGCTTTCTATCAACCTTTATTCTTAAGCCTTGTTCCCAGCGGTACTTGCGCTCTCTTGGCGTGCTTCCGCGGGCCTGGGGCGGTAACCGGACGGTGCGCGGAGGTCTTCCGATGTTTTTCGAGATCAAAGATTTGGAACTTCATCCCGTGGAGTTTGCGGAGAAGTTCGAACCGGGCGTGATCGACCTGGGAGCGGATTACCGTCAAGTGACGCCGATTGAGAGCAGCGGGCGGGCGGATCTGGTCGAAGAGCATCACGGCAAGCACAAGATAATACAGGACATACGGATCCAGGGTCGACTGGCAACCAGCCTGGAATTGAGTTGTGCGCGGTGCCTGGAACCGGTTATGCAGGATGTGAAGCGCGAATTTGACCTGCTGTATCGTCCTCAGGGTGCTGACGCCGGGCGCGACGAGATGTCGGTGACCGACGCCGAGGCCGAGATCAGCTATTATGAAGGTGAAGGAATTCTGCTCGACGACGTGGTGCGCGAGCAGGTGCTGTTGGCCGCTCCGCTGAAGGCGACGTGCCGCGAAGATTGCAAGGGATTGTGCCCGCAGTGCGGCACAAATCTGAACCAGGAACGGTGCTCGTGCGCGGTGGCGCAGGAAGAACCGCGGTGGGCAGCGTTGAAGGAAATCCGCAGCAAGCTGGCGCATTAGGGAAGCGAGCCAAGCACGCGATTAATGCGTCGCAAGGAACGCGACGCTTCGCGGGCTCGCCGGATCCTTCGCTGCGCTAAGAACGCTGGTTCAGGATGACAATTAGGCTAGAGATTGATTTATGCGAGGCCGAAGGCCTCAGCGAGAGGAATTTTACAGACCATGCCGAATCCGAAACGAAGACATTCTCAGAAGCGCACCTCCACCCGGCGGGCGCATGATGCCCTGAAGAGCCACTCACTCTCGGAGTGTCCAAACTGCCACGAGAAGAAGATGCCGCATCGCGCTTGCGTCAAGTGCGGCTACTACAAAGGCCGCGAAGTTCTGGACGTCGAAGAAGCCAGCTAATTCCCTGCCACAATGCCTAGCGTGATCGCGCTGGATGCGATGGGTTCGGACCGGGCTCCCAAGCCTGAGATCGAAGGCGCAATTCACGCCGCTCGAAGTTACGGCGTGCGCGTGCTGCTGATCGGCCAGGAAGCCGCCATCAAAGCGGAACTGGAGCGCCACCCTTCGGCGGCGCGGCTGCCGATTGAGCTCGTCCACGCCAGCGAAGTCATCACCATGGAAGACAAGGCGGTGCAGGCGGTGCGCGCCAAGCGTGACTCCTCCATGCGCGTGGGGTTGAGGCTGGTGCGCGAGGGACGCGCGGCTGGCTTCGTCACGGCGGGCAACACCGGCGCGGCGATGGCTACGGCCAAGATGGTGCTGGGTGCGCTGCACGGCGTAGACAGGCCGGCGCTGGCGGCGGTTTTTCCTACGGCTCCCGGAGCAGCCGCGATCTTACTAGACGTTGGCGCGAATGTGGATTGCAAGCCGCACAATCTCGAACAGTTCGCGGTGATGGGCGAAATATATTTCCGGTCGATGTTCGGGCACACCATGCCCCGCTCCAATTTCTCGGCCGGGAAAAGGCCCCGCGTGGGCTTGCTCTCGATTGGCGAGGAAGAAACCAAGGGCAACGTGCTGACGCGTGAGTCGTTCCAGTTGTTGAAGCGGCTGCCCTTGAACTTTGTGGGAAATGTGGAAGGGCGCGATCTGTTCAACGGCCATGTTGATGTCATCGTTGCCGACGGATTCGTGGGTAATGTCGCTCTCAAGATTTCAGAGGGCGTAGCGAACCTGGTGCGGACCGTCTTGAAAGAGTCACTGAAGGCGACTATCACGAGCCAGGTCGGTTACATGCTCTCGCGCAGCGCGTTTGCTGATTTCAAGAAGCGCATCGACCACACCGAGTATGGTGGCGCACCCCTGCTCGGGGTGAAGGGCGTCTGCATTATCACGCACGGTTCTTCCAATGCCAATGCGATCAAGAATGCGGTGCGCGTGGCGGCGGAATTTTCCGAAAAGCGCATTAATCAGTCGATTGAGCACGGATTGGCCGCGCTGCGTCCTGCTCCTGTAGAAGTGGAAGTCGTCCGGGCTCACTAGTTCCTGCAAAATCAAAGAGCATGACTGAATCACCAGGAATCACGACAACAAAGATGGCATTCATTTTCCCCGGCCAGGGATCGCAGGTCGTGGGCATGGGCAAGGATCTCGCCGAGAAGTATCCCATCGCGCGGCTAACGTTTGAAGAAGCCGACGAGGCCCTGGGCTACAAATTGTCGCAACTGTGCTTCGAAGGCCCGGAGGAACGGCTGCGCTTGACCGAAGTCACTCAGCCCGCGATTCTCACCGCGTCGATTGCAGCCTTGCGAGTTTTGGAGGGACGGGTCCCCAAGCCGAGTTTTGTGGCTGGCCACAGCCTCGGGGAATATTCCGCGCACGTTGCCTCGGGGACTATGACCTTTGCCGATGCCGTGCAGACGGTGCGCAATCGCGGAAAGTATATGCAGGAGGCGGTTCCGGTGGGAGTGGGGGCCATGGCCGCAATCCTGGGGATGGAGTTGCAAAAAGTTGCTGCGGTCTGCGAAGACGCCGCTCAGGGCGAGGTTTGTTCTCCCGCCAATATTAATTCGCCGGAACAGATAGTGATCTCCGGCAACACCGCGGCGGTTGAGCGCGGAGCCAAGCTTGCCGACGAGCGCGGGGCCAAGCGCGCGAAGTTATTGCAGGTAAGCGCTCCTTTCCATTGTTCGCTGATGAAGCCTGCGCAGGACCGCCTGGAAGTGGATTTGAACGCTCTGAAGATGCAGGAGCCGGTGTACCCTGTCGCCTGCAACGTAGAGGCAACTTTGGTGCGCGATGATCTGCGGGCGCGGGATACTCTGATTGCACAGGTTACCGGCTCGGTGAAGTGGGAGCAGAGCATGCGCCTGCTGATTGAGCACGGGGTGCAAGCCTTCGTGGAAATCGGCCCGGGGAAGGTTTTGTGCGGGCTGATGCGACAGATTGATCGCTCGAAAACGTGTTTGAATGTTGGAGACGAGGCGTCGTTGACGAAGGTGCTGGAGCAGTTCGCAGGCTAGCGACGGTCGTCTTGAATGACGATCTAGCGAAATTCCAGATCGCAGGGTGGCGTGCTGATTGTCTTATCGCTTTTGTCCACGTACAGCTGGGCATGTTTCGCGCGATCATTTACGATCAGGTCGACGACCACTCCGCTTCCACCGCCCGGGCAGTTGCTGGCGCCGTAAATCTGGTAGCTCTTAACGTTGCCCCACTCGCCGCCCGGTCCCCAATCCTGCCAGAACTCGTTAAACGGATACTGCTTGTGATTCTGCGGATGCTGCTTCCAGGTGGGATCGGCAAAGTAGAGGCCGTAGGCCGTTTCGAAATCCTGCTTTTCTAGCGAAGAAAAGAATTTGTCGGCAACGCGCTTCTGAGGCCAGAAGCGATTAAACCAGCCGACCAGCGCCAAAATCAGAATCAGAACGATCGCTGAAATGATCCGGGTTCTTCGCCTTCGCTCTTTTTCGGGATGGTACTCTTTCGCGTCCAGTAGCGTCATCACCCTCTAGAATACCGGACACCTGTGACAAGTCAAAGGTTCCAAGAACATTTGGCAATTTGATAATCGGGTAATTTTGTAATTTTTTAATCTCGAGACATTTGGCCTTAAATTATCAAATTGCCAGATTTCCAAATTACAAAATCTCCCTTACAGGGTGCGCTTGAACAGCGGAATTGCAATCCCGAGGGTAACGGTCGCGAAGATGGTCAGGTACAGCATGTCGCCCCAAACCGCTGCCAGCGTTGTCTCCTTGAGCAGCAGACACTTGAAGCCGTCAACGGCGTAGGTGAAGGGATCAACCTTGGCGATCGCACGCAACCACGGCGGAAATGCCTGAATGGGATAAATTGCGCCGCTGGGAAAGAACAGCAGCGTATTCAGAATGCCAAACATCGCGCGCGGCACGAGCGGGTCTTCAATACGCACCATCAGCAGAAACATCATGGTGTTGAAACCAAGCGAGGTGAGGACGATCATCACCAACAGTCCCAGCATGGTGAGCGGATTGAAAATCGTGCTCACCCCTGCCATCAGCGAGCCGATCACGCAAATGATCACGCCGGTCATCACCGCCTTGATCGCACCTGCCAGATTGAGCCCTAGCACGAGTTCAAGCTTGGTGATCGGCGTGACCAGATAGCCTTCATGTACGCCGCGCGCCTTATCGTCGATGTACAGCATACCTCCGCCGATCATGACCGAGACGAACATCGCCAGTGCAAGCGAGCCGGGCAGCAGATATTTCATGTATTCGATATACGGATAGAGCTCGACGGTCTGAAGCGCTATCTGCTGAAGAATGCGCGGCTCAACCGTTGGTTGATTCAGTGCGCTGACCAGGTCCGTGAGTTCAGATTCCAACGCGGAACTCATGAAGTTGTCACTGTTGTCCACCACCAGACCAACTTGAGGATGATTGGCCTCGTAAACCCGCCGCGAGAACTGCGCCGGAATGATGACCGCGCCATCCAGTTTGCCGTTGCGCACGTCTTCCCTGGCCTGTTTCTCGTTATCGTAGTAGACCGGGACGAAAGTGCGAATGTTCGCGCGGACGGAGTCGAAGGCTTCTCGAATCCTCAGCGCTTGCGGGCCTCCGTCCTCATCGACCACCGCTAGCCGGGCGTCGCGAATTTTTCCGCCGAACGCGTTGCCCAGGATGACGAGCTGCACCAGAGGAAAAATCATCGACGCCAGCATCAGCGCTGGGGACCGGAAGAACTTGCGCATTTCGCGCTCGACAATCGCCATCATTCGATTCATAAATTCAATCTCGAGCGGTTCATGGCTGCAACCCCGGCCGTTGCGGCATCGTGAATGCATACGCCTTCTGCAGTTCGTCGCGGAGCTGCCGGCCGGTGTAATGCACAAATACATCGTCGAGCGTCGTGTTCTGCACCGAGAGCGATTTCACCGCAACCCCAGCTTCGACCGCCATCTCAACGAGCTCTGTCGTCGTTCGCGATCCGTTGCCGGTGAGGATTCGATACATGCCAGCGCCTTCATGCTGCACTGAGGTGACCTCGTCCATTGTGTGCAAACGCTGCTCCCAATCGTCAGGAGGATTCTCGAACTGCGCTTCAATCACGTTCGATCCCGGCACACTTGCCTTCAGTGCCATGGGCGCGTCGAGCGCGACGAGCTTGCCGTGATCGACAATGGCGATGCGGTCGCAGAGCCGGTCGGCTTCATCCATGTAATGCGTGGTGATCAGGATGGTGAGTTGCCGCTGGTTCTTGATGTTGCCCAGCATCTCCCACACCGCGACGCGCGAGACTGGGTCTAATCCGGTGGTGGGTTCGTCGAGAAAAAATATCTTTGGATGATGCACCAGACCGCGCGCGATCTCCAGCCGGCGGCGCATGCCGCCGGAAAGCGTCTTGGTCTGCGCGTCGCGCCACTTGGTCAGGTCCACCAGCCCTAGCAACTCCTCGATCGAGTGCTTCCGTTCCTTCGCGGGCACATCGTAAAGCTTGGCGTAGATGTTCAGATTTTCCTCAACGGTGAGATCGAGATCGCTGGTCAGCGCTTGGGGGATTACTCCGATCGTTCGTCGCGCCGCATCCGGCTCCTTGGCGACATCGTGGCCGGCGATGAGCGCTCGCCCAGATGTGATGGGAATCAGCGTGGTCATCATCCGGATCAGCGTCGACTTCCCGGCGCCGTTCGGCCCCAGCAGACCAAAGATTTCACCGTCGCTCACGTTGAATGAAATATCGTCAACGGCAGTGAAGTCGCCATACTTCTTGACGATGTGCTCGACCGCGATAGCATAGGTCTCAGCCATTACTGCTGCCCCGCTGCCGTCGTGCTCTGTGGATTGCTCCCTTTCAACTGGTCAGGCGAAACCAGCACCTCGGCCGTCATTCCCGGCACATATGCCCCTTTGGGATTATCCAATCGGACTTTCAAAACAATCGTTCGGATATCTCGCTTACGCCGGCTCACGTCGCGCTGAGTTGCGAAGTCGCCTTCCGGGCCTTTGAAAAACACCTTGCCGCTGGTGATCGTTCCACCGGGCAGACGGATGCGCAGCACATCGCCGTAGCCGATGTGGTCGGCATAAGTTTCGGGAATCGCCACGCGCGCCCAGGTGTCGGTGAGATCGACGATGGTCACAATCGGTGCGCCAATGTTGACGACTTCTCCCTGCCGCGCCGCGCGCACCGAAACCGTGCCTGTGACCGGTGCATAGACGTTGGTGTAGCCGAGCCGCACCGCGGCTTGATTTTTCTGCGCGATGGCATTCTTGAGATCAGCCTCGGTCGATCGTACTGTGCTCTTCGCCGCATTGGCTTGCTGGGTGCGCGCAATGGCGGAGGTCAAATCGGCTTCCGCTGCCTTAACCAGTTCCTGTTGAGCCTGCACAGTTGCTTGCGCCGCCTGCAGGTTGGTTTCGGCCTGCACCCGATCCTGATCTGAGGTCACGCCGACTTTGGCCAGTTCGATGGTGCGCCGGCTGTCGCTCTCCGTACGATCGAGCGTCGCCTTCGCCTGTAAGAGCTGAGCTTTGGCGGATGAAAGCTTGGCCTGCGCATTCGCCACGTCGCTCGACGTTGACCCCGACGTGGATTCTTCCGTGTGCTGCATCTCGGAAACCTTGTGCTGCAGGCTCGTGATGTTCGCGGCTGCTGCGGCTTCCTGCGTCTGCAGCTCAGAAGGATCGAGCACGGCGATCAGTTCGCCAGCCTTTACCGGCGTGCCCTCGTCCACCAGCAGTTGCTGGATTCGCCCTTCCACCTGGGCGCTGACAATCACCTGGTTTGAATCGACTGTGCCGATCAGCACCAGGTCTTTGGAATGGTCGACCGAAAACCCATAGTAAATAGCGGCGATCACGAAGATGATGCCGAGAAGAATGAAGAATTTATTGCGAGCGCTCATCGGCTGGCTCCTGAATTGCGAACAGCTGAACCCGCGCTGGCGCGGGGTTGAAACAGCGCAGCGGAAATAAAATCGAGAACGGCGGCCCGCCGCTCGGCGATGCGCCGAGGCGTCAGCGGGTTGAAATGGACGATGCGTTGCATCACCGGGGCGCTGCTGAAATAGAAAACGATCATCGCCACCATGGAAGGAATGAAGTGGATGGGGTCGACTCTGCGGAACTCGCCTTCCTCGATTCCCTTGTTCAGCAACTCTCCCACCCGCTGGTAGATGGGCTGGAAGTAAGTCTTGACCAGCCGGTCAATGTGCTCCGAGCGGCCCTCGCGCGCCCGCATCATCTCGCGTTGCATCAGCTTGGGATAGATCTGGCTCGAGGCGATGAAGTCGAAATACGCACCCACGTAGGCCATAATCTTTTCGCGCGGCGGCAGGTCGCTGTCGAGCACCTGAAAAACTCTTGACCGCATGCCGGAAAAAGCATCGTCGAGCACTGCGCCGTAAAGCGTTTCCTTGTCCTTAAAGTAGTAATAGAGCAGGGCTTTGTTGACTCGCGCCTCGCGGGCAATGGCGTCGGTGCGGGCTCCCGCAATGCCGAACTCAGAAAACTCCTTCGCCGCAGCCTGCAGGATGGCGGCGCGGCTCTCCTCCGGCTGCCCGCGGGAGCCCAGGGGACGGGATCCGTGCCTGCGCTCGCGCAACTGTTTGCGGAGATCGCGGACCTCCTGGCGGTGGTGGCGAAGCTCTTCTCGATGAGCCGATGGAATCATGATTAATTAACCGGTTAGTTAGATAATACATTTTTGCCCGCCGTGATGCAAGAGACTCCAGTTTTGCCGCCAGCTCTGCCGAACAGCACAATTTGCGTGACATTCGAATTTCGCCCGTGTCACAATCTCTGCCAGCAACGGCTTGCGTGGGCGGAGTTCAGTCGTTTGTGCGCTGGCCCATGATATGCGGTTGCCTTTCTTCCCCGACTGACTGCTTTCAAGAGGTTGCTATGAGTGCGCTGCCGCCCGTTCGTCGCTCCGAACCCGTTTCGGGCATATCGTTCTTCCTTTCGGCTTTGGTCGCAGTGGCCGTCGTAAGCTTTATCACCGGCTGCGGTTCCGGAAGCAAGTCCGGCACATCCACTCCACAGTTCAGCGGCAACACCTCAGTCACAGTGGTTCTATCGACCACAGCCAATGACCAGTTGTCCGAGTTCGGACTAGTTTTCCAGAACATCGCTTTGACGAGCCAGTCAGGAAAGACCGTCAACCTGTTCTCTGGAACACAAGGGGCGGAGTTCATGGACGTGAACGGCGGCGCCAATCCGTTCGTCAACGTCAGCATTCCGCAGGATATCTACACCGCGGCAACTGTTACTCTTGGAAGCGCGCAATTTACCTGCGTCGCCATAGAGCCTTCGGGTTCGGCCGATCCAGGAGGGCTGCTTACCAGTACGTTTGCGTACGGACAAACGCCCACTGCCAACGTGAGTGCGAGTTTGCCTTCGCCTATCACGATAACGGGCAATAGCATGGGGCTTGCCCTCGACTTGCTGGTGTCACAGTCGGCAACGTTCCCCAGTTGCTATTTCGCCGGCCCCGGTATTGAGCCCTACTCGATAACGCCAACATTCACCCTCACTCCTATTAATTTTGCGTCTCAGCCCACGAATCCTGCAAACGGCAAGGTCAACAGCATCAATGGAGAAGTAACGGCCATCGCCACCAGCGGAAATACCTTCACTATGACGCGACCCCTGGTGTCTCTGACTTGTCCATGCCCTTCGCTTTACACGCTCCCCGTAGAGGCCGATAGCAACACGGTCTATCAAGGCATCGGAAGTTTTTCCGCGCTGGCGGTTGGCATGCTGATCGATATGGATGGAGCGATCCAATCCGATGGTTCTTTGCTCGCCACGCGCATCGCCGCCTACGACTCTGCGGCTGTCAATGTGATGACGGGCCCCTTACTCTTCCTCGATTCGAGCGTGCCGGACTTTTACAACCTGGGGCGAGAGCAGCAAGGCCAGAACTACTCGGTGCAGGGGCAGAACATTGGGATTTATTCCTTTTCCGACAGCACTGTATTTCAAACCTCCGGCCAGTTCGGTAATGTGGCGAACCTTCCGTTTGCCGCGACCTTTAACGGGTCCAATATGGTCTCCGGTCAAAACGTGAGCGTGTACTCAGGGGTCCTCACCGCTTACTACGGCGGACAATACGACGCATCCACAACAATTACGTTGATGCCGCAAACCATCGACGGATCGGTCGTGGACTCTTCTCAAGAAGGCAACTTCACCGTTTACAGCGTCTCGCTAGCACCCTACGATCTGTTTCCGACCTTGGCCACCCAGCCGGGACAGGCCTCCGTCCTAGCCAACCCAAGCGAGGTTGAAGTCTATGTCGACAGCAACACGCAAATGCTGAACACGCAGGCTCTCGCCGCGGGCAGCACGTTGCGTTTTAATGGATTGGTGTTCAACGACAACGGGACGCTGCGCATGGACTGCGCACAGGTGAATGATGGCGTGGCCTTCACTCCGCCGTCGAATGCAAACGCGCGTTCGGAACTTGGACAGGCTCAGACCACACGTCGCGAAGGACCCAGCCGGACACAGCAAGTCATCAACGTCGTAACCCGCAGCCACTAAGGAGATTTGGCGACGGCGTACTCGATTCTTATCTCGCCCCGCCGGCGATCGAGGGCACCAGCAGCACTTCATCCCCGTCGGTGAAGACGTAAGCCGGCCCGCCCAGGAAACGGATGTCCTCCTCATTCACATAAATGTTGAGGAAGCGGCGGACTTGCCCGGCCTCGTCGCGCAGGTGAGGCTTGAGTTCCGGAAACTTCTCATCGAGGACGGAGAACAGCTCTCCCAGGTTCGTGGCCGCGCACGCAATCGAGCCTACGCCCGCTGTGTGCCGCCGCAGAGCGGTTGGAATTTGCACGGTGATCGCCATATCTTAGGCCTCCGTTCCTAAACGCCGACCGTGGCCGCCGCTTCTTTCGCGACCTCGACGGTGTCGAGCGTTTCGCTCAGATACTTCTCGAACTCAGCCAGCTTGGGCGCAATCGGCCGCTCAACCTCATAGACACCAGCCAGAACATCGGTGGTCTTCAGGCCGTTGCCGGTGATGCACAACACGGTCGTTTCCTCAGGAAGAATGCGGTCCTGACGATAGAGTTTGCCAGCGGTTCCCACAGTCACGCCGCCCGCGGTTTCAGTGAAGATGCCTTCGGTTTCCGCCAGCAGACGAATCGAATCGATCACTTCAGGATCGCTGACGTCCTCGCTCCATCCGCCGCTATGCTTGATGGTCTTGATGGCGTAGTGGCCGTCGGCGGGATTGCCAATGGCGAGCGAACGCGCGATGGTCGCCGGCTTCTGCGGATCGATCTCAGAGCTGCCGGTCTTTACTGCTGTCGAAATCGGCGAACACCCGGTAGCCTGAGCGCCGAAAAACTTCACTGGCTTTTCCTCAACCAAGTCGAGCTTGATCAGTTCATCGAAGGCCTTCTTGATCTTCGTGATCAACGATCCGCCGGCCATGGGAACGACCACGTTATCGGGCAAACGCCAGCCCAATTGCTCGGCGATTTCAAAGCCGACGGTCTTCGATCCCTCGGCGTAGTAGGGTCGCAGGTTGACGTTGACGAAGCCCCAGCGGCGCTCTTCAGCAATTTGCGAACACAGCCGGTTTACCTGGTCGTAGTTGCCCGCGATGCGCACCACGTTCGCGCCGAACACTTGTGTGCCGAGAATCTTTGCGGGTTCTAGATCGGACGGGATGAATATCCAGGCCTTCAGGCCCAGGCGTGCCGCGTGGGCCGCCACAGCATTGGCCAGGTTTCCCGTGGAGGAACACGCGACCGTATCAAAGCCGAATGCCTGTGCCTGAGCGAGCGCCACGGCTACAACGCGATCCTTGAAGCTCAGCGTGGGCAGGCAGACGGCATCGTTCTTGAGGTAAAGATTCCGCGCGGCGGCGTTTGCTTCGTGACTGCTGGCGTCCCGGGCATCGGCAAGGCGCTTGGCCAAATGCGGCGCCTGGAACAGAGGCGTGAACCCGACCGGCAGCCGGGGTTCAAAGCCCGCCGGCAGCGGCAGCAATTCGGCATAGCGCCACATGTTCGGCGACCGCTGCGCGATGCGCTCGCGGGTGAACGTTCCCTGGGCAATGGCGGCGCGGATGGCGTCATAATCGTACGTAATTTCGAGAGGAGAGAAACACTCGTCGCAGATGGAGCGGGGCTGGTTTCCCCAACTGCGGCCGCATTCCCGGCAGCGCAGTTCGTATTGACCTTGTGCGTCGTTGTTCGACATCGGGCTACTCGCTTTCTTTACGTTCAGCGAATAGCTGGGGACGAGCCGGGAAAAGAGGGTCTAAAATACAAAGCCTCTTTTCCAGGAAATAAGGAAAAGAGGTATCGGAATGCAAATAGAAATGAAGCTCGCATCCGAATCTCATGTTCCCCGTTTCCGGGCGGGAGTTGGCACCTGGCGGTCGAGATATATGATCCCGATCCGGTTGCCGTGGCGTCACAGGGCTCGTCCCTCAGCCACTCTGCATGAAATTCAGGTCTGCCTTGGAAGGCAAACTTGTTCTGATAATGCTACAACGCGGGATGTCGTTCGTCAACCTGCTATTTCTTAGATCTCAAGTAGGCGGGGACAATGGGCTTGCTAGTAGCGGTCTCGGAACATCATTTCACGGGCTGCGGTTGGCAGATGAAACCTCAGCAGGAATTCTGCAGCAGCGGTGTACAATTCCCGTTCAAACAATTCACCCAGCATTTCTAAACGAGGGACCAATCATGAGAGGACCTTTCCTTGCGCTGGCCGTTGCTTGCGCTCTGGCAGTGATCGCTTGGGGCCAGCAGTCCAACTCCGAGCAGACGTCACAGCAGACCAGCACTCCGAAATCTCAAGGACAAAAGAAGCCGGCGGCCGCGCAGTCGACTGAGCCTAATGAGAACGTCAGGAAGGCCGACTCTTCTTCCGAGCAAAGGCCTGCGGCGCCGCAAGTCTCTTCCGACAAGGAAAAAGACAAAGAAGAGCACTACGACATGACCGAAGCGTCTCCGGTCGCCACGCACCACCAGATCACCGTAGATGGAAAGCTGTTGAAATATACGGCGACCGCGGGGCGTCTTCCGATCAAGCGCGGGGATGGCAGGATCGAAGCTGAGATGTTCTACGTCGCCTATACACTCGACGGCCAGGATGCCGCCAAGCGCCCGCTCACTTTCGCTTTCAACGGCGGCCCGGGTTCCGCCTCGATCTGGTTGCACATGGGAGCGCTCGGGCCCAAACGCGTTGTGCTGCAGCCTGACGGATTCATGCCCCCCGCGCCCTATCGCATGGAAGACAACCCCTACACCCTGCTCGACAAAAGCGATCTGGTGCTGATCGACGCCATCGGCACTGGATTCAGCCGCGCCGCCGATACTGAGGAGTTCAAGAAATTCTGGGGCCTCAAGGGAGATATCGAAGCTTTCAGCGAGTTCATCCGGCTGTATATCACACGCAACGAACGCTGGTCCTCACCCCTGTTCCTTTTTGGCGAAAGCTACGGAACCACGCGTTCCGCCGGAATCGCCGGCTACCTTGCCGATCGCGGGATTTCGTTCAACGGCATAACTCTGCTCTCCAGCGTCCTGAATTTCGAAACTTTGGAAGAAACAAAAACTAACGACCAGCCCTACATTTTTCTGATTCCGTCCTTCACCATGATCGCGGGTTATCATCACAAGCTCGCGGCTGATCTTGCGCAGGACATGAACCGCGCCCGGCAGGAATCAGAACAATGGGCATTTGGCGACTACGCCATGGCTTTGGCGAGGGGCGATGCACTCACTCAGCCGGAACGCGAGAAAATCATTGAGCAACTGGCCCGCTACACTGGCTTGAGCAAGGAAGTTGTGGACGAAGCCAATCTGCGCATCAATGTCGGCAAGTTCACCCACTATCTGCTGATCGATCAGAAACTCCGCGTCGGACGGCTCGATGGCCGCTACACCGGCCCCGACCCCAACGGCCTGCTCGACACACCGTTTTACGATCCCACGGGCTCGGCTACCCAACCGCCTTTCACTTCCGTCTTCAACAACTACGTACGGACCGAGCTTGGATACAAGACTGACATGCCCTACAACGTGCGGGCGCAAAACGCCGGCATCCAATGGGATTGGGGATCGGCCAACGAAGGCTTTCCCGACACGGCTTCTGCGATGCGGCAAGCTATTGTAAAGAATCCGTACCTGAAGATTTTAGTGATGGAAGGTTATTACGATCTGGCGACACCCTATTTCGCGGCGAATTATGCGATTCAGCATCTCGACCTGCCGCAGAAGTATCGCGACAATATTTCTTACACGACGTACGATGCCGGGCACATGGTCTATCTACCGCTGGAGGGGCTGAAAAAGATGAAGGCCGATCAGGCTAGTTTCATGGAGAAGGCAGGCGCACAGTAACCACTACGAAACTCGGGCCGCCAGGAAACTCTGTCATCCTGAGCGAAGTGGGATCGTCTGAAAGACGATCCCACGCAGTCGAAGGACCCCTTGCACTCCTACGTCCTCGCGGACCAAGCGAGGCATTTCCACTACTCTGCGTATGCATGTCTATCTTCGACGCGAGAGGAATCGACCCCTCATCGCGAATACTGATTCTTCTTCTTATCCGCGTGCCGCTCCAACCCAAGCTGGATGAGCCGGTCAATCAGCTCCGGATAATCGAATCCCGATGCCGCCCATAGTTTGGGATACATGCTGATCGCCGTGAACCCCGGCATGGTATTGATTTCGTTCAAATAAATCTTCCGCGACTTCCCTGAACCAGGTTTCTCTGAACCACGTTTCTCTGAACCAGGTTCCATCAGAAAATCCACGCGCGCTAGGCCGGAGCAATCCACCGCTTTGAACGAACGCACCGCCAGTTCTTGAACTCTCTTCGTTTCGGCTTTCGTGAGCTTCGCCGGAATAATCAGTTCGGAGCCTTCGTCGAGGTACTTGGCGTTGTAGTCGTAGAACTCTTGGACCGGAACAATTTCACCTGGGACCGAGGCAACGGGTTCATCGTTGCCCAGCACCGAACACTCGATCTCGCGCGCCTTATTTTTCTTCCCGCCTACGCCCTGCTCGATGACAATCTTGCGGTCGAATTTCGCCGCTTCTTCGATCGCCGGCCCGAGTTCCTTGCCATCGTGCGCCTTGCTGATTCCCACGGATGATCCCAGGTTTGCCGGCTTTACAAACACTGGATACCTCAACTTGCTCTCGACGAATTTCTGAACTCTCTTCGAGTCCTTCTCCCATGCGCTTCGCAGAATGGTGACGTGCTTAACAATAGGAAGGCCCGCGGCACTGAACAGCGACTTCATAATGTCTTTATCCATGCCTGCGGCCGAACCCAGCACGCCCGCCCCCACGTAAGCGATGTCAGCGAGTTCGAGAAGACCCTGGATGGTCCCATCTTCGCCGAACGTGCCATGCAGCACGGGAAAGATCACGTCGACATTAATTGCGCGGTCGCTGGCGCGCCGCGTGAGTGCGGCATCCGTCTGAAAAGGAACCAGCCCGCTTTGCCGGTGCACCGGCTCCGGCGGCACCACCACCGACTCTCCTCGTGCTAGAACGGCTGCAGCGGGCGTGGTCTCAGGGTCGCCGGCGCGCAGTTGGCGCGGTTCGAGCACCAGCTTCCCCTGCAGCAGGTTCTCGGCGTCTCCGGCGGTCAGCCAGCGGCCATCTTTGGTGATGCCGATGGGCACGACTTCGTATTTGTCTTTATCGATGGCGCTGAGAACCGACGCGGCCGAGAGGAGCGAAACCTCATGCTCTCCGCTGCGCCCGCCAAAAAGAATGCCGACTCGAAGCTTCTTCATATTCTCTTACAGTATCTTCTTTCCAAACGCAGACAGCGCGAGTTCTACAGCCAAATCGGCAGTCCGATTATGCTCGTCGATCACGGGATTCACTTCAACGATCTCGAAACTCACCATGCGTCCGTGGTCGGCGATGATTTCCATGGCGAGATGCGCTTCACGATAGGTGGCGCCGCCGCGCACCGGTGTGCCCACGCCCGGCGCGTCTTCCGGATCAATCCAGTCCATGTCGAGCGAAATATGATAGCCTGCGGTCCCGCGTCCTGCCATGCGCAAGGCTTCTTCCATCACCGTACGCATGCCGCGCTCGTCGATGTCGCGCATGGTGAAAACACCGATGCCCGCGCGGCGCACATTTTCCTTTTCGATGGCGTCAATGTCGCGCACTCCCACCAGTACGCAGTTTTCCGGTTTCACCTTGGGAGAAAAGTCGAAGATGTTTTGCAGTTCGGCTGGACCGAGTCCCATGAGAGCGGCTAGCGGCATCCCATGCACGTTGCCGCTCGGCGAAGATTCGGGCGTATTGATGTCAGTATGCGCGTCGATCCAGATGAGTCCTATCCGTTGGCTCTGCCGCCGATAGAATTCCGCCACTCCCGAGACCGTTCCCGCTGCCATCGAATGATCGCCGCCCAGCGCCAAAGGAATCTTCCCCGCTTCAAGCGTCTTGAGCACCAATTCCGCATGCTTGGTGCAGGTCGCCGTAATTTCCTTCAAATACTTGGCGTGAGTGTCGCCTTCTTTTTTCTGCTCCGGAATAGCGACGGCAACGTTGCCGCCATCCTCAACCTCATGCCCCAGGGCCTCGAGGCGCGCTTCAAGCCCCGCCACGCGGACAGCCGAAGGCCCCATGTCGACGCCGCGCCGCGACTGCCCAAGATCGAGCGGAACGCCGATTACGCGAATCTTTTTGGGAGTAACAGTTGTGGAAGATGTGGTCTTCATAGGTCCGTGGTTAGTGAGTAAGCCCATTCACCGCCGGGAACGCCGAGAACGCCAAGAAGCAACCGCTTTGACCTTTCTCTTCCTTTCCTCAGCGTTCTCTGCGATCTCGGCGGTGCATCGCTTCGATTTCAACTCTTTTCGTCCTTAGTCAGCTTGGCCATCGAGCGCGCCGAATCAGGAAAGTCATTCACGATTCTCTTCAATCCGTTTTTCAGAACGCGAACATGGAAGTTGATGAGCAAACCCACCCGCATGCCAGAAAGACGAAGATACGACAGCAACTGCGCGTCGTGAATCGGAGCTAGCTGATCGACCGCCTTGATCTCGACAACTACTGAATCCTCAACGACCAAATCGAGGCGATACCCACAATCAAGCTTCACGTCGCGATAGACAACCGGCAAAGGTTTCTGCTCCTCGATCTTGAGCCCCGTTTGCCGAAGTTCGAAAGCCAAACAGGTTCCGTAAGCTGACTCCAGTAGGCCTGGCCCGAGGCGTCGATGTACCTCAATCGCCGCCCCGATGATCCGCCGCGTAATCGAATCGAGCCTGTCTTTTTCTTCCATCCTCGGCGCTCTCGGCGTGCTCGGCGGTGAAAAGCCCTAGGGGTACAGCCGATGCAGCATTCGCGGGAACGGAATCGTTTCCCGCACATGTTCGAGCCCGCAGATCCAGGCCACGGCCCGCTCAATGCCCATGCCGAAGCCGCCGTGCGGCACGCTGCCGTACTTGCGCAGGTCGAGATACCACTTGAACGCTTCTTCCGGCAATCCGTGCTCGTGAATGCGTTGTACCAGCAATTCGTGCGAGGCCATGCGCTGCGATCCGCCAATGATTTCCCCGTAGCCTTCCGGCGCAAGCACGTCGACGCACAAAGCCAACTCGGGCCGCTGCGGATCGGGCTCCATATAGAAAGCCTTCACCTTCGCCGGATAACGATGCACCATCACCGGTTTGTCGAACTGCGCCGAAAGGAAAGTCTCATCAGGCGACCCCAGATCACCGCCCCATTCGAATTTCGTTTCAAGGGCTCCCTTGGCGAAGCCTTCCTGCAGATTCTTCACGGCATCGTCGTAACTGATTCGCGGGAAAGGCGGCTCAATCTTTTCGAGCTTCGAAATGTCGCGGCCAATGGCTTGGAGATCGACGCGTCGCCGCTCCAGGCAACGCTTCACGACGAAGCTGATCAGCCCTTCGGCCAGATCCATCAGGTCGTCGAGTTCGGCATAGGCAATTTCCGGTTCGACCATCCAGAACTCGGTGAGGTGGCGGCGCGTCTTGGATTTCTCCGCGCGAAATGTTGGGCCGAATGAATACACCTTGCCCAATGCCATCGCCGTGGCTTCGATGTAAAGCTGGCCGGACTGCGTGAGGTAGGCCTGCTCTTCGAAGTAATCGACGGGGAAAAGCGTGCTCGTGCCCTCGCAGGCCGCCGGAGTCAAAATCGGCGGATCAGTAAGCGTAAAGCCCCGCTCGTCGAAGAAATCGCGCACTGCCTTAATAATCTCCGCGCGCACCCGCAGAATCGAAGCCTGCCGCTGCGAGCGCACCCACAAATGCCGGTGCTCCATCAGAAACTCGGTGCCATGTTCCTTGGGCGTGATGGGGTAGGGATCGGACTCCGGCACACGCTGCACAACCCGCACATTCGCCACATCGAGTTCGTAGCCGCCGGGCGCGCGCTTGTCGGCGCGAACCTTGCCTTCGACGATCACGCTCGACTCCTGCGTTAGCGTCTTGATCGCCTCGAACACTTCTGGCGTAACAGCATTTTTCGGGACCACGCCCTGAATCACACCCGAGCCGTCACGGAACTGTGGAAACAGCAGTTTCCCGCTCTCGCGCAGGTTGTACAGCCAGCCGCGAAGCGTAACCGCTTGCCCTTCGTGCTCCCCGATTTCTGCAATAGTAGTTACAGGTGAAGACATATTTCAGAAAACCCATTTACCGCCGAGCACGCCAAGAGCGCCGAGTAAACCAAGAGTTTTTTGATCTTCCTTGCTCGGCGTTCTCCGCGTTCTCGGCGGTGAAGAACTCTTACGCCGCTTCCAGCTTCTCGAACGCCGCTTCGAACTTCTCCAGCGGATTCACTTTCTCGTCTTCCGCCAATTCCAGCATCAGGGGCGGCTTTTGCGGCGCGGAGCGCAGCAGTTCCATCGCCTCCTTCCAGTCGATTGTTCCCTGTCCAGGCCACAGGTGAGAATCGTGGAGCTTGGCATTGTCGTGAACATGCGTAGAGCAAACTTGCTGGTGCACGACATCAAAGGCCTCACGCACCGAGCCCATCATGTGCGCGTGTCCGAAATCGAAGCAGATTCCCACATCGTCAAAGTGCGCGGAGTGGATCATCTCCACTAGTTTTTCCGGCGTGGAAAGCTCGTTGGGAATGTTTTCCAGTAAGATGCGGACGCCCAGCGGCTTAGCAAAAGCCCGCAGGTGCTCGATGGCAGTCATCGCTGATTCGAATTTCTTTTCGCTGAAACTTTCGTTGGGAAGTCCAAGGTGCTGCACCAAGAAACGAAACGGAATCTGCTCCGCGATTTCCAGTGCGCGCTTCACTTCATCCATCGCCTCCACCAGTCCCGCGCGATCGGTGGATGCCAGGTTTACTGGCGGGGCTCCGGCCCGGCCCCACTCGTAGTCAGCGTACAGCGGCGAGTGCACGGAATTAAGTGGAACCCCGCTCCCGCGGAACCATTCGGCTATCTCTTTGACGTGAGCTTTGCGGTTGGCGTAGTCGAGATGCTGACGCGCCGCGAAAATTTCAATCGCCTGCACTCCGCTGCGAGCCAGTCCATCCAGAATGCCAGGATGCAGCCGCTCCTTCACGTATAAGTAAGTTGAAACTGCTCTCCGCATCAGTACCCCACTGCCTTTCCGTTATTCCGGTAGTCGCTGGCTCCGAGGCGTTCGCCGGTTTGCGGGTCGACGGCGATGCACTCCGCATCGCTCCAGTAAGGAACCGCAAACTCTCCGTAGCGCAGTCCGGTCTGCACGTTGTATCCCATCTTCTGCAGCGCCTGCGCGGTATCCGGCGAAAACCACTGCTCGACGTTCAACACGTCGGGCATCCACTGGTGGTGGAAACGGGGAGCATCGACGGCCTCCTGAATATTCATCCCGTAATCAATTACGCCCATCAGAACATTCGCGACCGTCGTGATGATCTTCGAGCTGCCCGGCGAGCCCAGCACCAGGAATGGTTTCCCGTCATGCACTACAATGGTCGGCGTCATCGACGAAAGCGGCCGTTTCCCCGGCCCGATGGCATTCGCCGTACCTTGAATCAATCCATCGGAATTCGGCACGCCCGGTTTCGTCGAGAAGTCATCCATCTCGTCGTTCAACAAAAACCCCAGGCCCTCCGCCGTAACCCGCGCTCCGAACCAGCCGTTTAGGGTCGTAGTCACAGCAACTGCATTTCCGTCAGCATCTGCGACGGAATAGTGCGTCGTGTTGGGCGATTCGTGATTCCCTGAAGGCTGGGGATGGACGGCTGCGTACTGTTCAAGCTCGCTGAAAATCGCGGGGCGCTTCAATTCTTTGCTAGGGCTGGCATGGTCCGCTTGAATCGACTCCCGCCAGGCGGCTCCATATTTTTTGTCGATGAGTTGCGCTACGGGGATCTTCGAGAAATCCGGATCGCCCATGAATTCCGCTCGATCGAAAAATGCGCGCCGAAACGCCTCCGTCGTGAAATGGATTGACTGTGCCGACCGGTCTCCCATCTTGGCCAGATCGTATCCTTCCAGAATGTTCAGCGATTCGATCAGAACCGTTCCACCGGAAGATGGGGGTGGCGAGCTGATGACTTCGTATCCGCGATAAGTGCCCCGCACCGGTTCGCGTTCTTTCACCTCATAGTGCGCCAGGTCGTCGGCGGTGATCAGACCTCCGCCTTTCTGCATCGCGGCCGCCAGTTCTTGTGCCAGGGCCCCGTGATAAAAGTCATCGGGTTTTGCCGCAATCCGCTCCAGAGTCCGAGCCAAATCTGGCTGGCGGAAAATTTCTCCTGCCTGGTAGTAGTTGCCGTCGCGCTGGAAGATTCGTCGCGATTCGGGGAACTTGCTCAGATATTTATCCCGTTGAAAGTCGCGCGCCTCACGCCAGCTCAGCGCATAGCCCTCGCGCGCCAGTCGGATGGCCGGAGCCATCACCTGCTGGAGCGTCAGCTTGCCATACTTCTGCTCGGCGTAAACCATGCCCGCAACCGATCCCGGCACGCCGATCGACTTGTAGCCAATCTCGCTCGCGCCTTCGATCACGTTGCCCTGCGCGTCCAAATACATGTCAGGCTTGGCCGCCGCCGGAGCCTTCTCGCGATAGTCGATGAAATGCGCTTTGCCGTCGGCCATGCGGACCAACATGAATCCGCCGCCGCCCAGATTTCCCGCCGCCGGATGCACCACCGCCAGCGCAAATCCCGTGGCCACCGCCGCATCCACCGCGTTCCCGCCAGCCTGCATGATCTCGACTCCCGCGCGGGAAGCCAATTCGTGAACGCTCACCACGATTCCGTGCGCCGCGTGGACCGGCTCTGTAGAACCGTGAGCGGGCGTCGGGCTGGACATCGCACCGAACGTCGCTGCGACCGCTATCAGCAGCAAAATCAATGTCTTGTTTCGGAATCGCATGAGGAATCGAACACGTCCAGCCACCGCCGGACTCCTGAGGCTAGCCGAGGGCGGCAAGCAGAGTCAAATCAGGTTTACCGTTTCTAGGTTGCTCGTATGGGGCCGGCACTCATGCCCGCCAACTCTATCCATGTAAAGGAACCCTCTTTGTCTTTTTCCGGGCCCCGGGCTTTGCCAGCTTTTTCTTCTTCTCTGACTTTTTCTTCGTAGCCTTCGCTGCCACCATCTCATACGACTGCCGGATCAAGTCCTGCAATTCATTCCAACCCACGGCATCCAACCGCTCTAGCATCACCCACTTGTAGCGCCCCAAGTATGGAGATGGGATGATGTCTTCGTGCTCAATCAGTTCGGCAAAGCTATCGGGCGTGCACTTCAAGGACAGCCGAACCCGATCCAATCCCAACACCGCGAACATCTTCCCGCCGCTCTTGAAGCAAAGCGCATCGCCCCATTGCAGTTTCTCGGTCGCTTGAGGAAAAGACAGACAGTAAGCGCGAATCGAATCCACGTTCATGGAATTAAATTACCGGATTCTGCGATTGCCCGACCACAGGTTCTTGACGACCGTCACCTTGCTGTAGGCCACGCGGAATCCACGGCGTTCGCAATTGCGCTGTGACGCGCTTCCACCTTGTGTCACCCCCAACCGCATACTCGCATTCCGCTTCAGCCGCCGCCTGTTCTACACCTGTTCCCGAGCCTCGCCCAGCGCCACGCTTACGTCCATCTTTTTCTTGTTGCGGTAAATCGTGACTTTCACCGTATCCCCGGCTCGGTGATTATTCATCATCTGCGCGAGATCCTGCTCGTCTTCAACCTTCTCGCCGTCGATGGCGACGATCAAGTCTCCGCCCAGCATGATGGGAATATTGCCCAGGTAAGCGCGCTCCGTGCCGCCGTGCAGTCCGGCCAGATCGGCCGAGCCACCGGGAGTGACTTGCACAATCAGCAGGCCATAGTCCACGGGCAAGCCCATCTCATCGGCCAGTTCCGCGCTGATCGGAATCGTGCGTACGCCCAGAGCCGGCCGCCGTACCCGGCCCAGAGTCATCAGATCGTTGAGCACAGCCTTCGCAGTATTGATGGGAATGGCGAAGCCGATCCCGGCGTTCTGTCCGACGCTCGAGAGAATCATGGTATTGATGCCGATCACTTCCCCATGCCAGTTCATCAGCGGCCCGCCCGAGTTCCCGGGGTTGATGGCGGCATCGGTCTGAATCGCCTCATCAATGGTCGCGCCATTCGGCTCGCGCACCGGGCGAATCGAACTCACGATCCCCCGCGTCATCGTCCCCGCCAGCCCAAACGGGTTGCCGATGGCATAAACCTTCTGTCCCACTTGCAAGTTACGCGAATCGCCCAGCACCGCGGGAACCAGGTCCGGCGCCTTGATCAGGATCACAGCCAGATCATGCGCCGGATCAGTCCCCACCACCGTCGCCTTGTACTTCTTGCGATTGTGCAGCGTCACCTCGACCTGCCGCGCGTCAGCAATGACATGATAGTTGGTGAGGATGTGGCCATCCTTATCGATCACAAAGCCTGAGCCCTGCCCCTCCTGCGGCACCAGCCCGTAGAAGAAGTCAAAGGTCATGGCGCGCGAAGTAACGTTCACCACCGACGGAATATTCTTGCGATAGACGCTGATATTGTTCTGCTCTTCGCTATCAAGCGCCTCGCCGCCAGAGGCCTCGGTAATCTCCACTCGCGCGGGATGGCTCAGCCACCCCACCGGATTCGCCCCGGCCACTCTCCCATTCGAACGCCAGGTGGTGAAATAAAAGAACGCGCCGGCAATCATCAGTGCCAACAATGCAGGTCGTATGAGTCTCATAAGTTCAAACCGTCGGGGCCCAAGCCGGATCTCGACAAAAGGCCCACACTCAATTCTACGTTCGATTCTAAACAATGTTCCGCCATGAGGCACACCACGAAGACTCCTCTCATTCTCCGGATTTCCGTCCGAGCCCCTAAACCGCCATTCCCCCCAAAGGGTGTCATCCTGAGCGGAGCGGGGTAAGCGAAGCGCGCCCCGCGCAGTCGAAGGACCCCTACAGCCTCGGCCACAATTAATATCGCCGTCAGGCATTCTCTCGGCCGGACCCTGCCCACTTAGCCTCGCACGCGCCTCCACCCAGCCGCGAAGGGGCGCAAGAATTCAGCCCAGAGCGCGATCCCTGCGTAGAAAGGTGGAATGAAAACAAGCTCCAAAGGGGCGAAAGAGGAGGTACGCCACACAGCCTATCCTGCCACGAAGGCTCCGCGCCTAATCACATTTTGCACAGCCCCAATGTGACATCCAACCTTGCCTGCCCAAATGAAATCAGCGATGATGGTCGAGGCCATGACGGTCTGCTCCAGAGGAAGCCGCCGCCTGTTAAGCCCTTTGTTGTCTAGATTTTGACCTCTAAGTTCTTTGTCATCCGGATTTTGCGGAGAATTTCCTGCTAACGTGATGATTCCACAAAGGGAGGGGGCAGGGGGATACCCCGATTTCTCGCCATGGGAGCGTGAATTCCGACCGCTCGCCATCGTCGCCGCAAACTTTATTTTCGCAGGGAAGTCCACAGGCAGACGCGGAATCCCTGAGCTTCTCTTCAACATCCAAAAGACCTCGCAATCAGAGGCTTATATGTCGATTCGACCTGTTAAACACGTCATCAAATCGAAGCCCACTCTTGAAGGAGCAGGCGTCCATCTACGCCGCGCCTTTGGCTTTGGAAACACCAAAGAGACCGATCCCTTCCTCCTGCTCGACGATTTCCGCAACGACGTCCCTGAGGATTATCTGGCCGGCTTCCCCTGGCATCCCCACCGCGGGATCGAGACCATCACCTATGTGCTGGCCGGCACGGTCGAACACGGCGACAGCATGGGAAATCGCGGCGCCATCGCCGCCGGCGATGTCCAGTGGATGACGGCGGGCAGCGGCATCATCCATCAGGAGATGCCCAAGGGCGATCCGTCGGGCCGCATGCATGGGTTTCAGTTGTGGGCGAATCTTCCGGCGTCCCTCAAGATGACAGCACCGCGCTATCAGGAAGTGAAGGCGCTCGATATCCCCGAGATTAAGGACGATGACGGCACCCACGTGCGAGTCGTCTGCGGAAGCTTCTGGGGGAAGAAGGGGCCGGTGGATGGCATTGCCGCCGATCCGATTTACCTCGATGTGTCAGTCGCCCCAGGTAGGAAAAAGACGCTTCCGGTGGAAACGACCCGCCATGCTTTCGCTTATGTTTTCGGAGGAAGCGGGAAATTCTGCAATGCGTCCGGTCCTCTGGCCGTGCCTACCGAATCCGTGAAGTGGTTAGACACAACGCCTCCCGTCGATGCTGAGAATCGCTCTCTCATTCTTTTTGACCGTGGCGACGAAGTCAGCGTGCAGGCCGGGGACGACGGGATTCGATTCCTCCTGGTTTCTGGCAAGCCGCTGGAAGAACCCGTGGCCTGGTACGGGCCGATTGTGATGAACACGCAGGAGCAACTCCAGCAGGCCTTCAAGGAACTTGAGCAGGGGAAATTTCTGAAGAAGAGTTGAGTACACGCGTAAATTCTTCAGTGCTTAGGCGTCGCCTCGGTACGAAGCTTTTCCCACAAATTGCGCACCTGCTCGTGCGTCTGTTCGAGCGAGCCGGAGTTTTCGACAACGTAATCGGCGGCTTTGACTTTC
>Ga0210388_10000811_pt1 | contig 24941 bp, 16 predicted proteins | sample IncBWC19OmetaG_FD_155485 | JGI IMG/M metagenome (GOLD analysis project Ga0210388, IMG submission 155485) | Forest soil microbial communities from Barre Woods Harvard Forest LTER site, Petersham, Massachusetts, United States - Inc-BW-C-19-O ...
TACATCGCACCGGAAAACACATCGTCTGCGAGCTGGGCATTGCATGCAGCAGACCTTTGGACGAGAGCGATGGCACACCTGACTCTCAATGGATTGTGCATCTGGGCATGACGGGACGGCTGCTGGTGACCACTCCGGATGGGCCAGTGGCGGATCATACCCATGCGCGGCTGCGCCTGAAGAGCGGGCGCGAAATTCGCTTTGTAGATCCGCGCCGCTTTGGAAGGCTGGAGTTTCGCGACCTGAGGAACATGGCGGTCTTCAAAGGCGCGGGAAGGGAGCCGCTGACGATTGGAGCTGAAGAGTTTGCTGCCGTTTTTCGCGGGCGCAAGCTGGCCATTAAAGCGGCTCTGCTGAATCAGACTCTGCTGACGGGAGTGGGGAACATTTATGCGGACGAGAGCTTGTTCCGGGCGGGAATCCGGCCGCGGCGGCGCGCGGGCCGGCTGACAAAAGCCGAACTGGAGCGGTTGCGGCTGGGTTTGCGTGCGGTTCTGGAGCATGCGATCCGGCTGGGCGGTTCGTCGGTTTCAGACTACGTGGATGCGGATGGGGTGCGGGGTTTCTTTCAACTGGAGCATTGCGTCTACCTGCGGACCGGGGAGCCGTGCAGGCAGTGCGGGACGCCAATCCGGCGGATTTTGTTGACGGGCCGGGGTACACATTACTGTCCGCAATGCCAGCGTTGAAAATGAGTCTACTATTTTTGGGATTTTTTGTTCCGTCGAATACCAGAATTCGGAAGATGGCGCATTCCATTATATGTAAGTAATTGAAACTATGGAGGAAGACGAACGGTCCGTTAATTGCAATATGGAGGGCGCCAGTGATGTACCGGCTGCTGGAGAGAATTCCGGCCAGCCCAATGAACAGCAGGATCCGGCAAGAGCCACCGCCAAAGCAGCGGCCCCTCAAAAGGGGAAACCGGCCGGAAAAAGCCTGCGGAAGGCGCGATGGTTATAGCCACCGCCTGACCTACTTGGGAGGCCAGTGACCAGTACAGGACAACGAAACGCCACTCTGTAATGAGTGGCGTTTCGTGTTTCCAGGGGCTCGATCAGGCTGGCTTGAGATGGGTCAAAAGTGGGAATGACTCCAAAGTGGACTTGCCAGTCTTGGCGCATGGCTGTAGTATGAAACTTGCCTATCAAGCGGCTGACGCAAGCCACCCAAAAGCAATTTCAGGAAGCTGTGGCGTAGCGGAGGACCGGCAACGTAGCTTTTTTCTCCAAGAAAAAGCCACCTGAGCATATCGGCTTCTGCTGTCGGCAACTGTGAAATCGCTGCTTCGGGTAGAGCGCGCTCGCCGCTGAGCAAGGAAGTTTCGCCGCATTGCAAGTTTCTTTATCAGTCGACGCGCGGCGGAAACTCCCATAGGAAGGGCATTACCAAGGAAAGCACCGGCCACACCGAATCGATTCAACGAAGCGGAGGGAGCTCCCAAGGAGTTCCTGTGCTGAGGCCGGGAAGGGCAGAATTGGACCAGTCTTGGGGAGATTGTGGCAGAATGCGCGGGGCGGAAGAGCTTGAGCGCAGTTTGCCGGGAATCTTGATGTGACCAGATTGCAGGCTGAGGAGTTCCCGTTCGCGAATGGACTATAGACAGGCAAAGGGGATTCGGCCGCGAGGTTAGTGCGGCTGAACGCAAGAACGCAATGCACCACACAGCACATTGCCAGGAAGTACACGCATGACGACAGAATCGACGCAGCCCCAGACTGAACTGGGGCCGGCACCGGCCAATGGCCAGGTGCAGTCGCAAGGGCATCGGCGCCGGCGGCGCCGCCGCAAAAACAAGAACAGCCAACAGAGCGCTCCGCAGGGACAGCCGCAGGGTCAGGCTCCGCAGCCTCAGCCTGTGGCGCAGTCGGCACCGCCTCCGCAGCAGCAGAGGCCGCCGCACCAGAATCAGGGGCATCAGGGCCAGGGGCAGGGACGGAAGAAGAAAAAGTTCTTCCAGAAGGGTTCTGGCGGCGGAGCGCAGCCGGGTAACAACGGGTCGTCGAATGGCCTGAGCCACCAGCCCGGAAATACGCAGGGTGGATCGCAGGGCAAGCGCAAGGGCAAACAGCGCGGACCGCGCGAGTTTGTAGGTCCCATGGACCACAGCTACCGCGCGGTCAACGGCAACATAGCGGACGGCCCTCCCTCGACCATCCAAATCACCAGCAGCAACGGCCACAGCGGCCATGGTGGCCACGGTGGCGGCTATTACCAGGAAGCCTATACTGCGCCTGCCGCAGCTGTACGGGACGATGCGCCGACACGCATCTTCTGCTTCATTGAAGATCTATTCTTTCAGGCCAAGATTGTCGAAACATCAAAGAAGCTGGGTGTGAAGGTGGAGTTCGTCAAGAACGACAAGGAGTCCGTGGCCAGACTGACGGATCTGGCTGAGGCCGACCGGCCGACGCTGATGGTGTTTGACCTGAACAACCTGAACGCCAAGCCGATGACGCTGATTCCGAAGTTCAAGACGAAGTTCAAAAAGGCCACGTCGATTGTGGGCTTCTTGAACCACCTGCAAGGGGATTTGAAGTTGAAGGCGATCGAGGCGGGTTGCGATACGGTGATGCCGCGTTCGGCGTTCTCGCAGACCTTGCCGAATCTCCTGCGCCGATATGGGATAGAAGATGAGGAAGATAACTATCCGCAGCCGATTTGAGGTGGACCGAATTGAACGTGGAGCAAAAAGGGCGATCGCTGCGGCGGTCGCCCTTTTGTTTTGAATGGGGAAATGTCCATTGGCTTCGGTGGTCTCCCTCCCTTTGTGCAAAGAACGCACAAAGGATGGGGCACCCAACCGTCGGTTTTCTGTTCCCTATTCTCTATTCCCTATTCCCTGATGCCTATTCCCCATTCCCTGCTCTCACTATCCTGGCGGCCAGGTCATTTGGCGTCCGCCGAGTAGATGCAGGTGGAGATGATCGACGGTTTGGCCGCCGTCTTCGCCGGTGTTGACTACGATGCGATAGCCATTGGTTAGACCCTTGTTGCGGGCAATCTCCGCGGCTACCCAGTGCAGGTGACCGAGGAGAGCCTGCTTGCTGGGATCGGCGTCACGCATGGAGGAGATGTGCTCGCGGGGAATGATTAGGATGTGGACCGGGGCTTTGGGGCTGATGTCGGCGAAGGCGTAGGCCTGCTCGTCCTGGAAGATGGGCGTAGAGGGAATTTCGCCTTCGACAATTCTGCAGAAGAGACAGCTCATGGCGACACCAGTGTAGCGGACGGATCGAAAGAGTTCCGGGGCGCGGCCGGAACGCGTGTGGCGCGCCGGGATTTGCGCGATGGGCTCAAGCTTTAGCGGCTGGCTTCCACAGGCCTACGATGTTGCCTTCGACATCGGCGAACCAGGCGAAGGTTCCTGAGGGAATGGGGACTGGGGGGACGATGGTCTTTCCGCCGGCGGCTTCGACCTGCTGGAGCGATGCGGCTACGTCGTCGGTCTCAATATAGAAGTGGGTGAACTGGTGCGGCTCGTGGCCAAGCGCGGCGACGTGGCCCGGGATGCCTGCGGTTGAGCCGGTGTCGATCATACCCATGGGGCCGGGATCGATCTTCCAGCCGAAGACGCTGCTATAGAAGGCGCTGGTCTTTTCCTTGTCTTTGCATCCAATTTCGAAGTGAACAACGGGATGGGCCATAAGGCATTCCTTTCAAATGGGATTGGACCAGTATGAGGTTGCGAAGCGGCGGGGTCAACGGAGATTTTGACGGTTTTTTTGCAGGCCGATGAATTTTTCTCTTGACATAATGTATTAGTTTTATAGTACATTGAATTCGTGATTAATGCTCAGCCCAAATCGAATGGATTTCGCATCATGCTGGACCTGCACAGCGGCATGCCGGTTTACCGGCAGATTATGGACCAGGTGCGCGGAGGAATTGCATCGGGCGCGCTGACGGCTGGAGATCAATTGCCGACGGTGCGGCAACTGGCCGTGGATCTCGAGATCAATCCGAACACCGTGGTGCGGGCTTACCGCGAGCTGGAATTTGGCGGATTGCTGGAGACGCACCAGGGCACGGGAACATTTATCAGCACGCAGAAGATGAAGCGGTCGGATGCCGAGCGGGATCGCCAGTTGACGCAGATTGTGGGCGATTGCGTGGCGCGTGCAGGAGCGGCTGGGTTCACAGTGGATGAAGTGATCGAGGCGTTGCGCGGACTCTCTCAAGAGCCGGCGCGGAGGAGATGAGAGATGCGAGCGAAAGTTGACTTTGTTCCGCCGAATCGCGTTGCGGTGACGGCGTTTGTAATTTGCATCGGCGCGGGATTCATTGTGAGCGCGCTGATCAAGAATGGAGTGCCGTTGATTGTGGGCGGACTGATCGGCGTGTATCTGCTGTTCGCGATCAAGGTGGTGCAGCAATGGGAGAAAGTGGCGCTGCTGCGGCTGGGGCGCTACGTGGGACTGCGCGGGCCAGGATGGTTCCACGTGGTTCCGGTGTTTGAAACGATCAGCCACTACATCGATCAGCGGGTGCGGGTACACAGCGTGACGGCGGAGTCGACGCTGACGCGGGATACGGTGCCGGTCAACGTGGACGCGATCGTGTTCTGGATGGTGTGGAATGCGGAGAAGGCGATTCTGGAAGTGGAGAATTTTACCGAAGCGGTGAACATGAGCGCGCAGACGGCGCTGCGCGAGTCGATTGGGCGGCATGAGCTGGCGCAGATGATTACGGAGCGCGAGGTGATGGGACGCCAGTTGCAGCAGATCCTGGATGAGAAGACGAATCCGTGGGGGATCACGGTGCAGTCGGTGGAGATTCGCGATGTGCGGATTCCGCAGAGCCTTGAGGATGCGATGTCACAACAGGCGCAGGCGGAGCGGGAGCGGCAGGCGCGCGTGATTCTGGGCCAGGCCGAGGTGCAGGTTTCAGAGCAGTTTGCCACGGCGTCGAAGGTCTATAACGACAATCCGGGAGCGCTGCATCTGCGCGCGATGAACATGCTGTATGAGGCGATCAAGGAAAGAGGCTCGATGGTGATTGTGCCGTCGTCGGCGGTGGAGACGATGGGACTGGGTGGAACGCTGGCGACGGCGGCGATGGGGAAACAGCAGGGCTGAGGGATCAGCAAAAGAGGGAAACATGAGAAGCAAAGCGATCTTGATGTGCGTTGCGATGGCGATGGCTGCGACTGCTGGTTGGGCGCAGACAAGTAGCAGCGCGAGTGTGGCGTCGATTGAAGGCGTATGGCGGTGCGAAATGCATGGCCTTCCGGCAGTGACGCTGACGGTGACCGACGAGGGCGGGAGTCTGACGGGAGCGGTGTTGTTCTATCTGCATCGTAGCGAGCCGGGCAAGGCGGAGACGGCTACGGCTGGGGTTCCGGAGCCGTTGTTCCACCCGCAGTTCGACGGCAATATGCTGACGTTTCAGGTGAGCCATCGCCGCGCGCATCCACCGGGTTCGCTTCAGGATGAGCCGGTGAGGTTCGCGTTGAAGCTGGATGGAGCCGATAAGGCTGAGTTTGTGGACGAGAACGAGCACGATCCGAACGCGCCGAGGTACTTTCTCGTAAAGAGCGCGTACTAAGCCTTCGAGCGCGCGATTTTATCAGTTGAGGGTCGCGGAGTCCCAGGTCTCAAAAACGAGACCTGGGGCACCCAAAGTCTTTGGATGAATGACCAAATTACATGAACACGGTACTAGCTGGTGTGATCGAGAATGATCTTCCAGCCTTGCGGGCCTTTGCGCCAGACAAGCGAAAAGATGCCGTCGTCCTTTTTTGCATCGCCGTGGGCGGTGCGGTCGAGATGAAAGGCGCCGGTGACTATGGCGTATTCAACCGATCCGGAAGAAGCGGGAAGCAGGCGGACATCGAGATTACTGAAGGTGAGCGTGCCCATCTGCTCTTTGGTGGAGTAGGCCTTGGTGTAGCGGTCGAGGATGGGGGCATAGCCCTTGCGGAGCGTGGCGCCGATGAAGGTGGTGTCGGGGGAGTTCTCGTAGGCCTGCATGAAGGTGGGGATGTCGGCACGGTTCCAGGCGTCGGCCTGGGCGGCGAGGGCGGCACGGATGTCGGCTTCGTCGGCCACCTGCGGTGGGGCAGACGGCGCTTGTGCGCCCAAGGCTTGGGAAAAGACGATAGCGCCGGCGAAGGTCAGGCACATGCATAGCAGAATTCTTCTCATTGGATCATCCTTTGCTTTGAACCGCGTAGATCAATGGGTGCGTTGCAATTTGGGACTGGTTCCAAATGCAGCATCGGCAATTCAAGAATCCATTCCATTTGTACAAAACTGCTCATTTGGCTTTCGGTGTAGTTCGGCAGAATCATAGCCAACAAAGCGCTATTTCGCAACCGAAGGGAGAATCGGAATTATGCATGACACCAGGCAGTCGCTTGCAGCTGAGGCCCACACCCACGCGGCCTATGAGCATTGGGTGGCCGATTACCAGTTGAAGAAGGGCGAGCAGGAAGCCGCTCAGGAATTCGCCCGACGGGCATTCGAACATTCGACAGAAGCCGCCATTCTTTCAGAAGAAGCCTTTCGGCAAGAGCCGGCGGCGGTGAACGGGTCAGCGTCCGCGCATGGAGCGGCGAGCGGGGCCCGTGAACCGATTGCGATTGTGAAGCGCGATACCAAGCACGCCCTGGCAGCCGAACATCATACGAACGCGGCCTATGAGCATTGGGTGGCCCATTATCGGCTGAAAAAGGGCGACGAGAAGCTGGCTAAAGATTATGCCAAGAGGGCGTTCGAGCGGTCGAGGCGGGCGGCCGCGCTTTCTATTGAGGCTTTGCAGGAAGAGCCAAGCGGCGAAGAGGTTTTGAGCGTGGCCGCGGATTAGTGCTGTGACCGAAGGGATCGGTGGTCTCCCAGGTCTCAAACGCGAGACCTGGGGCACCCACAGTTGATCTTCCGATTACAAAATCACTCGGCCACGATCACAATAGTGGAAGTGTAATCGATCTATGGCCGAACGTCGTCCGCTTCCCTTCGGCTTGTATTCCCGGGCGTTTTGTTTGTCCTTTAACCTACAATTACAGCATGACTTCGGCTGCTGCTTCCCTTCCCTTTCGCATTGTGCACACGGTCTGCTCGCATGACTGCCCGGACAGTTGCAGCGTGCTGGTGACGGTGAATGAGGAGGGGCGCGCGATCAAGGTTGCGGGAGATCCGGCGCATCCAGTTACGCAGGGATTTCTTTGCGGAAAGGTGGCCAAGTACCTGGACCGGGTTTATGCGCCGTCGCGGATTCTTTATCCGCTGAAACGCAAGGCCGGCGTAGCGAAAGGGCCGTTGGAACGGGGGCGCGAGCATGAGGCCTTTGAGCGGGTGAGCTGGGATGAGGCGCTCGAGACGATTGCGGCGCGGCTGAGGGGCGTAGCAGACGAGTTTGGGCCAGAAGCGATTCTGCCTTATAGCTACGCGGGGACGATTGGGGTGCTGGGGTTTGGGTCGATGGACCGGCGGTTCTTTCATCGGCTGGGCGCGAGCCAGCTTGACCGGACCATTTGCTCGGAGGCTGGCGGCGAGGCTTGGAAGCTGGTGTATGGGAAAAAGCTGGGGACGCCGACGGAGGATTTCCGGCTCGCCAAGCTGATTCTGGCGTGGGGCGCGAATATCCATGGGAACAATGTGCATCTGTGGCCGATGGTGGAGCTGGCGCGGAGGAACGGCGCGCGGCTGATTGTGATCGATCCGTATCGCACGCGGACGGCGGCGCTGGCCGACTGGCATATTGCAATCAGGCCGGGAACGGATGGGGCGCTGGCGCTGGGGTTGATGCACGTGATTTTGAACGAGGGGCTGGAAGATCGCGAATACATAAACGCGATGACGCATGGGTTTGAGCAACTGGCGGAGCGGGCGCGGGAGTATACGCCGGAGCGAGTGGCGGCGTGGACGGGAATGACGGCGGCGGAGATTGAGAGGCTGGCGCGGGAGTATGCGACGACTCGGCCGGCTGCGCTGCGGCTGAATTATGGAGTGCAGCGGACGGAGAACGGCGGAACGGCGGTGCGGGCGATTGCGATGCTGCCGGCGCTGACGGGGGCGTGGAAGCATCGCGGCGGGGGTGGGCAGCTTTCCACTTCGGGGGCCTTCGAATGGGATGAGAATGCTGTGAGGCGGCCGGACCTGGCGATGGCTTCTCCGCTGAAGCGGCTGGCGCGGACGGTGAATATGTGTGAGCTCGGCGGCGCCCTGACGGGCGAGGGACCAGGGACTGCCGACGAGCTGCCTGTTAAGGCGCTGTTTGTTTATAACTCGAATCCGGGGGCGGTGGCGCCAAACCAGAACGCGGTGAAGCGAGGGATGGCGCGGGCGGATCTGTTTACGGTGGTGCACGATCTGTTTTTTAACGATACGACGGATTATGCGGATTACATTTTGCCGGCGACTACGTTTCTGGAACATACGGATGTGCAAGGGGCGTATGGGCACTACTTTGTGCAGCTCTCGCAAAAGGCGATTGAGCCGCCCGGGGAGGCGCGGCCGAATGTGTGGCTGTTTCGCGAGCTTGCGGCGCGGATGGGGTTCGAGGAGGAGTGCTTCCGGGATTCGGAGATGGATTTGATTCGCCAGGCGCTGGCGATTGGGGAGGATGGGCATTCGACGCGGCCGCAGATGGAACATATTACGCTGGAGGACTTGAGAGAGCAGGGGCATGTTCCACTCGCATTTCATCGTGATCCGGAGGGGCGGCCGTTTCAACCGTATGTTTCAGGAACGGTGCCGACGCTGTCGGGAAAGATTGAGTTTTATTCGGAGAAGCTGGCGGCGCAGGGATTTGATCCTTTGTCTGGATTTGTGCCGGCGACCGAGTCGCGGTTTGGGGAGCTGGCGAAGCGCTTTCCGCTGGAGTTTTTGAGCAGGAAGGCGGACAACTATATGAACTCGACGTTTGCCAACCTGGATGGGCATCGCAAGATGGAGGCGCGGACGAGCCAGCGGCTGGAGATGCATCCGGCGGACGCGGCTGCGCGCGGGATTGCGGATGGAGATGCGGTTCGGATCTGGAATGACCGGGGATCTCTGAGGCTGACGGCGCTTATGAATTCGAGCTTGCCTGCGGGAGTGGTGGCGGGAAAGCTGGACTGGGGCAAGTTGAGCGCGGGCGGGGAGAACGTGAACGCGCTGACGAGCGAGCGGCTGACTGATATTGGCGCGGGGGCTACGTTTTATTCCACGCTGGTGGAAGTGGAAAAGCAGGGAATAGGGGATAGGGGTTAGGGAATAGGGTGAAGGATTTGAGGTATGAAGAGGTCGAGTTTGTTTCCCATGAAGCTCTCCATAGCGAAGTGGAGAGCGGCGATCCGGCGCGAATATCGAAGGCTCTTTACTCCGCTTCGCGATACGAAGACGATTGGAAATGGACGCAGGACCAGTGTCTCCGATTCCTGAAATCGGAACATTTGTCGGTTCGATGGACAGCTGCTACGTGCTTGGGAGATCTGGCCTTCTTTAAACGCCCGATCGAGGCTGTCAAGGTTCTGGAAGCCCTTCTGAACGCGAGGCAGGATCCGACGATTGCTGATCCCGTCCAATTCAGCATGAATCTTGTTAGAGAGTTTGCCCTTCGCATCAACTAATCTGGAATTTCCATGAAACCCACCTTCACATTCAGGCTTCGTTTGGCGACGGAGGAGGATATTCCGGCGCTCGATGCGCTGATTGAGGCTTCGGTGCGGGGGTTGCAGGCGGGCGACTATTCGCAGGCGCAGATTGAGGGCTCGTTGGGAACGGTACTTGGCCTCGATACGCAACTGATTCGGGATGGGACTTATTTTGTGGCGGAGACGGTTTGCAACGACCAGCGCTCGCCTTCGGAATTGCAGGAAAAATTTCCCTCAGGGACTAAAGCCCACCTTCATTTTGGCGCTTTGAATGTACGGGCTGAAGCCCGTACCCTTCAAGAACCTTGCCACTCCGCTTCTCGAGGCGCCAATTCCGGCGGCGCCCTGGCGGGGTGCGGAGGGTGGTCGAAGCGGAGGACGCTTTTTGGGGCGGATCGCGGGCCGGGGCGGGAGCCGAAGTTGCTTGACCCGGCTAGGGATGCGGCGAAGGTGCGGGCGATTTTTGTGCATCCGGAGTTTGCGCGGAAGGGATTGGGGACGCTGATTCTGGCTCGCGTGGAAGCGGAAGCTCGGGTGGCGGGATTCCGACGATTTGAAATGGGGTCGACGCTGACAGGGGTGCCGCTTTACCGGCTGAGGGGGTATGTGGAGGTGGAACGGATTGTGGTTCCGCTCGCGAATGGCGAGGAGGTGCCGGTGGTGAAGATGGTGAAGGAGGCTGGGTAAGACGGGTCCGGATTCAAGGCTTCCAAGTTTGGGATCAAGAGCGTTCGATGGAAATGAATGCTGCGGGGGATAGAATCGGAATCCCGCGCCAGGGGTGCAACACCAAGAAATCTTGATCGCTGCTAACGATTACATCGGCCTCGGCTGTGAGCGCCAGGGCAAGGAACTGATCGTCTTTGGGATCACGGCAGCGGGGATGAACAGCGGACAAATCTGCAGGATCTACTGCGATCAGAAGAGAACGTCGCCGAATTGTTCCGACGAAGGCGGAGCGCGACTCTCGATCACGATAGCGCTCGAACTTTTCGCGATTTAAGACCTGTTCCAACTCGGCTAGAGTCCCAGCGCTCGCACACATGTCAAAGGACTCCAGTGCTTTCGACAGCGCTCGATCAGGTGTGGACCCTGTGCGAAGCGCTGCGCTCACCAACGTACTTGTATCCAGCACCAGCCGCCGCCTTCGATTTATCGAAGTTCATGTACCAGGCGGTTTACTTCCTCATCAGTCAATGAAGCGGCAGCTGCCTTTTGAGCAGGTGAGGTACGCGTTATTGCCTGAGCCCGCCAAGCCTCCAGATCGGCCACCGCTTGACTTCGCCTTTGCCGTACGTCGAGTAGCTCGTCCATATCCTGGGGAGAAACGATAAAGGCTGTGGGTCGTCCGTGCCGGGTGATCGCGACAGGTTCGCGCTGCACTGTGTCGAGCAACTGGCCAAAACGGTTTTGGGCTTCTACGGAGGTCATCTTGATCATTGGCGGCCCCTCGAAAAATAGCTATCTTAGATAATATAGCTAGTTTCGACGATTCGCAAAACGGATGAGGCCGAGTTAATCGCCGGGGGACTCTTCTAATTCTGAGCCGAGACGGTGGAGCTTCATTACGCGCCATTGGAGGCGGTCGAAGAAGAGGTAGACGACGGGGGTGGTGAAGAGGGTGAGCATCTGCGAAACGATAAGGCCGCCGACTATGGTGATGCCTAATGGCTTGCGGAGTTCGGAGCCTACGCCCATGCCGATGGCGAGCGGCAGGCCGCCGAAGAGGGCGGCCATGGTGGTCATCATGATGGGGCGGAAACGCAGGAGACAGGCCTGATAGATGGCGTCGACGGGGGGCAGGCCCTGGTCGCGCTCGGCCTGGAGGGCGAAGTCGATCATCATGATGGCGTTCTTTTTTACAATGCCGATGAGCAGGATGATGCCGATGATGGCGATGATGCTGAGGTCGGTTCCGGTCAACAAGAGCGCGAGGATGGCACCGACGCCGGCCGGGGGCAGCGTGGAGAGAATGGTGAGGGGATGAATCAGGCTCTCGTAAAGGATGCCGAGGACGATGTAGACGGCGACCAGCGCGGCGAGGACTAGCCATATCTCGTTCTTCAGCGAGTCTTGAAAGGCTTGCGCGGAGCCCTGGAAAGTTCCGTGGACGGATGAGGGCATGCCCATTTCGCGCTGTACTTTTTCGAGGGCTGTTACGGCGTCGCCGAGGGCTACATTGGGGGCAAGGTTAAAGGTGAGGGTGACGGCGGGAAATTGGCCCTGGTGGTTGACCTGTAGCGCGGTGCGCCGGGCGTCATAATGGGCGATGGCGCTGAGCGGGACCATGGCTCCGCCTGTGGATGGTGTAGGAGAGGCAACCACCGGCGTGGTCGCGGCAGTTGTGGTGGCGGGCATCGAGGTGGGTGCGCCGGGGACGTTGCTGGCTTTGATGTAGATGTCGTTGAGCGAGTCGGGGCTTAGCTGGAAGCTGGGGTCGACTTCCATAACCACATAGTATTGGTTGAGCGGCGTATACATGGTGGAGACTTCGCGCTGTCCGAAGGCGTCGTAGAGCACATTGTCGATGGTGGCGGTGGAGACGCCGAGGCGCGCGGCGGTGTCGCGGTCGATGACCAGGCCGGCGGCGAGGCCCTGGTTCTGCTGATCGGTGGAGACGTCGCGCAGCTCGGGCATGGCGCGCAGGCGTGCCTCGAGTTGCGGCGCCCAGGTGTTGAGCTCGTTGAGGTCTTCGTCGCTCAGAGTGTACTGGTATTGCGCGGCGCTACCGCGGCCGCCAATCTGCAGATCCTGCTGCACCTGGAGATACGTGGTCGCGCCGGGGACGCTGGTGAGCTTGTTGCGCAGGCGGTTGACCACATCGTCGGCGGTGACGCGGCCGGGACGCTGGTTGGGCGGCTTGAGAGCAACCCACATGTTGCCGATGTTTGTGCTGCCGCCGCCGGGGCCGGCGCCACCAACCGCCGCAGTTACTGAATAGACGGCTGGGTCTTCAAGAACCATCTGCGCCAGTTGGCGATTCTTGTCGCGCAAGGCGGGAAAGCTGATGTCTTGCGCGGCCAGGGTGCGGCCGTTGAGGCGGCCCGTGTCCTGCTGCGGGAAAAAGCCCTTGGGAACGATTTTGAAGAGATAGATGTTGAGGGCCATGGTGCCGCAGACGACTCCCAGCATTAACCACTGGTGACGCAGCACCCAGCGCAGAGCGCGGTTGTATTCGTGATGGAGCCAGAAGAAGGCGCGCTCTCCAAGACGATAGATGGGACCGTAGCGGGATTCGTCGCGCTGCTTCAGGAAGCGGGCGCACAGCATGGGGGTGGTGGTGAGCGAAACCAGCAGAGAGACTGCGATGGCTACTGAGAGCGTGACGGCGAATTCGCGGAAGAGCTTGCCGACGAGGCCGCCCATGAGCAGGATGGGAATGAAGACGGCGATCAAGGATGTGCTCATTGAGAGGACGGTAAAGCCGATTTCGCGCGAGCCTTTCATGGCTGCATCGTAGGGAGTCATGCCCATCTCGATGTAGCGGGTGATGTTTTCGATGACCACGATGGCGTCGTCTACAACGAAGCCGGTCGAAATGGTCAGCGCCATCAACGAAAGGTTGTCAATGGTGTAGCCGACCAGATACATAACGCCGAAGGTGCCGACCAGCGAGAGTGGGACGGCGATGGAGGGGATGATGGTGGCCCAGACTTCGCGGAGGAAAAGGAAGACAACAAAGACGACGAGAAGAACGCTTACGATGAGCGAGATTTCTACATCGTGGACACTGGAACGGATGGTGGTGGTGCGGTCGACGGCAACGGCGAGCGAGATGGTGGGCGGGATGGCGGCCTGGAGGCGCGGCAGCTCGGCCATTACGGCGTCGACGGTGGAGATGACGTTGGCGCCGGGAATTTTGAAGACCACCAGCGAGATGCCGTCGCGGATTTTTCCAGGTGAGCCGTCGGGTGGATTGATGCCGGAGACGCCGGCGGTGTGGATGTCGGCAACGCTGTCGACGACGGCGCCGAGATCGGACATGCGGACGGGCGCGCCGGTCTGCTGGTTATAGCCGGCGATGATGGGGGCGTAGTCCGAGGCTTTGAATATCTGGTCGTTGCCGGCGATCTGCCAGCGGTTGGCCGGATCCTGGAACGCTCCCTTGGGCCGGTTGGCGTTGGCGTTGGCGAGGGCGTTGCGGACGGCTTCGAGGCCGACGCCGTTTGAGCCGAGCTGCATGGGGTTTAGCTCGACGCGCACCGAGGGGCTGGCGCTGCCGAAGACGAAGACCTGGCCTACACCCTGAATCTGAGAGATTTTCTGGGCGAGGATGGAGTCGGCCATGTCGTAAATCTGCGGCTTGGGCACGACGTCTGAGGTGAGCGTCATGATGAGGATGGGCGCTTCAGCGGGGTTGGCCTTGCGGTAGCCAGGATTCTGGGGCAGGTTGCTGGGGAGCTGGTTGCGGGCGGCGTTGATGGCGGCCTGCACGTCGCGGGCGGCGGCGTCGATGTTGCGGTCGATGTCGAATTGGAGGGTGACGGAGGACGAGCCGAGCGAGCTTGACGAGGTCATTTGGTTGACGCCGGCGATGCGGCCGAACTGGCGCTCGAGGGGCGTGGCGACGGACGAGGCCATGGTTTCGGGACTGGCGCCGGGGAGCGCGGCGCTGATGCCGACGACTGGGAAATCGACGTTGGGCAGCGAAGCCACGGGCAGGATGGAATAAGCCACCGAGCCGGCCATCAGGAGGGCCAGCGAGAGCAGCGAGGTGGCTACGGGTCGTCGAATGAAGAGGGACGAGATTTGCATCGTTCGGTTCCTGATGAACGGCTGAGTCATTTCCTAGAGTGACTGATTGAGTGTTGTGGTTTCCTACCCATTCCGCGGAAAAAAGCGGAATGGATGGGGCACAGAAGGGATTTGGTTGAGTGAGATCGGATTGAGGGTTGAGGTTTCCCAGGTCTCAGAAGCGAGACCTGGGGCACCCAGTTTTTGTTCGGATTCGTGAAGTGCGCTGGTTTGAGGGTTGTGGTTTCCCACCTTAGCCGCAAAAACAAGTACGCGGCGAAGATGGGACGCCCGGGGGTCAAGACTACATACTTCCTTGCGTTCCTTCAGGAGTGACCTTCAATTGAAAACAGTCTCGGCCTGCGTTGTGCGTTCCGTTTATTCCGATGTAAGGGTCGCTCTGGTCGGATTTCCGCGCAAAAATCGCGCACAGCCGGTATGCTTTCTCGCCGGTCACGGCATACTCGAACGTCTGGTTGGTTTCGGGATCATGCCACCTAACATCCCCGTGATGATTTTCTTCACTGTCCAGCACCTTCAGATCAGCCGGCAAAGCTTGATGGGCAACAAAATAAGAGTGAATGGCGGTCTCGGTCTGGTTCAGGTCTTGCATGCGGACCTGATCCAGTCGGCGAGCTCGCGCCTCCGAGGGCGGGTGGATCCATATCGAGGTTGCGACTGCTACAACGGCCACAGCCCCCACAAGCCACGCCAGAAGCCTTCCATTGCCAAATTGCGGGTTCACTCTTTCTCCTCCTTGCGCAGATCAAGAAGATAGTAGGCAAACGCAGATCCGGCGATGGCTGCAACCACGAGCACTTTCAAGAGGAATCGAACCGTCAGATCGCCGCCAAGCAGATTGAAAATCAGCGTTGTCACGTCCCCCAGAAGCGTGACGGAGGCAACAAAAAGCGTCAGATAAGTAAGCCACCGGCGGGCGGGAGACAATCGCTTGAATGGATTTTCGCGGATTTGGCGACCAATGTAGCGCGCAATGAAGAAGAACACGGGGAAGGCAATGATGACGGCAGCGGTAGACCAGCGCTGGCTCTCAAGAGCATAAAATCCGGGGGGGCCACCGCTGGCCGGGTCAGGAAAGGCTCGATCAATGAAGCTGAACAGCAGCGAGCCGAGGTTCCAAGCCCCGTAATACAGAGTGCTGAACATAACGAGATACAGAAATGCATCCCGCGCGGAGAGCGATGGGCGAGGCTTTGGCACGGGTACCGGAAACGCAACATCCGCAAAAGCGTCCAGCGCAGCGTTGATTTGGGCCTTTGGCCATCCGGCTTCCTGCAATGCCTGCGCAACATCGCCTCTTGCCTTGCCGCATTGCAGTGATTCTTTGACGAAGGATTCGAGCTGTTGAGCTTCGGCCGCCATGGCGCCTCCTTGAGAATTGAGCAATCCATTCGGATCGTGCAGCGTCCTTAATATCGCATCCCGGATCTCAGATCGGGATTTGGGGCACAGCGTTCGGGTTCCGGCTGAGGCTGATTGAGATTTTAGGTTTCCCACCCATTCCGCGGAAAAAAGCGGAATGGGTGGGGCACGGAGGGATTTGGTTGAGTGAGATCGGGTTGGGGTTTGAGGTTTCCCACCTTGGCCGCGAAGAACGCGGCGAAGATTGGACACCCGGGGGTTGATTTCCATCCGACGGTTGTTCTGTTAGTCGGCGGAGATGGGTTGTTGGTCGTAGCTGGCTTGTATTGCTTTTGGTTTCATGCGCTGGGCGAGCTTGTCGAAATACAGGTAGACGACGGGGATGGTGTAGAGGGTTAAGAGCTGCGAAAAGATTAGGCCGCCGACGATGGTGATGCCTAAGGGCTTGCGCAGTTCGGCGCCGACGCCTCCGCCGAGCGCGAGCGGCAGGCCTCCTAGCAGCGCGGCCATGGTGGTCATGATGATGGGGCGGAAACGCAACAAACACGCTTGAAAAATTGCTTCCTCGGCGGATTTGCCTTCTGTGCGCTCGGCCTGGAGGGCGAAGTCGATCATCATGATGGCGTTTTTCTGTACGATTCCTATGAGCAGAATTACGCCGATGAGCGCGATGACAGAGAAATCGGTGCGGGTGATCATCAGCGCGAGCAGCGCGCCGACGCCGGCCGAGGGCAGCGACGAGATGATGGTGATGGGATGGATGTAGCTCTCGTAGAGTACGCCGAGAACGATGTAGACGGTGACCAGCGCGGCGAGGATGAGGATGGGCTCGTTGGCCAGCGATGTTTGGAAGGCGGCGGCGGTGCCCTGGAAGCTGGCGTTGATGGCTTTGGGCATTTGGATGCGCTGCTCGATTTGGTTGACGGCGGTGACGGCATCGCCGAGAGCCTTGCCGGGGGCGAGGTTGAAGCTGATTACAGTGGACGGGAACTGTCCCTGGTGGCCGATGGCGAGTTGCGCGCGCGATTGTTCCCAGTGAGCCAGCATGCTGAGCGGGACCTGCGTGCCGTTGCCGGATTTTACGAAGAGATTGGAGAGCGTACCGGGGTCGGTCTGGAAGTTCTGACCCACTTCCATAACCACATGGTATTGGTTGAGCTGGGTGAAGATGGTGGAGACCTGGCGCTGTCCGAAGGCGTCGTAGAGTGTGTTGTCGACGTCGGCCATGGCGATGCCGAGACGCGCGGCGGTGTCGCGGTCGATGACCAGCTTGGCACCGAGGCCCTGATCCTGCAAATCGCTGGCTACGTCGGTGACGACTTTCTCGCGGCTTAGCTCATCAACCATTTTGCGGGTGTAGATGGCTAGCTCTTCCTGATTGGGATCTTCGAGAGAGTATTGGAATTCTGTGCGGCTTACGCGGTCTTCTACGGTGAGGTCCTGGAGCGGCTGCAGGAAAAGCTGAATGCCCTCGACGCCGGCGAGATGAGGTTGCATGCGGCGAATGACTTCAGTGGCGGAGATTTTGCGGTCTTCGAGGGGCTTGAGGGTGATCTGGATGCGGCCTGAGTTGAGCGTGGTGTTGGTTCCGTCAACGCCGATGAAGGACGAGACGTTGTCGACGGCGGTGTCTTGCAGCAGGACGTCGACGAGTTTCTGCTGGCGCTCAGCCATGCTCAGGAAGCTGACGGTTTGCGGAGCTTCACTGATGCCGAGGATTACGCCGGTATCCTGCACGGGGAAGAAGCCTTTGGGGACGACGATGAAGAGGAGAATTGTGGCTACAAGGGTGGAGATGGTGACGAGCAGCGTGGTGAAGCGGTGGCGCAAAACGATCTGAACGGAGCGGCCGTAGGCAGCGATGATGGAGTTGAATACATTCTCCGACCAGTGGTAGAAGCGCGTCTGGCGGGCGGTGGCTTTGTCTTGGAGGATGCGCGAACACATCATGGGCGTGAGGGTGAGTGAGACGAAGGCGGAGACCAGGATGGTGACGGCGAGGGTGATGGCGAACTCGCGGAAGAGGCGGCCGACTACGTCGCTCATGAACAGCAGTGGGATCAGCACGGCGATGAGCGAAACGGTGAGCGACATGATGGTGAAGCCGATTTGTTCGCTGCCCTTGAGCGCGGCGCGCATGGGGCTGAGACCTTCTTCGATGTAGCGGGAGATGTTTTCGATCATGACGATGGCGTCGTCTACCACGAAGCCGGTAGAGATGGTGAGCGCCATGAGGGTGAGGTTGTTGAGCGAGTAGCCGAGCAGGTACATCACTCCGAAAGTGCCGACGATGGAGAGCGGGACGGCTACCGAGGGAATGATGGTCGCGGCCAGGTTGCGCAGGAAGAGGAAGATGACCATGACCACCAGCGCGACAGTCAGCATGAGCTCGTATTCCACGTCGAGGACCGAGGCGCGGATGGTGTTGGTGCGGTCGGTGAGGACGCGGACTTTGATGGAGGCGGGAAGGCTCGATTGCAACTGCGGCAGGAGCTTCTGAATGCGGTCGACGACGGCGATGATGTTGGCCCCCGGCTGGCGCTGGATGTTGACGATGACAGCGGGCTGGCGGTCCATCCACGCGGCTTGTTGGGAGTTTTCGGCGGCGTCGACGATGGTGGCTACGTCCGATGCACGAACGGCTGCGCCGTTGCGATAGGCGACGATGACGGGCTTGTAGTCGCTGCTCGACAGAAGCTGGTCGTTGTCAGAGATGGTGAAGGACTGGTGAGCGCCATTGAGGGTTCCCTTGGCCTGGTCGATGTTGGCAGCGGCGACGGCGGTGCGCAGGTCTTCAAGGCTAAGGTTGTATGCGGCTAGCTGCGCGGGGTTGGCCTGGATGCGGACGGACGGTTTCTGACCGCCCGCGATGGAGACGAGGCCGACGCCGGTGACCTGGGAGATTTTCTGGGCGAGGTTGGTGTCGGCGGCGTCTTCGATCTTGTCGAGCGGCAAGGAATCGGAGGTGAGCGCCAGGGTCATAATGGGGGCGTCGGCGGGGTTGACCTTGCTGTAGATGGGGGGATTGGGCAGGTCGGTGGGCAGAAAGCTGGTGGCGGCGTTGATGGCGGCCTGGACTTCCTGCTCGGCTACGTCGATGTTTTCGTCAAGATTGAATTCGAGGGTAATGACGGAGCCGCCGCCGGAGCTGACGCTGGTGATCTGCTTGAGGCCGGGCATTTCGCCGAATTGGCGTTCGAGGGGCGCAGTAACCGATGAGGCCATGACCTCGGGCCCTCCGCCGGGGTAAAAGGTGAGCACCTGGATGATGGGGTAATCAACTTCAGGAAGGGCGGAGACCGGGAGCTCGCGGTAGCCGATGATGCCCGTTAGCAGGATGGCCACCATGAGCAGCGAGGTGGCTACCGGGCGGAGAATAAACGGGCGCGATGGACTCAAACTCACGGCTGCGGCCTTTTGGGAGCCTGGGTGACGGTGACGGCCTGTCCGGCGCGGAGGCGGTCGGCACCATCGACGACGATGTTCTGGCCGGGGCTCAGGCCGCTGTCGAGGATGGTGAATTGGCCTTCGGCGAGGGCGACTTTTACGGGCTGAAGGCGGGCGGTTCCCGAGCCGTTGGCGCCGATGGAGTCGATTACCCAGACGAAGGAGCCTTGGAGTCCGCTCTGAATGGCGGCGGAAGGCACTACGAGCGCGCTGGGACGGTCTTCCAGAACCAGATGGATATTGACGAATTGATTGGGGAAGAGGGACTGGTCGCGATTATCGAAGACGGCCTTGAGCTTTTCAGTGCCGGTGGTGGTGTCGATCTGGTTGTCGCCGGTGAGCAGGTAGCCGGCGGCGAGTTTTTGCTGATCGCTGCGATCGTAGGCATCGACGTCGAGGCGCTTGTCGGCGGCGAGTTTGTGCAGCACCTGGGGCAGCTCGTTTTCCGGCAGGGTGAAGTAGACGGCGATGGGCTGGAACTGGTTGATGATCACCAGGTTGGTGGTGTTGGCGGTGATAATGTTGCCGGGATCGACCAGGCGCAGGCCGATGCGGCCATCAATGGGCGACTGGATGGAGCACCAATCGAGCTGGAGCTGCGCGGTCTCAATGGCGGCTTTGTCTGCGGCGATTGCGCCCTGATACTGGCCCTGCGCGGCTTCGTCGGCGTCGAGCGTTTCTTTGGAGGTGACGCCGGCATCGAAGAGAGATTTGTAGCGAGCGTACTCAGCCTGGGCGTTTTTGAGCAGGGCTTCGTCGTGGAGCAGATTGCCTTTAGCCTGGTCGAGGGCAGCCTGGTAGGGCTTGGGATCGATGACCATGATGGTCTGGCCCTTGCGAACCTGCTGGCCTTCAGTGAATTGGACGGGCTCAAGCTCGCCGCTGACGCGGGCCTTGACGGTGACGCTCATATAAGGCGTGACGGTGCCGAGCGCGGTGAGGAAGATGGGCATGGGCTTTTGTTCAGCTGCGGCCACCTGCACAGGGATCGGAAGGCTGAAGAGCGCCGCTGCCTGGTTAGCGCTGTTGAGGGCGCTCAACTGCTGGTTCTTATGGATGCGCCAGATCATGAAGGCGAGGCCGGCGAGGAGTACGAGATAAACAAGAATGCGGAGCCATGAGTTTTTGCGGGCGGGCGGAGTAAAGGACGGGTCGAAGGGATTTCCTGGACTGCTTGCGGGCAAAGATGACTGTGAAACAGTTTCAGTGGACATGGCGTCGTTTCCCGTCGTGATCTTGAATGTATAAGCCACCGCTGAGTCAGGGGCAAAAAGGGTCAGGCTGTGGGCGCACTAATCTTTTACTACGGACGGAGCCGTTTGGGAGGAAGTTTCGTCTGCCGGAGGGGAGTTTGTGTGGAGTGGGCGCGGATCGCCAGCCAGCGACCCTGATCGGCTGAACAAATCGGGCAGGCTGAACAAATCAGGCTAACCGGGACGGATTAGCGCAGTCAGATTTGGTTGGCCAATTAAAGGCGAGGCTGTGATGTGGGTAGTTATACGGGGGAGGGTCGCTTGATTGTTTGGTGCGCGGCCTGATGGAAAGGTTGCCTTCGCCGGCAAAGATTTTCCAAAGGTTTCTTGAGGACTCAAAATGTCGTGAGGCAAGAGGGAAAGATGCATCTTTCAATCGGGTTGGACGTCCAAAAGAAGTGAATGGTGGGCTTTTGTTTGAACTTGCGCCTTTCGTTCACCTCTTCGTTTACCTTAGTATTTCAACTGCATGTTGGACCGGCCCCAGACGGCAGTTTGCCGTCGCGGGGTGCCGGAACCCGGTGAGCCGGTGAATGCCGGACCAGGGAACTTGCTAGACCCATTGTCCCATTGACAAGGGTACGGGCAGCCCGGCTCAGGAGTGAGTACCCGCCTTATGATGTGGATTGTCCGGCTCGCGCTGCGGCGGCCTTATACGTTTGCCGTCTTTGCGTTTTTGATTTTGCTGCTTGGCGTCTTCAGCATTGTGTCGATGCCGACAGACATCTTTCCGAATATCGATATTCCTGTTGTGACGGTTGTGTGGCAGTACACAGGCCTTTCTGCGCAGGAAATGTCGACCCGCATAATTTTCAATAGTGAGCGGGGCATGACCACCACGGTCAACGACATTGAGCATATCGAGTCGCAGTCTCTCAATGGCATTGGGGTCATCAAGATTTTTTTCCAGCCGCATGTGAACATTGGCAGCGCGGTGGCGCAGGTAACCTCAATCAGCCAGGTACAGCTGCGCCAACTTCCGCCAGGGACCACGCCGCCATTCATCATCCAGTACAACGCTTCGAGCGTGCCGGTTTTGCAGTTGGGCCTGAGCGGACAGGGGCTGAACGAGCAGGAATTGAACGACCTGGGGCAGAACGCGATCCGCACGCAATTGGCGACCATTGAGGGGGCGCAGACGCCGTTCCCTTATGGCGGCAAGCAGCGGCAGATACAGGTGGACCTGGACCTGAATGCGCTGGAGGCCAAGGGGCTTTCGCCGGTGGATGTGGTGAACGCCGTCAACGCGCAGAACCTCATCGCACCTTCGGGAACGATGAAGGTGGACCGCTTTGAGTACGCAATCGAAACCAACTCCGCTCCATCGGTTGTGAACGACCTGAACGACCTGCCTATCAAGGCGGTGAACGGCGCGGTGATCTACATCCGCGACGTGGCGCACGTGCGCGACGGGAGTCCGCCGCAAACCAACATTGTTCGCGTGAACGGCAGCCGCGCCATTCTGATGAGCATCATGAAGACCGGGTCGGCTTCCACGCTGGACATCATCAAGGGCGTGCAGAGCGTGCTGGCGAACATGAAGGGCCAACTGCCGCCGGAGTTGCGGATCAACGCGCTCTCAGACCAGTCGATCTTTGTGCGCGGGGCCATCAACGGGGTGGTGCGCGAGGCGCTGATAGCCGCATGCCTGACGGCCATCATGATCCTGGTGTTCCTGGGCAGCTTTCGCTCCACGGTGATTATCGCGGTATCGATTCCGCTGTCGATTTTGTGCTCGCTGATCATGCTTTACGCGCTGGGCGAGACAGTGAACATCATGACGCTGGGCGGGCTGGCGCTTGCGGTGGGCATCCTGGTGGACGATGCGACGGTGGAGATTGAGAACATCAATCGCAACCTGGAGTCAGGCAAGGAGATTGAGCAGGCGATTCTGGACGGCGCGGCGCAGATTGCTACGCCGGCGCTGGTGTCGACGCTGGCTATCTGCATTGTGTTTGTGCCCATGTTCTTTTTGAGCGGGGTCGCGCGCTACCTGTTTGTGCCCATGGCGGAGGCGGTCTGTTTTGCCATGCTGGCCAGCTACCTGCTGAGCCGGACTGTGGTGCCTACCATGGCGAAGTATCTGCTGAAGGAGCACGACGACGCGCAGATGGCGAAGAAGCAGGTGAGCCGCAATCCGCTGGTGCGGTTTCAACTGGGGTTCGAGTCGGGCTTCTCGAAGATGCGGCTGGGCTATCTGCGGCTGCTGACGCTTTGCGTTGACTATGCGCGAAGCTTTCTGATTCTGTTTACGGTGTTTTCGATCGGCTCAGTGGTTCTGCTGACGCCGCCGCTGGGGCAGGACTTCTTTCCTAACGTCGATGCGGGACAGTTCAAGATCCACGTGCGCGCGCGAACGGGAACACGCATTGAAGAGACGGCGCTGCTTTGCGACCACATTGACGGAACCATTCGCGAGCAGATTCCAGCCAAGGAGCTAGTGACGATTGTCGACAATATCGGGCTGCCTTATTCAGGGTTGAATTTGTCTTATTCGACGTCAGCGCCGATCGGGCCGGCCGATGCGGATATCCAGGTGCAACTTACCGAGAAACATCATCCGACTGGCGACTACGTGGAAAAACTGCGCACGGTATTGAACCGCGAATATCCCGGCGTGACGTTCTACGTGCTGCCGGTGGATATTGTGACGCAGATTCTGAACTTTGGACTGTCGGCGCCGATCGACATACAGATTGTGGGGCCGGACCTCTACGGCAACCGGGCTCTCGCGGAGAAGATGCTGAACGAAGTGCGCTATGTTCCGGGCGCGGTGGATGCGCGCATTCAGCAGCCATTCGATTACCCGAACATGACGGTGGACGTGGACCGGACGCGAGCGCAGGAGATTGGGTTGACACAGGCCAACGTGGCGCAGAGCATTCTGGTGTCGTTGAGCGGGAGCTTTCAGACAACGCCGAATTTCTATCTGGACCCCAAGAGCCGCGTTACATATAACGTGGCCATCCAGGCGCCGCAGTACCGACTGGATACGCTGGCAGAATTAAGAAGCCTGCCGGTGACGGGGGCAGGGCAGGCAACACAGCAAGGCGTGGGCGGTGCGCCGGGCATTGGAGCTGTGACCGGCGCACCGGCGACTCATGTGCCGGGTGTTCCCGCGCCGGTGGACGTGCTGGGCAATGTAGCGACGATTGTGCCGGGAACAGAGCTAGGGACGGTGAGCCACTATAACGTGCAGCCGGTGCTGGACATTTATACCAATGTAGACGGCACGGATCTGGGCACGGTGACGCGGGCCATGCAAAGGATCATCAATGAGCACCAGGGCGACAAGCAACATAAGGGAGATCTGCCGACGGGCTCGCACTTTATTCTGCGCGGGCAGAGCGACACGATGAAGAAGAGCTACTTTGGCCTGCTGGGCGGCCTGGCGTTTTCAATTCTTCTGGTGTACCTGCTGATCGTCGTGAACTTCCAATCGTGGCTCGACCCGTTTCTGATTATCTCCGCGCTGCCGGCGGCTCTGGCGGGGATTGCGTGGTTCCTGTTTGTGACGCATACGCGGCTGAGCGTGCCGGCGCTTACGGGAGCCATCATGTGCATGGGCGTGGCTACGTCGAACTCGATCCTGGTGGTGACGTTTGCGCGCGAGCAGTTGGAGACGCTGGTGGGAGATGCGCGGCGGGCGGCGCTGAATGCCGGGTTTGTGCGCCTGCGGCCGGTGGTGATGACGGCGCTGGCGATGATTATCGGCATGATTCCCATGTCGCTGGGACTTGGCGACGGCGGCGAGCAGAATGCGCCGCTGGGCCGGGCGGTGATTGGCGGGCTGCTGCTGGCGACGGTGGCCACGCTGTTTTTTGTGCCGGTATTCTTTTCTGTCGTCCACGGCTGGCTTGAGGGCCGGCGAAAGGCGACGGGCACGGCAGTACGAGCGGGAACCATTGACGAGTTTGACGAGCTAGTGGAGTAGCTATCGACATGAGCAACGAAGACAAACCGAATACGCATGGAGCCGCGGCGCACCACGAGAGCGGGCATGACACGGAGACTGCGCCGGAGCAGAAGCCGATCTCTGGCGGCAAGGCGCTGGTTGGTGTGGCGATTGTTCTGATCGTGGCAGCGGTGCTGGCGGGCTGGGGCTTATGGAGCCGCAATCGCGCCAACACGGTGCTGGCCGAACACACAACGGAGATGGCTGCACCCGCGGTGATTGCCGTGGTTGCCGAGCGTGGCGCTCCGACGGACAGCTTTGTGCTGCCGGGCAACGTGACCGCTTACACGGATTCACCCATCTACGCGCGGACCTCGGGCTATTTGACGAAGTGGTATTTCGACATTGGCGCGCGTGTGAAGAAGGGCGCGCTGCTGGCGGAGATTTCGACGCCGGAGCTGGATCAGCAACTGTCGCAGGCAGAACACGATCTGGCAACGGCCGAGGCCAACGCGAACAATGCGCGCATTCAAGCGGATCGATATACGGGACTGGTAAAAACAGATGCCGTGTCAAAGCAGGATACGGACACGTTTGTGAATCAGGCGGCGGCTACAGAAGCAGCGATGAAGTCGGCGCAATCGAATGTGCA
>Ga0210388_10000812_pt1 | contig 24924 bp, 14 predicted proteins | sample IncBWC19OmetaG_FD_155485 | JGI IMG/M metagenome (GOLD analysis project Ga0210388, IMG submission 155485) | Forest soil microbial communities from Barre Woods Harvard Forest LTER site, Petersham, Massachusetts, United States - Inc-BW-C-19-O ...
CTCGACGCCCCACGGGGCGGCGATCTTCACACCGAGAAAACCACGGTCGCGCCACGAGTCCACGAAATCGGGATGAATCGTGACGTAGCACGGAATGGATTCCTTGGTCTGGCCGCCGAGAATTTTATATACCGGTAGTTTTTGCGCCTTGGCGACCAGGTCATACAGCGCAATGTCCACGCCGGCCATCGCCATGCTGGTCACGCCGCCGAGACCATAAGGCAGCGTGGAACGATTCATTTGATCCCAGATCAACTCGATATTGAATGGATCCTGGCCGATGAGGAAACGCTTGAAATGTTTTTCGATGACGGCGCAGGCAAATTCGCCGCCGCCGTAGTTCGCACAAAAACCAGTGACGCCTTCGTCCGTGAAAATTTCGATCACGTACGGGTCCTGCCCGCCGCCCATCCAGAGCGAACGGATGCGCGCGTATTTCGGGTGGACGGACATGGGATTGGAGATGAGCGTCTGCGCCTGCCAGCCTCCGCCCCAGTATTGGGATTCGCCCATCGCCGCGCCGCGCGCGCCGGTGTCGCCGGATTTTATCGTATAAAGTTTAATGTCGGTGATTCGCATCTAAAAATGGATTGGTGTTCGGTTAAAAGGTTCGCAGTCTGTAACTTGTTCCACAATGGACAAACTGGCATAGAGTATGGATTTTTTGGCAGTAAACAGCCGGCGACATCATTTATGAGGACGGCTGCGGTTGCGCCACTGGCTGGGGGTCAGGTTTAATTTCTGCCGAAAGAGGCGGGAGAAATAGAATTCATCTTCAAAGCCCGTCCGCGAGGCGATTTCCTTGATGGAATACTCGGTTTCGGAAAGCAGATTGCGTGCGCGGACGAGTCTAAGTTCCAAAAGATACTGGTGCGGACTCAATCCGGTATGTGCCGTGAAGGAATGACGAAACCAGCTATAACCCACACCTAGTTCCTGCGACAGTTGTTTCATGTCCAATTCGCGTTCAAATTCATTCTGAATGCGGGCGATGGCAGTTTCGATGATATTGGCAGTCTGGATATTGACCACCGGTTGCGTTTGCTGCGCGGAGTAAATCAATCCCATCAGATTATCCGTCGCCCCAGCGAGGATTTGCTGGAGGGCCGGGCGATTGGCGCGGATGGACTGCATCATGCGGGTGAAAGTGGCCTGCACCGTATCTTCGGCGGTGATTTTGACCACCGGTGTTTTGGGCGAGATAAACTTATGCTTAAGCCAGCGATGCGCCATCTCGCCATCAAAACCAATCCAGTATTCGTGCCAGCCGGCCTTGGGATTTGGTGCGTAACGATGCCAGATGCCCGGAAACAACAGAAATACCTGGCCGGCCTCGATGGTTGTGGAAAAATTGGGTTTCCATTCAAAAGTTCCCTGCCCGCTTGAAATATAGACCAGGGCATAGCTATCAAGGGTCCGCCCATGCTGCCAGTCGAAAGCGTAACCCGTCGGGTGTCCACTGGGTGGATACGGCGCGTGCGGCGTGATGCGCGCCTCGCCGGCCGTGGTGATATAAAGCCCCCAATTTTTATCGCGGCGGCTGATGGGAAAATAGCGATAAAATGAATTCGTCTCTGGCTTCATGTGACATTGGCAAGAATGATTTTTTCACTTGCAAAGTCAAGCCTCCGGCGCGGTGAAGGCATTTTCTCCATGAAAATTGCCATTTTGTCCATTCGGGTCCGGAGGAATCATGGGAAGGTCGGGCATCATCCATTTTAATGCCCATCCGTGCATGACCATGCACAAATCCATTTAAGAATGGACAAAATGACAACACGAATGGAGGAAATCGAAAATCCCGATTTGCGAAATAGATTCACAGCTATTATTCCAGCTGGCTCATCGGAGCTATTCCAGCAATGACCAGTTGCGACATTTTCGATCGAGATTAAGATCCCGAATCCAATTTCTATCCGGTCACCCGCCCAACGAGCCGTAATGGGTGATCTCCTTATGAGAAGGGCGGGAGGAACGAATTCCTCCCCCCGTAGTTGTTCATGCAATTGCGCCCGCGCCCGGCTTCAGGATTTGAAGCCAGGCGCGGGGAAGGTTAAAGTTATTCGTCGTATCCCAGGCTGCCGTTCCGGATCGCGTAAGGCAGGGGCAAGGGAATATCATCAGTCGTGCCCCAGGTTATCGGAGCCAGTCCATCTACATTCCATACGAAGTTCGTAGGATTCCATAACGCCATCTGCGTATAGCCACCACTGCCGGTGTAGTCTCCCGGCACGGGAATAGCTCCATTGGTTGTGCCAAACACTATGTTGGTTACTCCATAGATATACCAGGTGCTGTTGGAAGGCCGATACACTGCAGGCTGCGTTAAGCCAGTGCGAGCATAGTCTCCCGGCACAGGAATGTCCCCCGCCTGGCCAATCGTTGGGCCCGCCCCTTGATAGATATAATACTTGCCGTTGGAAGGACGATACACGGCCAGGTCCAGATGGCCGTCGCCGTTATAATATCCCGGCACGGGAATGTCTCCAGCGGTGCCCCACTGGGTGGTGCTCCCACCCTTGACCCACCATGTGCCGGTTGAAGGCCGAAATACCGCAAACTGTGCTTTGCCGGTGCCGAGATAATCTCCCGGCACGGGAATGTCTCCGTTGGTGCCCCATTGGGTTGGGGTGAAGCTGGGATAAACATACCAACAGCCGTTGGTAGGCCGCCACGTAGCCATCTGAACTGTGCCGAGACCATTATAGTCTGCCGGCACGGCAATATCCAGATTGTCCTGGCCCCAATGCCCTCCGCCGCCGCTCTGGATTTCAAAACTGCCGCTAGAGGGCCGGTATAAAGAATAATCGGTCTGTCCGAAATTATTGAAATCACAGCCGGGCGCTTCCAGTGGCGTATAGAAACTCCAGTGATTTTGCAGCTTGTCAATCAACGTCCGGCTGACAATCGGGGCCCCGGGCACGCCGTTAAACATATGCTTGGGATTCGTACCCGGCCGCTGGTGGGCGGGATACCACGCGAGGCCCATATTCCATGAGGTGCTCAGGTCGCACATGGCCCAAACAAATTGGACATTCGAGTCAGTGGAAGATGAATCCAGGAAATCCGATCCGTTGGTGGTTGTCGCGCCCCATTCGTTCATTATCGTGCGGCTCCGATAAGCGGCGGGGACGTCTCCTTCGATTTGTGTTACCCATCCGGCGTAAGTATTTGTTGTTCCAACAAAGTCGTAGTCGTGGACGCATATCAGGCAGCCACTAAAGGCGCTCATGGGGCCGATCGAGCCTGCGCCGGGAGGAATGGTATCCAGGATAATGTGATCTTGTGCCTTGGTGATGCCATAGTTGTGCAGAAACGGATAATAAACCAGGTTTGACAGTTGTATCGTGGTGTAGCCCGGATACGGCTCGTTAATCGGCTCAAAATAGACATTGGTGTAGACGCCAGTATTGGAGCCATAGACACTATTAATGGTTTTCCACATGTTCGACCACGCAGGAATGTTGGTAATCGTTCCGCTTACGGGATCGATATCCAGGCAGTTGATATCCACATACATTCCGTTGTTAATCAGTTCATTAATGCAATTGGTGGTTACTACCCAATTGCTGGAAACAGCCGCGGGATTGACGTGGAAGCGGACAAAGTTCATGCCTACGGCGTCATAGTCGTCAATAAGTGTATCAGTTATTTGGATGGCTTCAGCCGGCGTGGTGTTACTGTCAATTCCGGCATTGTACACTACATCAGTGATAGGATGGGGTCCTATTCCATAGTCCTGGCTCCAGTTGCCGCCATGCGCAAAGGAGGTATTGGGTGGAAGTGCAGCCCGGGCGGGCGCAGCGGCGAGCAGCCCCGCTGCGGCAGCGAGCACGGTCAAGGTTGTTTTAGTTAGTGAATTTTGAATGAACCACTTTTTTATTTTGAAACATGTTTTCATTATCTATTTTGGTTCTATGGTTGCGGTTTTTGTACGTATCACCAATACGGCATTGGCAGACAACAGATGCTGACTTGCGTCAGTCAAAATTGACTGGTGGTTATTCGGTGATGACCTATCTACTCACGCTTCGTCCGAATTGAGAATGGACAAATTGGCAATACTTATGGATGAAATGGCAAATCTAAATTTAGGAAATAAGTGCGCCATTATGAAATCAAGAATTCCCATGCGAAAGCGCGGCTGCACCTCAGCAGAATCGGCCTTATGCTCCGCCAACCTGGCTAACTGCATCACAAACGTCGAGGAACCTTTATTGTTGAGATTTTGCGTCGGATTGAAAATGATAAGCTGCGTAATCTGCCAACGGCAAGAACGCCAGTCTTACCGAACCATATGCCAACGCTGGAACTACCGTGCGTACATGCCGTTCCAAAGGTCGGAATTGATTCACCGGTGATCAACCATTCAAGCCACCTATGTAACCAACGTCTCCAGCCCCTCGGGGATGTCCACTTTCGGGTTGCCGATCGGCGGATGGTCCGTGTGGGGGGGGGTGATTCATGATTCCCCGCCGGTGGCGATTTAAAGTCTCCACTGCTTATCGCGGCGGCTGACTGGAAAATGGCGGTAGAACGTGCTGGTTTCGGATTTCATGCGACGGCGGCAAGATTGATTTCTCTCTTTGCAAAGTCAGGCTGCCAGCTTGGAAAAACCACCATTGAAAAACCATTTTATCCATGATAATTGCCATTTTATCCATTCATGTTCAGGGTGAATCATGGGAGTCTTGAGCATCGCCCATTTTGATATCCATCCGTGCATGACCATCCACGAATCCATTGATGTTGCCGAAATAATCGGCGAGGTGGTGTCGCCAGGAATATTTATCATCAATTTTTATCATCAATTAGAACAGAACCCCATCGTCTCTCTGCGAAAAAATTAGCCCTCATTTAAAATCCTAATCGTTAGTCTTTGGATACAAACAGAACCACCCAAAACCCAAACCATGAAACTAAAACTACTCACCAAGATAGCGGCGGCGGCGATCCTGCTCACGTCAACGTCGTGGTCGTCAGCGCAGTCATTGTTATATTCGAATGCCATTGTGAGTCTCAATCCTGCCGCCTACTGGCCGATGCATGATAAGGCTGCGCCCGTGGCGGCGGACATCGAAACCAATTACGGCAGTTTGGGCGCTTTGGGCACGGCCTATTATGCAGATTGGTCTGAATACAACGGCGCGCCAGCCAACAATGAAGTCCTTCATCAAATCCCCGGCGCCTTGGCGAGCAACCCGGAAGGCGGGGCGTATATGATTCACACAACGACTAATACCAGTTTTCTAGTGGTTCCGCACACGTCGCCATTGACGACGTTGACCCCCCCATTTACTCTGGAAACGTGGTTTGTAGCATCGAACAACAATTTTGGAGACATTATTGGCCAAGACGGGACTGTCTTAAATGCGGGTAATGGCAATAATCTATGGGGCATGCGGTGGGCTTGGGGCGGCCTGTTTCAGCTCTATCTCGGGGGCGGCGCCGGGTTCACGAGCCCGAATTCACCATCGACATTTACCAATCAATGGCACCACATAGTGCTGACCTGCTCGGGCACAACCAATAGCGCGACCTTTCAATTTTACATTGATAATGTCCAGGTTGAGAACGATCCGCCAACAATCATCAAGACAGATAGCTGGGATCCGTTGGTGATTGGCGCCGGTATGTGGAATATCAATGGGGAGGTCCGTTCAACAAGCATGGGGCTGCAGGAAGTGGCCATTTATACGAATGTTCTCAGCACCTTGGACATCAGCAACCATTTCTCTCTTGGCACGAATGCGAGTGCGGGCGCGAACGCGTATTTTAGTGCAGTCCTCGGCGACAATCCGCTGCTTTATTACCACATGAGCTCCCCGGCTTATCTGGGATATCCCGCCAAGAACACCTGGCCGGTCCTGCAAAATTATGGGCTGACGATCACCAATGGGGTTTACATGCCCGGTGTGACACCCGGTGGCGTGACGGGACCCGGCTTTTCGGGCATTATCACGAATGCGATGCCGGGCAACGGCATGAGCGCGTTTGCAGATGCGGGAACCAATGCGGCATGGAATCCGACCGGCCATACACCTTTCAGCGTTACGGCTTGCTTCATGGGTAATCCCGCCGACAGCCGGCTGCAATCGCTGGCCGGACGTGGCGATCTTTCGTGGCATCTGCGGTTGGACGGCACGACGGGCAAGGTGCGTTTTGGCACCGGGGCGCAAGCAAGCGATTTGATCACCACGAAAATTTATAATGACGGCAACTGGCACCAGGTGACTGCCGTGTATACCGGGACAACCAATTCCATCTACGTGGACGGCGTTCTGGACACGACTGCCACCAACGGTACCGCGATTGTGGGCACGAACCTGGATGTTTTCCTGGGTGGTGATCCCCAGTATTATCTGGCCAACAACAACACCGGCGCAGGCATGCAATTGGCCGGCAATCTTTGCGAAGTGGCCTTCTTCACCAACGCTTTGACGGCGGCCCAGGTGAAAACGCTTATCACTGCACTCGGAATACCTGTGAGCAATGTATCCCAGCCCGTATTCAGCCGGGTGAGCGGTTCGGATGTGGTCACGGCTTCGGCGGTTGGCTCCGGCCCGGCCTATCAGTGGTATTCTAATACGTCTTCCAATTACAGCGGCGCGACCATGATGACGGACGGTGGCGGCGTGTCCGGGTCGGCTACTGCCAGCATGACCTTCGTGAATTTGAGCGACTATTACTTTGTGGTGGTGACCAACCTTAATAGTTCCGCAACCAGTTCAATCGTGCAACTGCCGCAGGTGCTGACGGCGGTTTCGGCCGGAGAACCGATCTGGAACCCGATCAGCCAGACCAACATTTGCGTCATCTTCTCAGATGTACTGGATCCCGGCACCGCCAAGAACGCCAGCAATTATACGTTGAACAACGGTGCGACGGTTATTTCCGCCGCGCTGGGAGGAGCGGATTATGCCGGGTCGAACGAGGTGGTTCTGACCACTTCCGTTTTGAATACGAACCTGTCTTATACGTTGAACATTCAAAACGTGAATAATTATTTTGGCATCACGCAGACGCCGTCTCCCACCAGTCTTACGGTCGGGGTCTATCCGGCAAATATCGCCCTGTGGGTCCAGGCCAACACCGGTGTCAGCACCAACGCGAACGGCACTGTGACTTCGTGGACGGACTTGTCCGGCAATGGGAACAATCTACAGGCGGCCACCATCTTCAACATGCTGGAACCGGTGCTGACGAACAATCCGCTGGGCCTGCCGGTGGTTCATTTTGTGGTCACCAACACGGGCAGCCTCAATTATGGCTCGGGGTTATTTGCCTATGACAGTTCTTCCCTTGAAATCGTTGGCAACATGTCCGTTATCGAGGTGGCGAGCTTTTCGGTACCGGGTTTCGGTGCCGGTCAGGGTGAGGTCATATCCAAGACCGGAGCGACGGTTTATAACGCATTTGCCAATGCCAATATCCCGGCACCTTATGATTATAACGTTTCGTCCACCGGGCCGACGATCCTTCGCGGCGATGGCGCATCCGCGGCCGGAAGTTATGGCACTTATAAGGCTACGGTAACCATTTCCACCAACAGAACGCACATTGTGGCGTTCTCACAGATCGGCAATGTTGTCAGTCACTTCCTGGACGGCAATGTGTCCGGGACAGCTATCCTGGGTGCCAATGGCGGCGGCAACTACAACATGGCGAACTGTGCGGACCAGGGACAAAACTTTTTTGTCGGCAACCGCGGGGACTATCTCAAATTTAACGCAGAACACTTCGGGGGCGACCTGACCGAACTGATCGTCTGCGCGTCGGCGCTTTCAACCAACGATATGAGTTTGCTGCAAAGCTACATCGCGTCGGCATATACCTTGCCGATCGGCACGAATTCCTATCCGGCCATTACGCAACAGCCGGTGGTCAGCACCAATGTGTACCAAAGCACCACATTGACTGTTCCCGTGGGGGTATCGGGCAACCCGTTGGCCTACCAATGGTATAGCACCAATGGCGTGGCCGTTGCCGGACAGACCGGCGCCACGCTGGCCATCCCGAATATCCAGACCAACAACGCCTATTATCTGGTGGCGACGAATATCTATGGTGTAGCCACCTCGGCCAACGTTGCCGTAAACGTCCTGGCTGTCAACATGAGCCCGACAAACATAGTAGTCGCCGTCACGAACAATCAAATGGTGCTTACCTGGCCGATGGATCATACGGGCTGGCAATTGCAGATGCAGACCAACAGCCTCTCTGTGGGCCTGACCACCAACTGGGTGAAAATGACCAGTTCGAGCACCACGAATATGGTGGCCGTCCCGATCAACCAGGCCAATGGCAGCGTATTTATGCGGCTGGTATTCCCGCCGCAGTGAAAAATGTCGATTATTTAAAATTAACGATTAATTGATCCGGCGGCTGCGCCTTACATGGCACAGCCGCCGGAATCAAAAAACCAGCATCCGAGCATGAAACCAAAGTTCAATATTAAAAGCGAAAATCTCTGCGGGCAAAATCTGCTCCGGCGAGGGAGTACAAACCGGCGGACGGGTTTCACCTTGATTGAATTGCTGGTGGTTATCGCCATCATCGCGATTCTGGCGGCGATGTTGTTGCCGGCTTTGTCGGCCGCCAAGGCGAAGGCCAAGGCCACACAATGTCTTAGCAACATGAAGCAGATGCAACTGTGCTGGCACATGTATTGTGACGACTTCAGGGATTTTATGCCTCCCAACGGGCACCCGGCGACCCCTTACAGCGGTATCACGACCAACTCGTGGATTACCGGCAACGCACAAGTAGACACTGCGCCGAATAACATCAAAGTCGGCTTGCTTTACCAATATAACAAATCGCCGGCGATTTATGAGTGTCCTGCAAACACCAGGCAAATCCCGATAACAGATCCAGCCGGAGCTACATTTTGGAATGCGCCATCACCCACACCCGAGCCGATGACACGAACCTGCTCCATTGATTTGACCTGTGGCGGCTTCGCCCTCACCACACCCCAAGGCGGTTTGTTTACCGGCGGTGGCAACGGTGCAACCGCCACCTGGCATATGCTGGCCAAAACCAGCCAGATCTTAAATCCGGGTCCATCGCAAAAAATCGTTTTTGTGGATGAGAACGAATACAGCGTGGATGACGGATGCTTTGTGATTTATCCAAATGGCACACCGAGTGCCAACTGGTTTAATCTGCCCGCCAGCCGGCATAATCATGGCTGCACCTTTACCTTCGCCGACGACCACGCGGAGATCTGGAAATGGCATGGAAGTGCGGTTATTAACTATGTGAGCGCCTACCAGGCGGCCGATAATTCCGATGATCTTCCCCGTGTCCTGGCGGGCGAGGTTCCTTATGGTTTCTAGTCAATAATTAAGTAAATCACGAAAGAATATTTTTCGATCCACCGCATTTTGGGAGCAGGTCATTGCTGCTTTCGAACAGTATCGTTATATTCCGGGTTCACATCTTGACCAGTACAGAAATTCGAATCCGGTTCGGCAGACCATGTCGCGGAATGCCCGTCCTCCTTGAAATGAATTCCCGGTTCAAAACTTCAAGAGCCTCGGACGCTTACCGGTCCGGCAAAATATCGTGAATCCAGTTTTTGCCATTCCGATACGTTTTGCATTCGTGCTCAGCATGGCCTGCATGGTCATCGGCGCTTCCGGCAAAGAACCGTTGGCTCCGGTAAGCTTGCTGGTCAATGGGGTGAGCCAGCCGCTGGCGGTGGAACGGGACGCCATCCGGTTCACCTGGATGTCGAAGGATGCCACTCGTGGAGAAACCCAGACCGCGTATCAGATATTGGTTTCCTCAAACCGCACGGATTTGACAGCGGGTACGGGCGGCTGGTGGGACAGCGGCAAGGTGGTTTCGGACCGGTCGGCCTCGGTTGAATATACCGGCAGACCTTTTCCCGCCGCCACACGGTTCTGGTGGGCAGTGCGGATTTGGGATCAAACCGGCAAGGCCAGCTCTTACAGTGCGCCGGCCACTTTTGACACCGGACTGGATCAAAACGAATGGACAGCGCGCTACGTCTGGGATGGCACCACCAACCAGAACAACTTCGCTTATTTCCGAAAGGCCTTTTCCATCACCAACCGGCCCAGCCTCGCCAAGATTTATGTCACCGCTCACAACGATTATATGCTTTATTGCAACGGCCAGCTTCTAGGCCGGGGACCAGCGCGCTGCGATCCGTATCATTACGGCCAATACAACGCTTACGACGTCACCAAACTCCTGAAGACCGGCACCAACGTCTTTGCCGCGATCGGGCAGTGGCTGGGCAACTGGCAAAACGCGGTTGGCGTCAATGCGGAGCCGGCCTTTTTGCTGGAAGCGCGAATGGACCATCCCGATGGATCCTCCACCGAAATTGGAACCGATGACTCCTGGAAAGTTCTGGCCGACACCGCGTTCATAGAAACCAATGTGACATATTTCGGCGCCGGTTCGCACAACCGCCCGGCCATTCAATTTGATTCGCGTCGGGAGCCAACGGGCTGGCAGACGGCCGGTTTCGACGATTCCGGCTGGGCGTCGGCCGCGGTGGTGGACCGGTCTGATTATCATTTGTTCGCGCAGATGGCGCCGGTGGAACGCGAACAGGCTGAAATCAAGCCGGTGAGTGTCACCTTCACGAACGGCACATGGGTCGTGAATTTTGGACGGTGCCTGGACGGCTGGCCAAAAATCACGATGCGCGCAAATCATGCGGGCGACGTCGTGCGCGTGGAATATTTTCAAATGACCGGCGACCGGAAACCCGCCGGCTGGGACGAGTACACTTGCCAGGGTGGCAACGAGACTTGGGACGCGGACTTTGGACGGCATACCTCGTTTCAGGTGATGAAAATCACCGGCTATGCAGGAAAACTGAAAGCCTCCGATGTGCGCGGCATCTGGGCTTATTGCGACGCTGACGTCGCGGGACGATTTCATTGCTCAAGTACGTTGGTCAATGACATCTATGAACTGTGCGAGCGGTCGGCGCGGCAGAACATTCAACAGGGCGTCGTCAGCGTGGATGCTGACCGCGAGCAATCACCCTGGCTGGCGGACGCCTGGAACATTGCCAATGTCCTGCTGTATAACGACCGCGATACGACGATGATTGACAAGGTGCTGCGGGATTTTGCAGGCGGCCAGTTTCCCGACGGGTATATCCCCGCCGTCAGTCCGGGGCATAGGTTTGCAGACGCCGATCCGGCCCGGCGCATTCCGGAATGGGCGATGTATTGGCCGATGCTGCTGTGGCAGCAATATCTTTTTTCGGGCGACGAAACGCTCCTGCGCGAGATGGCACCGCGCCTGACGCGCTCCTTGGATTGGATTAAACCGAGCCAGGATCCACAGACCAAATTGTTGAATCCCATCACCAAATGGCGGATTTCCGACTATGTCGGCGGCAACATGCCCAACGGCGGCTACAACGCCGCCACGGCCTGCCAATATTGTGAAAACCTGCGCATTGCCTCGCGCGTGTTTTCGATATTGGGACAAACCAACCAAAGCGATGACTATTTCCAACAGGCGGAGGCAGTCAAGGCTGGCATCAATTCCAATCTGTTCAACGGCCGGTTCTACCTGGCACGCACGGATCGCCAGGAAATGTTTCCGCTGGCTTCCGCCTGGGCCTTGCGCTTTGACATCGAACCGGCAGAAGCCAAATCTAAAATCCTTGCCGCCATTGAGAAGGCGGGGAAACCTGACTTCGGCGGTTACGGCGGCGATGCGTTTTACAGCGGTATGTTGAATGCCGGTGGTGGCGATTTTGTCGTGCGCGATCTGAACCGCTACCGTCCGATGTTGGAAGGAAACAAGGCCTGCTGGGAGGGTTTCCGCGCCGGCCAGAACGTTGAAGTGAACCACGCCTGGACCGCTTATCCGGGATATCTTTTTCAGAAATATATTCTCGGCATTCAGCCCACCAGCGGCGGATTTGCCACGTTTGATGTCCGTCCGGAAACGGACGGTCTGACTTTTGCCGAGGGCGCGGTTCCTACTGTGAAGGGGCTCATCACCACCCGCTGGGAGAAAAACGCCGACGGCAGGCTGTCTCTTTCAGTCAAGATTCCTGCCAACACCCGCGCCACCATCTGCCTTCCAAAACTATCAGCCGGAAATATCACGATCACCGAATCCGGCAAACTCCTGTGGCCGATAAAACCGGAAGTCGAAAATCCCGGAGTGACCGCCGTCTCTGAAGATGATTCGTCAATCAAATGCCTGGTTGGCGCGGGCGACCACCAGTTCTGCGAAATGCCTTTAAAATCCAAGTGATTTGTTATTTATTTCTCCAATCAAATGAAAATTGCCAAATGTATTGAGACACGAATTTTTATAAGCGTAAGTTGCATTGTTTATTTTCTGGCCCCTGCCGTTTTTGCACAGTCACCGGTTACCCTGACCATAGACACACGGTCCCACAGTTATGCAATCCCGGCCGGCTTCTCCGGCGTGGGTTTTGAAACCTGGGCGGAATTGCCGGATCACAACAACGTGTCCGGAAATCTTTTTTCGCCAACCAATGTACAACTCATCACTTTGTTCACGAACAGTGGCATTCGTAATCTCCGCCTGGGCGGCGGCACGGTGGACGGTCTCCATGCCAGGAGCCCAAGCCGCGGAGATATAGACAGCTTGTTTGGTTTCGCCCGGGCCGCCCACCTCAAAATTATTTACTCGTTACCACTGTTGGATGGCAAGGCGGCGGACGTTGCCGCCACGGCTAAATATATTTGGTCACATTTCCAATCTGATCTTGATTGTTTCGCCATCGGCAACGAACCGAACGAACCGCCCTACAGCAAAGCGCCGGTCGGGGCGATCACCAATTATGCGGAGTTTTTGGCGGCGTGGCGGACCTTTGCCGCCGCCGTCACGAATGCCGTGCCGGATGCAACATTTACCGGCCCGGAATCAGGCGGCTGGGATTGGGTACCGGAATTTGCGAACGACGAAGAGGCATCCGGCCGGGTCGTCCTGATCACGCATCATGAATATGTCGGGGGCGAACCTTTCACCCACCACGGGAAAACAAGAATTCCCCCGGCCACGGCGATTGACAATATGCTGTCGCGTTTCTGGGTCACGAACAAATGTCCCGAGTTTTACGAAAAGACCCTGGCACGGGTGAAGCCGACGGGCCTGCCTTGCCGGATGACGGAAGCGAACGATTATCTTGGTGGCATAACCAACGCCAGCGATGCGTTCGCATCGGCGTTGTGGGCATTGGATTACATGCACTGGTGGGCTGCGCGCGGATTGGCGGGCGTAAATTTCCACAATAATCAGTGGCTGAAAACGGACACATTCTATTTGGACAAAACAAATGGTGCATACCAAATCAACCCGAAGGCCTATGCCATTCGTGCGTTTGATCTGGGCAGTTGCGGCTGGGTGGAACCCGTGGACATGATCAATACCAACGACCTAAATCTGGCCGCTTACCCGGTCGGCGACGCAACCAATCTTTGCATCACCATCATCAACAAGGAGCACGGCCCCGGCGCGCGGGATGGGCTCGTATATATTGCGCCCACCGGTTTTCCGTGGAAGAGTGCCGAAGTGATGTTTCTGACTGCATTGAATGGCGATGCCGCCGCAAAAACCGGCATAACCATCGGCGGCTCGTTCATCACCAACAACGCACCATGGCACGGGCAATGGACGACATTGCCGACGACCACAAACAATGTTTGCACGCTGATCGTGCCAGCCACATCCGCCGCCGTGGTAAAACTTACAGCGGAATAAAATGCATCTAAGATCAGAAAACGTTGGCTGGTTGATCCTAGTATTCATACTGGCATGGCCCGGTCAAATGGTTCAAGGCGCCGGGCTGACATGGCCGGCGGGTCAATTTCTGCCGACGTTTTCAACCCCGGCGGCAACGATTGATTGCATCAACATGGATACTGCTTCCAACCCGGAAAAGGCGCTGTTTGTCTCCCTGGAAGGTATCGTGAACCGGACGCAACCGCAGATTGCTTGCACCAGCGCCGCTTCTGAAGGCGCTTTCACCTGGCCGGTCATCCATAATCTGCCTTATGACACGATTAATGGCTACAGCGCCATCCTCAAATATGAGACAAACGTAACCGGACTGGTGGTCACCGACACTAACCTGCCAGACACGCTCAATCTGGCAACCACCATCGCTGGCGTGAAAAATGAACTAATTTGCGACCCGAGCTTGTTGGCGACTTTGACGAATTCCCCCTACAACCTGACGGTCAACGATGATCTGCGCGGAAAATTCACCACCAAATACCAGGTCTACGGATATCTCTACACGAATTACTGGCCGCTCTGCACTCATCGGATAATCGCGGGAATGGAAACCAACCAGCCCTGGTATTTGCGGGATTATCTCGTGGCGGTCAAATCAGCGGTGGTGTGGCTGGATCCGGGCGTAACTGCCGATGCCAATGTATTCAAGTCGTTCACCACCAACATGACACCCGTTGGCGGGGTCTATCTGGGTTGGTGGCCGAACGAGAGCACCGATTTGAACTGGATTGCGACCTACGGCATTCCGGTCATGGCCAGTGATTTGTTTGATAATGGCTCGGTCTACGGCGGAGTCGCGTCACCCATCGCCGTTCCGCCCATTCCGCCGACGCCGCCCTTGCAAAACAAAATTTATGTCTCTATGACCTTGAGCGACGGCGACAACGTGCAGTACATCCAACATACAATGAAGATGAATTGGGGGAGTGCCGCACGCGGCACCGTTCCCATCGGCTGGACAGTGCAGCCGTTGCTGGCTGATTTCGACCCGGCGATGATGAATTATTTCTGGAGCACAGCCACCACCAATGATTGCCTGGTTGCCGGTCCATCCGGGGCCGGTTATACCCACATTGAATATTGGAGCAGCGGCAACGTCACCGCTTACAGCCAGGCCTCCAATCCTTATCTGCAACACACCGGCATCCGGACCATCACCGTTTGGGACAACGTGTCCGGCACCACGGGCGATATTTACGCCACCAATTGCCCGACGCTGGTGGGAATCAACGATGAAAACAACGGCTACTATGTATCACATGATGGAACCTTGCCGGTCGCTGGATTCCCGCCCACCGGCAGCTACGCCACCAATACCGCCGAGCTGCTCTATTCAATCACCAATACCGCCGCAAGCTGGAACGGTTCGTCACCCATGTTCATCGCGGTTCAGGCCCGAAGCTGGACGGTCACCCCGGCCAATTGTCAGACCGTGGCAAATTCGCTTGATCCGACCAAATACGTCGTCGTGCGTCCGGACCACTTGTTTCTGCTCTATCAAAAGTCAGCAGCACTGGGCCAGGGCGGAGCGGTACCGTATGTGGCGGCGCAACCGGTGAGCCAGTTGACCAACGCAGGTGCCAACGTCACGTTCAACATTGTTGCCTCGGGGACCGGACCGTTAAACTATCAATGGCGGTTCAACGGAACCAACATCATTGATGCGACCAACACTACTTGCATTGTGTCCAACGCGCAGGCCTCCGCCATAGGTTTTTACCAGGCCATTGTCACCAATCTTTACGGTTCCGCCACCAGCACGGTCTGCACGCTGACCTTGTTTGGTGCGGGGGTGATCACCAATACGATTTATTATGACACCTTTGGCCGGACCGGGGGGTTGGACGGCTCGACTCCAGTCCCGGTAGATACCGGCAATGCCTCCTGGAATGCCTTCAGCCAATTGATTACCGTTGGCGCGGCAATTGCCGTCACCAACGCCACACCTTCGGGTGCCAATTACAACAACGCTTTTCTGCCATTCACGCCTCAGACGGGACACATCTATACGCTTTCCGTTACTATTTATGGAAAAAACGGGGGGACACAGTGGCTGGCGATGGGCTATGCCCAGAACGCGATCATGACCAACTATTATGCCGCTACCAACTGTGGCGCGGGCTGGTTGCTCCAACGTGCCAACAACTCGCAAATTCAGGTATTTGATGGCCCCGGTACCGTCGGTCAGAATAGTTATTCGGCTCCCGGCACGGCCGTCACCAATTCCTATCGCATCGTTTTGGATACGACCGCCGGGAATGCGGCCAGCGGCTGGAACATCAGCTTTTGGGCGAACGGGACTGAATTGCGGCAGGATACTTATTCAACGAATCCTTCCATCCAATATGTGGGCGTCGGCGCCGACGGCGCCACAGGTGACTATCTCGACTTCGAGTTGACCGATACTCCATATCAAGTTCCGCAGCCGCAATTGACGGCTCAAAAATCGGGTGCCCAGCTTACATTGGTCTGGCCCGCCATTTATCAGGGATGGACGCTGCAAAGCAACTCAATCGGGTTGCAGAGTCCAAACAGTTGGGCAACGGTTTCAGGCTCAACGGCGACGAACCAGATTTTCGTAAACATCAACCAAACCAAGGTCAACGTATTTTATCGATTGATCGTGCCTTGACAGCCAGTCAAAATAACAATTCGGATGATTGAACCAGTATGAAGTGGATCTCCGCATCATCATTATCTCTTTGTTTTTATTTAAAAGAAATCCCCTTACACTCTCGTTAACTTGGTAAGACATAAAATTATGCGTTACTTGATGCTAATCGCCTTCGTTCTTGCTCAATCGTCTCGTCTAGGAGCGGCGACAGCCGATTTGGCGGACAAGGTGAACCCGATCATCGGCACGACCGGGCCGGCAGACACCGTGAACTACGGTGGCGTATGTCCCTGGGTCACGCCGCCTCATGGGATGACGCATTGGACGCCGATGACGCAGGAGAATGGCATCAGCCATCTGCCGTATCGCAACGAACAGCGGACGCTTATCGGTTTCATGGGCTCGCACCAGCCCACGGTGTGGATGGGCGATTACGGTTTTCTCACGCTCATGCCGGAAACGGGCGCACGGCGGGCGCGTCCGCAGGAACGTGGTTTGCAAATGGTGCCGGAGAGCGAAACGGCCAAGCCATATTCCTACTCGGTCCAATTGCAGGATACCAACGACCCGTCGGCGGGAACCATCGGCGTGGATATGACCGCCTCGGCGCGTTGCGGGCTGTTCCAGTTCAGTTATCCGGCCACGAACGCGGCGCATCTGTTCATCGAAATGAGCCGGCTGCCGGGCTATCAAGGCTGGGTGAAGGTGGCGTCAAACCACATGGAGATCGTCGGGTACAATCCCGGCCGGCACAATCTGTGGGCGGGCCGGCACATGGGGCCGGAACTGAAGGATTTCAAGGGCTGGTTCGTGATCCAGTTCGAAAAGCCGTTCGATTCGTTTGCCACGTGGGAGGATTCCACGGCCACCAATGCGGCGCCGGAGGATGAAAAAATTTATGACGGACGCGACGAAATTTCCGGCGCACGCGTCGGTGCATTCGCGACGTTCGCGGTGAAAAGCAACGAGGTCGTCAAGGTGCGCATCGGTTCCTCGTTCATCAGCGAAGACCAGGCGCGCGAAAATTTGCGGCGCGAAATCCCGGACTGGAATTTCGACCGCGTCGCCCAATCGACAAAATCCGAATGGAACAAAAAACTGGGACGCATCGAGATCCAGGGCGGCACGGCGGACGAGGAGACGATTTTTTACACCGCCATGTATCATTCGCTGCTCTTTCCGCGGACGTTTTCGGAATACGACCGTTATTACAGCCCGTTCGACGAGAAAATTCACCAGGGAGTTTCCTACAATGATTATTCGATGTGGGACACGTTCCGCGCACTGCATCCGCTGCTGACATTGATCGATGCCGAGGACGTTTCGCCGATGATCCGGTCCATGCTCCAGATGTACGTGGAAAGCGGCTGGATCCCGAAATGGCCGAACCCGACCGAGAGCAATATCATGATCGACACTCCGGCGGATGCCATCATCGCCGATGCCTTTGTGAAAGGCTTCCGGGATTTCGATGTGAACACCGCCTATGCCGCGATCTACAAGGATGCGATGACCCCCCCGGACGGCGACGACCACAAGCGCTGGAAAGATCGCGCCGAATGGACATCGAACGAAGCGCGGGAAGGACTGACGTATTACAAACAACTCGGCTACATCCCGGCGGACAAGACCTCCGAGTCAGCCTCCTGCACGCTCGAGGACACGTTCGAGGATTTTTGCGTGGCGCAGGTGGCGAAGGGTTTGGACAAGGAAAGCGACTACAACTATTTCATGCAGCGTTCGCAAAATTACACGAACCTGTTCGATCCGGAGACCGGTTTTCTCGAGGCGCGCCTTTCAGACGGTTCGTTTTACCTGAAAGATCCCAAAAGATTGAACCCGTTCACCGAGGGCGACAAATGGACCTATCTGTTTTGCGTGATGCAGGATTTTCCCGGGCTGATCCGGCTCCTGGGCCGGGACAATTTCATCGCCAAGCTCGATGAGAATTTCAGCGGCGGCCATTACGCCTACGACAACGAGCCGGAAAACCATTATCCCTATGTGTACGACTGGGTGGACCAGCCGGAAAAGGCGCAAAAGATTTTGACCGATGTCATGCGCGAGAATTATCGAAACACGCCCGACGGCATCACCGGCAACGACGACTGCGGCCAGATGTCCGCGTGGTACATCTTCACGGCGCTGGGATTTTATCCGGTCGCGCCGGCGTCCGGCGAGTATGCGCTGGGCCGGCCGTTTTTCCCGAAAATGATCATGCATCTGAATTTTCCGAAGACCGCGCGGCTGATCATCGTGGCCCGCAACTGGTCGCCACAGAACCAATATGTGAAATCCGTCAAATGGGACGGCCGGCCGCTGACATCGCTGTTCGTGAAACATGCGGACCTCGTCAACGGCGGTGTGCTGGAATTTGAGATGGCCAACGGGCCGGCCGGTTCGAAATGACACCAGCGGAACGACCCTCGCGCGTCATTTTCCCGGCCCAAAGGAGTTTGGCCACGGTTGGTGCATATGTCCTGGGGCCATTGTGAATGAGCTTGCCTTTAATGCCCGGTCAGGCAAAAATGAATCTCGGACGGCACGTTGCGAATCAAATTCGCTTACACGGTCTTCTGACGCAAATCTGTGGAGTTTGAATCTGCATCCAAGATTTACATGCCTTCAGCATGTAAAAGCAGTATCAGATGGCTCATGGTCGCAGATTTGTTTACCGCAGAAAACCGGCGAAATAAACGGTTGCACCCATAGCTCAATTGGATAGAGCGGCTGACTACGGATCAGCAGGTTTCAGGTTCAACTCCTGATGGGTGCACCACTTTTACAGCGGATCTCGCCACAAACCAACGGCAACGACTTTCCCTCGCTTCTACGACATTTGGAGTGTGCCATAGCCCGGGTTAATTCCATAATAAAAGTCAACAAAACTGATGTTCTAGGATTCTTCCAGAGTGGACGGACCCGGGCGGATTAGTGCAATAATGCTGTTGCGCCGATGACAGGTTCGGCTCTGAAAAAAATCATGAAACGGATTTTTCCGAAAACTATTATTTGACCACGACTGCACATACCTTGACCCACAACTGTCATTCACAACATATTTTTGAAGCGCACCCCGACTTTTAAGAATGAAAACTCAAACCACCCTGCTCATATCGCTCGCGACGATGGTTTTTTCCATTACTTCAAATTCCGGCCATGCCGCCGGTGAAATCTCCGACGCGCAGATCCGCGATGTCATCGCGCGCGTCGCCAAACACCAGATCCACGGTCTGGCCGATGGCGATTACCCGGCCGGCACCAACCTTGACGCCGCGAAAGCGGCTAAAGCGCCCGAGGGCATCGCATGGAATTATCCGTGGGGCGTCACACTCTTCGGACTGCAACAGGAGGCGGATCTGCTCGGCGACAAGGATGCGGACAAATTTGTGGCGGAACACAATGCGATCTGTGCCCGCTATTATCAATGGCTGGCCGGACTCGAAGACCAATTCGGCGCGGACGGGAAAGCTTTCGCACGCACCTCGAAGATCAAATCGCTTATCAACCTGGGCAACCTTGACAGTTGCGGTTCGATGGGCAATGAAATCCTCGAAAGCATGATCCGCCATCCCGATTCCGTCACACCCGGCGAAAAAGTCGTGGTCGCGCGCATCGCCGACTGGGTGTCGAAAAAACAGGAACGCCTGTCCGATGGAACTTTTTGGCGCCCGAAAATCATGAGCGGCACCGTCTGGCCGGACGACCTTTACATGGGCGGAGTTTTCCTTGTGCGCTGGGGACTTTATAACCACGACCAGAAATCCGTCGAGGACGCCGCGAACAACATCATCCACCAGGCCGCGCTCGAGGCCGACGGCGACGGGCTTTGGTTCCATGGTTATTTTGTGAACGACAAGAAACACGCGCCGTTCAAATGGGGACGCGGCAACGGCTGGGTGACCGTCACCCTCGTTGAAACCCTTTCTGCGCTGGATGAAAAAAGTCCGTTGCGCCCGAAGCTCATCGAGATTCTGAAAAATCAGATCGAAGGCTTGAAAAAAGTTCAGGCGGACGACGGCATGTGGCGGCAGGTTTTGGACAAGCCCGAACTTTGGGAGGAAACTTCATGCACCGCGATGTTCGCCTATGGCATTGCACGCGCCGTGAACCGCGGCTGGATCGATCCGTCAAACATGGCGGTCGCGCGCAAGGCGTTCGCCGGCATCGCCAAAAACGTGACCGACGACGGCACGGTGAACGGCACCTGCATCGGCACTAACATCGGTGAGGATCTGGATTACTATGTCAAGCGCCAGCAGCCGTCCGATGATCTGCACGGACGCGGCGTGGTGCTGCTCGCAGGCGCGGAAATCTTGATGGCTGGCAAAAAATAATCCCGCCTCGAAGATTTATTAAGTTCAGTACGGTGTGCGCACGTCCTTGATATACTGCACATGATCGTCCATGAACACCCGGCAACGTCCGCCCGCGTGAATAGTATGTCCGCTGAAACCGGCGGGCACCGTCGGAACCGTGCTGGGATAATATGGGTCCACCACCAGCTCCACATCCACCGCGCCGCTGATGTAGCCGACGGTCGGATCGTTGGTGGATTGCAGATCAGCGACCGCCTGAGATTCGCTTTTGCCCCAAAAATCTTCGAGACCGACGGGATCATCGGGGCGGTCAAAACGCCAGGCCCAGTAACGGCACAAGGGCGCGTTCGTGTCCATGGAAGTTGCCTGCATGGATTGGATGATGTTGCCGGCCGGCGAATCTACCGCCGCCGGACAAGACCAGACATTGGCATTCGGACATTCGGTCACAAAATTGGTCGCCGCCCAGCCGGCGCGCGGGTCGGAGGGCGGCCAGGTGGTCCACGGATGGTACCCGCCGGGCAGGTTGTTCTTCAGATCGCGCCGGTCGGGGAAATGGCTGTTTTGGTCGTTGAGATAAATTTCGAAGGCGAGACCGATTTGCTTCAAGTTGGAAAGGCACGCCGCCCGCTGCCCTTTTTTCTTGGCCGCCGCGAGCGCGGGCAGCAGCATCGCCGCCAGAATCGCGATGATGGCGATGACCACCAACAGCTCAATCAGCGTGAAACCGGGCACACGGCGGAAGCTTTTCATGGCTTTTTCAAAAACGAACGGAGCCAGCATACATCCAAACCCGTTCTTAATCTACTGAACAGTGTCCATCGAACCCCGGGCCGCTAGGCTTTGACTTAAGAAATCTGCCGGATTCAGAAGGCAACCGGTCGGAGGAGCGAAGAAAACCCGGCGGACATTGCATTAATGAGGTGTTACCTCCATGACAATTCGTGGCCGAACGCGCAAAAATTTTGAAAAATCAGGGGGTGTTTGGGCTTACCCAATGTTGGATCAACCACGGCACATCAGCGCTGGTCGTGGAACTGGGTTGAACCGCACCATTGGCCGCCGCCCGGCTATATTCGTACAATGTTGAGCCGTTCCTCAGTGTGCTTTTCCCGCAGGACAAAATCGCCCCATCCAGCCATTTTCTCGGCTCGGCATGACCGTCCGCGTAATTAAAGGTGTTGACCGTGCCATGATAGGTGGCGAATACGTCTTCAAAGTTGAATTTCGTTGCGCTTGATATGGCGCCGCTCACGGCAAAAGTTCCTTCGTTGTAACCGCGTGTGTCAGATTGCTCCACAAAAATGAAACAATCGGAAGGCCTGGTGACCTGGGTCATTTTGGTGAAGTTTGTCGGTCCACCGGCGCCTTCCACGTTCTCGGTGATGGCATAGCTATCGTAGGCCCAACCAGTGGCATCGGTGGCAGAGCTTACCGGCAAAAGAGACCGGCGATCCCCGGGGCAATGGTAGACCCCCGGCGAAGGCGCAAATTGTGACAGCAGATTGTTCGTTCTTAAGTTCGCCTGCACATCCGCCAGGGCTGTGTCTTGATTATTATTCCAGTTACCGGGAGCACCGCTATCGAGATTCCAAAAGCCGCCGCCGCTTTTGAACCCGGTCGGTGCCGCATCGTATAAAGTCTTGTCGCTGTTATCAGTCGAGTACATCGAATATGCGAGGGCGGTCTGCTTTTCATTGCTTAAACAGCTCGCCTCGGTGGCCTTGAGCTTGGCACTCGCCAGCGCCGGCAACAACATGGCCGCCAGGATGGCGATGATGGCAATGACCACCAGAAGTTCAATCAACGTAAAACCTCGTGGGACGCGGTGAAAAGAGTTCGTGTTCGTGTTCATAACCAGGGACTGAACAAATCTAACCGTAACCATAAGCCGCATCCATAGAACGTTTGTTCAACATCCCCGCAGCGCGCTGCACGGTATAGGGAAAAATCACTCTTTTGCGACCGGCTTCAATTCGAGCCGTCGCAGACGGAATAATTCGTCCCCGGAAATGTTTTCGGCGGCGACTTTGATCTCAAATTTTCCCGGCGACAGGGAAACTTTTCCGAGCGAGACATTCTGCTCGCCGCCGGATTTTACCACGCCCTTCAAAATTTGCGGCCCCCAACTCACCGTGAACGCACCGCCGCAGGTATCAGGCGCAAGGTAGTCGATGAAAACCTCATACGTGACCGCTTCGTTCAATCGCACCGGCCATGAAATAAAATCATCCGGCTCGGTCCAGTTCATCACCACGTCATCGGTCTTTTTACCGGGACCAAACTTCAAACCCCGGCCGTGCAGTTCACCGTCGAACGCGCGCAACGTATCGACGGGAAATTCCGGTTGCAGCAGGCGATTGGTATCGGTTTGGATTTCGCCGTTGAAAACCAAAACCGCAACCGTGTCCGCCTGATCGGGGATTGCTGATGAGGAATTTGGCAACGTCAGATCCACATCCAATGGATTTATCCGTTTGAACGGACATTGTGGAAAAAATTCAGCCGGTTGTTCTTTCGGCTCGAACGGAAGCAGATACGCACTTCTCACATCCGACTTCAGACCCCCGACAGTCAACCGGCCAGTTGCCGGCCAGTTGAAGACATGCAGATACAGGTAATCTCCCTTGCGTGTGGATTCGCCCCAAGCCTGCACCGGCAACGGGGTCCGCGTGGTTCCACGGATGGAATCGCCGTTCACTTTCCACCACCCGCCGAGGCCTTTCAAAATCGCAACGTCTTTCGGGTCAACGTTGCCATCGCCCATCGGACCGATGTTCAATAGAACATTGCCGCCGCGCGCGGCGGACTTGGCCAGCAATTGGATAAAGTGCGACGGCGGCTTGTGCGATGTATCGAATGGATTCCAACCATACGATTCATCGGTCGTCGGAATCCCCTCCCAATCGCCGGCGTGCGGCGGGAAATTCGCCGGCCGGTCGGTCGTGTCGTCATAATCGCCCCAGCCGGGAACGAGCCGTCCGCTGATGACCACGTCCGGGTCCGCTTCGCGCACGGCTTTCATGATGCGCAAATTCTCAGATGGCGGCAGCTTGTGCTCGGTGTCGAACCACAAAATGGCCGGATGATAAAGCCTGATGAGTTCGCGCAGTTGCGGAATCGCCTTCGTGTCCACGTATTTTCGCGCCGACGCCATGAATTCAGGTTTGGTCAGCCACCAATCCGTGCCGCCGATTTTTTTGTCGCCGCCGGGATTTTGATATTCCCAATCGTTGCCGGGCGCATTGGAATTTCCCCAATCAAAGGCCTGCGAATAATAAAACCCAAACTTGATCCCGTATTTGTCGCACGCGGCTTTCAAGTCGGCCATCGGGTCGTGATGCCAGGGCGTGGCGTCCATGATGTTGTAATTGTTCACCCTGGTCGGCCACATCGCGAAGCCATCGTGATGTTTGGCGGTGATGACGATGTATTTCATGCCGGCATCGCGCGCCAGACGCACCCATTCATCGGCATTGAAATTTGTCGGGTTGAAATTACCCGCCACTTCCCGGCGATAGACCGGGATGGGGATTTTCAGCACACGCTGGATGTGCTCCGCATAGCCGGCGCCTTTTTTTCCGTGAAATTCATTTCCCAGGCCGGAATACACCCCCCAGTGGATGAACATGCCGAACCGCGCATCCCGCCACCAAGCCAGCCGTTCGTCCAGATTCGTCTGCGAGTCACGCCACCATTGGACTTCCGGCGCATCCTTGGGTGGCACGCTGAATTCATCTGCAAAAACTGCGGATTGCGCCGTCAGGAAATATGACAACGCGAAAAGGACTGTTCGGCAGGGAAAAAACGTCATGACGTCCCTTTATGGAACGTCGACGGAGGCAAAGCGTCAAGGTTGGCGTGCTTGAACATTTGTTCTAAATCGAAAAACCGCCGGCTGGCAACCAGCCGGCGGTTTGAACTCCAACCCTGCATCTTACGGATTCAAGGACATGCGGTAGAACACCGTCCCATTGGCTGGATTGATGTTGATAGTCACCGAATTCGTGGTCGAGGAGTTCGGTACATCGACCCAATTGTTGCCTAAACCCTGGCTCAACGAGTTGGTCTGCACCTGCAGATACCAGCCCGTGTGGTCAAGCGGCCAGGTCAACGTCAGCACGTTGCCGCTGACACTGGCCATGATATTCGTCGGCGCACGGTTCACGGTGGCGACGATGCTCAGGACGCCGTTGGCCAGATTGGTGGTCA
>Ga0210388_10000813_pt1 | contig 24921 bp, 23 predicted proteins | sample IncBWC19OmetaG_FD_155485 | JGI IMG/M metagenome (GOLD analysis project Ga0210388, IMG submission 155485) | Forest soil microbial communities from Barre Woods Harvard Forest LTER site, Petersham, Massachusetts, United States - Inc-BW-C-19-O ...
CAGCTGTTTTTTATTTGCATTTATATATCCGATGCTTTCATTCATAACGCGCTCTTAAGGAAATCAATACCTATGCGCTTTGGTAAGAGGTACTGTTACCTTACCTCCGGGAGACAGTATTAAGGTGAGTTTAATAGCATTACCTATTGTCGGTGATTCAGTTCCTTCAAATAATATAATAACCTACTGGGTGCATGTATTCCCTCATAATTGTATAGGTGTTCCATTCGACCCGAATGAAAAGAGCGTATCACCTGTTGGAAATATTACTGCAACCCAAAGGTTAACTTACTCAATTCAATTTCAAAATACGGGTACTGCAGTTGCTCACAATGTTGTTGTAATAGACACATTAAGCCCTTACCTGGATCCTGCTACCTTGCAAATAATAAATAGCAGTGCGCCTATGACTACTGATATTATAAATGGGCATATTCTTAAATTTACTTTTAATAACATTAATCTTGCTGATACTGCAACAAGCAAAATAGCAAGTATTGGTGACCTTACTTATAGTATAATGCCTTTAAGTACCGTTCCCAATGGAGTTGATATAAAGAATAATGCCGATATTTATTTTGATGCAAATCCCGCAGTGCTTACTAATACGACAAATAGTCCGGTTGGTACATCAGTAGCCACATCCATAGGGTTAAATTCTTTACTTAACGGGAATATTACATTTTTTCCTAACCCCGCAAGTAATGCAGTTACAATTCTATATTCTGTAGGTCAATCTTCTAATGTAAATATAAGCATATACGATATGTTGGGTGACAAGATAAAAGATCTTGTAAGTGATACTAGAGCTGCAGGAACATACAATGTGCAATGGACCACGAATGGAGTGGCACAAGGAATTTATTTATTGAAGTACGAAATAAATGGAACGACAAAAGTTCAGAAGTTAGTTATTGCTAAGTAAGTAAATTTGATTTTTCATTCACTATAAGTATTCTCATAATAAAATAGAGAAGGCTTTCATGACTTGGCTCAATGAAACTCTGGGTCTCGAAAGTGCTTATCTAAATGAATCGCCTTATTCTTTTACTGCGTAAAGAACAGTTTCGCTGGCATAAATAGTATAGTGCCCTAAATAGAATTTATACCCCAGGTTCAGGTCAGCAATTTGTTTAATAATGCCCGTAAAATCGCCCATGCTGTGGTATATTGTAATTGCCAGCCGCGGGGTAAATCTTTTTAGAGAGTTTATAGCGCCTTTCAATACATAGGGCTCTGCTCCTTCAATATCAGCCTTAATTAAATCGAGTTTATTGATATTGTATTTAGCTACAAAATCATCTACCGAAATTGTTGTAATGTCGCCGTCACTTCCCTCGAATTGTTGAAAGCTTACACGGCTACCGGCTCCTGCATCTTTATAATAAATTTTTTCTCCCGATGTAGTCCATAAAGGGTGTTCAACTATTTCAACCATGTCTTTAATGGCAGGGTTCAGAGACAGGTTCTTTTTCATAACCTCTAAATTACCCGGAATAAATTCAAATGTATAAACCTTGCCTTTATTACCTGCCACATACCCGAATTGTAATGCCGTGTCGCCATAACATCCGCCCAAATCAAGTACTACATCGTCTTTGTGTGGCCCTAAATCAATATTATTAATAGTTTTAAAGTATTGCTTAACTATAAAAGTTGTATAAGCTGCCTTTGAATTAAGGTATACTTTAATAGGATAGCCTGTATAATCTACATCGTGCAGGTACAACTTCCAAGGAAAGGAGCGTACCTCAACTGATTCATTCGTATTGGCTATATTTTCCATTTCTTTTATACCTTCCCAGTATTGCGGGGTACTTAAGGGCAGCCGTACTTTAACATACCCTAATAGCCTGAAAGCAGTAAGCTGTATTAATAAGTTCTTTGATTCCTCCGAGTTCAGGTTATCGTAAAAAAACTCAAGTGGTTTTATGTATTTAGTATATTTAAAGAGAAAACCAAGGAAGAAGTTTCGATAAAGAAAATTATTGGATAAAATAACCCACAGAAATGGTTTGCTGAAAAATACTCTCTTTAACTGATTAATGAAGCTCTTTTTCAGCGGCTTTTTAACACCGAAAGTATAATGATCGTAATTATCTGTATAATAATTTGAACCGTTCTTTAATAATTCTTTTTTTAAGGCTTCAAGAAACATATGCTGAAGTTTGTGTTTAATAATATTGCGAGAAGTCGTTGAAAATGCTTAGCAAATATAGAATATGTTTTATTATCAGTATTTAGCAGCCTTTGTAAGCCACTAAACATATTTAAAACATAAATCAAGAAGAAAGCAAAATATGATGTCGGCAGTTTTACGGTATTGAATTCCGGCTTCTATAAGCAATGACACTTCACCCTGGAACAAACCAGTATACATTTGTGAGTGTTTAATATATTTGTAGCGTACACTATATATATGTTCGTATAAAAGAGTTGTTTTAAACAAATAAGATATTTTATGGAAGACCTTGAGGTGAAATTTCGAGCCATGTATGAAAAGGATAAGCAGAAATACATAAAATCATGGATGGTTACATGGGATTACCAGGTAAAGAGAAAGAAACGTGGTGTTAAGTACAAAGAAGGTAAACCAGAGGATTTTTACAGCTACAATGGGCCGCAGGACTTGGTGAAATGGATGGGCTGGTTTGATGTGAATTTTACAACCTATTTACCGGACTCTCTAACTGGCCCATTAATTAATAAATCATTTGAAACAGATAAGCGAATCATTAATGAATTGGGCTTAAAGTTTGAATTTCCTAATTATGCAGCCTCCAGTGGAATAAATAATGCGCACGATTTTATTTACCCTCAATTCTACCCTGTACCGGAAAGACAAAAGATTAAAACAGTGTTAGACTTTGGCGCGGGCTGTGGCCGTCAGGCTAATCTTTGGGCAACTTCTTCCGATGATATGACTTATGTGGGCATGGATGCTATTCCCAATTCATATTGCCTTCAACACCTGTACTATAGTCATTTAGGAGTTAAGCTGTATGACTATATGGATAACCCGGAAATTTTTTCATTTGATTCTAATAAGAAAGGAATTTATCATATACCTACATGGAGGTACGATCTTTTGCCTGATGGTTATTTTGATATGGTTATATGTGTGCAGGTACTACAAGAACTGAATACCACCCTGGTTGAAACGATGCTCACTCAGTTTCACCGTATTCTTAAACCGGGTGGAATGCTGTATATACGTGATCATGCAACTAAATGGCAACCTGCAACCAAGCTTAATATTGACAAATATCTTTCTAGAAACGGGTTTACGCTCGAATTCTCTCCCTATACAATAGATCCAGAAGACGTTCATGGAATTGTGAGAATATGGAGGAAGAACGACCCGAGAATTATTGAATCGCGCCAAAGGTCATTTAAAGCAGGCTTAAGGCAAATAGCTGAAGATATTGATGCTTTGTCAGGAGGATCATTGAGGAAGATCAGGCAAAAGATGAAATAGGCTTAATTGCTTGCAAAAGCCGCCTTCCATAGTTTTAATGATTTAATTACTTTTGCTGGTGCTTTCACAAAAGGGCTGTACTAAAAGCACTTAGGGTAATTTTTGTTTCATGAAAAAAATATCTTCACTCATTGTTTTTGCAAATAAACTGAAATGGTTTACGTATGAAAGTATAACCTCAGCTTTCGATGCTATTGCGTGGTTTCTTAAGGTACCTTACAGGTTTGGGAATATAGATCTATCGCTTAAGGTTATAGTGTATGTAGGGGAATTTCTTCCACCACGTATACCACGCATAGCTAAATGGACCGACAGGGTTGAGAAAATTACTTCGGTGCTTGTTTGTCACAAAAGAGGATATTATGAAAAGTTCACTACACCCGAAATAAATATTACCGTATTATTCAGGAATAAATGGCATTTGAGAAGAATTGTGTTTTTTTTGCCACGGCCTTACATAATGCATGGGTTTGCACCTAAAAGTAAATTCCCTTACATAGCTATGCAATACCTGAAAAAATATCATTCGGGTGTCCCATTCATAATAGATTACCAAGACGTTTTTGCATTATATTATGGAGTAACATCTGAAAGAAGATGGTTGAAAGAAGAATTGCCATATGAGAAAGAATGCCTTCGTTCATCTGATGGTATTATTGCCCATAGTCTTGAACCCAGGGAAGGTGCCAGGTTGTGGGGAATAAAGGAGAAAAAGCAAAGATTATTTTTCCCCTTATATACCGACAATGATTGTTTTATATCTACACCTAAGTCTTTCCCACCAGGAGAATTGCATTTTGTATATGCAGGCGGGGTTATGGGTTCGCACCGAGATAAGGTTCATTACGGGCATGTGCAGTTTCATTGGCTTATTGATTACCTTACCGACCAGAAAATACATTTTCATATATATCCTAGCCCTTCGGTTATTAAGGCCGATTATGAGGAATATGAAAAAATTGCAAAGAATAACTCCAATTTTCACTTTCATCAATCAGTTTCGCAGGCTGATTTGAATAAAGAATTGTCGAAATACCATTATGGTATGATGCCATTCTTTATAGTGAATTCAGGGCAGTCTGAATTAAAACTAAAATACTCAACCACCCTTAAATTATTTAACTATGCTGAGGCAGGTATACCAATATTGGTAACTGCCGATATTGAATATCAGGAATGGATTGTTAAAAGGTACGGGCTTGGGATTACAGTACTTAAAAAGGAAGATTTTGCCGATATACGAAAGCTGATAAATAGAACCCCTTATGTGGAACAGGTGAAGTCGGTATTAATTGGTCGTGAGAAATTATCATTAAAGGAACATACCCCAAGGTTATTGAAGTTTTATAACTCTCTTATAGAGCCAAGGCGTTAAAATACCTTGTTTTGATATCTTTTTAACTTTGCATGAATTTTTAAGTAATGAAGACATTAGTTACAGGCGGATGTGGTTTTATAGCAAGCCATTTAGTTGATAGACTTGTTCAGGGTGGACATGAGGTAACTATTATTGATAACCTTAGTAGTGGTAATCTTAAAAATATTGAACAGCATAAGGGTAATCCTAAAATTGATTTTCATCATGCAGACATTGCCGACTATGATAAAATTGCGCCACTTTTTAAAGGCGTAACCCGTGTTTATCATTTAGCAGCATTGGCCGATATAGTTCCTTCTATAGAACGCCCTATTGCATATCATCGTTCAAATGTTGATGGCACTATAAATGTTCTTGAGGCCTGCCGCCACAATAATGTTCAGCGCGTAATATATGCAGCATCTTCATCTTGTTATGGAATACCCCGTAAATATCCAACTCCTGAAACAGAAGCTATAAGCCCACAATATCCATATGCATTAACGAAGTATGTTGGTGAGGAATATTGTATGCATTGGCACAGGGTATACGGGTTAAATGTTACTGCTCTGCGTTTCTTTAATGTATATGGTCCAAGGGCACGTACTTCAGGTACGTATGGCGCAGTGTTTGGTGTTTTCCTGGCTCAAAAGCTAAATAATAAACCATTTACAGTTGTAGGTGATGGTAAGCAAACCCGCGACTTTACATTTGTAACTGATGTTGTAAATGCGTGTGTTGTGACATCGAATAATAATGATTGTGCGGGAGAAATTATGAATGTTGGAAGCGGAAATACATACAGCATAAATAAACTGGTTAATTTGCTGGGAGGTGACATAGTATATGTGCCTAAACGCCCCGGAGAGCCTGATTGTACTTTTGCTGATACAGCTAAAATAAGTAAGAAGATAGGCTGGAAACCCCTTGTGAGTTTTGAAGAAGGCGTAAGAATAATGCTAGATAATATTGATTATTGGAGAGAGGCCCCTTTATGGGAGCCAACAAGTATTGCTGAAGCTACTAAAGACTGGTTTAAATATCTTGGCAAATAAAAATTATGGCTAGAAACAAAATAGTAACACTGGATGAACTTGCGATAGAATGTAAGAAGCTTAAAAAGCAGGGTAAAACCATTGCTCAATGCCATGGTTGTTTTGATTTATTGCACCCAGGCCACATAAAGCATTTTCAGGCAGCAAAAGGTAAGGCAGATAGAGTAGTGGTTACAATTACACCTGATAGGTATGTGAATAAAGGCCCGGGCCGGCCTGTTTTTTCCGAGCAATTGCGCATGGAATCGATTGCTGCCATGGAGGCAGTAGATTATGTTGCGCTTAACCGCTGGCCAACAGCTGTTGAGCCAATTAAGCTTCTAAAGCCTGATTATTATGTAAAAGGGCAAGATTATAAGGAACGGGAAAAGGATGTTACCAAAGGTATTCTTGCTGAGGAAAGTGCTGTGAAATCTGTAGGAGGTAAATTGTTTTTTACCGAAGAAATTGTGTTCTCATCTTCAAACTTGATCAATAGCCATTTTAGTCCACATAATCCTAAAGTGCAGGATTTTATTCATCGACTGAAAAGAAAAAGTAATGGCGACTCTATTTTGAAGGAAATAGAGAAGATGAAAGATTTAAAGGTATTGGTGATAGGTGATACAATTATAGATGAATACCATTTCTGTACTCCATTGGGCAAGTCTTCAAAATCCCCAACTATATCAAGCGTATTTATGCGTTCTGAGGTATTTGCCGGAGGAGTATTAGCAGTCGCAAATCATCTTGAACAATTCGCCGGAGAAGTTAAAATGATTACTTGCCTTGGAAAAGAAAATCTTCAGGACAAGGTAATTAAGAAGAAGCTGTCACAAGGTGTTGATGTGAAATATTTCGTACGTGAAGATGGGCCAACCAATACAAAAAGAAGGTATTTGGATAAGTACCTGAATATTAAGCTTTTTGAAGTTACTTTCATGAACGACCACCATATACCTGCCAAGGTTGAGGATGAAGTGATTTCATACTTGAAAAAGGAAATGCCAAAATATGACATTGTACTCGTTACAGATTTTGGGCATGGCTTCATTACACCTAATATTATTACATGTATTGAATCTTCAGGCAAGTATGTAGCTGTAAATGCACAAACCAATAGTAACAATTATGGGTACAACTACATTACCAAATACCATAAAGTCGATTATATTTCAATTGATGAGAAAGAACTTCGTTTGCCATTTGGCGATAATTACGGCAATATTGAAGAGCTTGTAAAAAAGCTTAAACAAATAAGTAAGGCAGGGCAAATTCAAATTACCCTGGGGCAGGAAGGTTCATTGTGGTATGAGAAAAGTAAATTTTACCACGTTCCGGCATTTGCACGTTCCGTAAAGGATTCCGTAGGCGCTGGAGACGCAGTATTGTCAGTAACTACCCTTTGTGCCTTTCTGCATACAGATCCGGAAATTGCTTCTTTTATAGGCAATTGTGTGGGTGCCCTTGCAGTAGAAATTATTGGCAATGAGCACCCTGTGTATAAGAAGGATCTGCTGCGCTTTGTGCAACATTTGTTAAAATAATGTTACTTTTTTAAAAAAGTTTAATAGATTTGCTTTCATAAGATGGTCGCCTTGGTGTAATTACCATAAAGTGCCTATCAGTTTTAATTGAATAATAAATAAAAACAAACCTTAATTCGTCATGAAGAAAAGATTATTAATTCTAGTTGCGACAGGATTGTGGGCTTTTGCAGGAGCACAGAGCAGTCAATCATCAACCGTACAGGTTTCCCGCAAATCGGTTGCTACCAAGCCGGTAATTTTTACCAAATTGGTTCACCGTCTTGCTAATGATAAACCTAGCCTTCCTCCAACCTCATTTGTTAACCAGGTTACCAGGGCTAAAAGCAATGAAAGAAAGGCGAGCCATAACTCGCAAGCTACTACATACTCGCCTATAGGCGGCTCATACAATGTGAATTCTATACGGAACGCTGAGTGTACACAGGTTACATATAATACGGCTTTAGGTGCTATATTCTATACCCACCGTGCCGATTTTACAAAGTTTGCTACAGATGGTTCAGGTGCTTACGAACTTTCGTATTCAACTAATGCCGGTGCTAATTGGGATAGTTCTTTTTTAGTATATGCTAATCAGGATACCCGCTACCCTAACGGTTTAGTTTATAACCCTACAGGTAATACAAATGTTAAGAAAGCTATTTGGGCATATACTGGTCCTTGGTTGAGTCAGGCTACAACAGAAGATATATATGAAAATGCAGATTCTATTGCTTTTGGTAGTTCAAGGTTAGACAGTACTAACATGGTTGAGGGATTTGCTACTAATACTAAACCAGGTGATATAATTGACCTTGCTACAGATTATATGAGCATTGGTGACGATAGCGTTATTCATTGTATTGGAAATGGAGTAACACTTACAGCCGCAGGTGCATATGCCAGGTGGCATGGTGCTTGTTTAACTACTGGTACATTTAACCACGCTACTCAACAGTACGACTGGAAACACCAGGCAATATGGCCACACCTTATGCCAGATGACGATAATGCATTAGACATGCCTTACGATACTATTGGACAGGAATTAGGCGAACCGGGTACCGCATGGTCTCAAGATGGCCAAACCGGTTATGTTGTAATATTCGGTAACCTGGATTCTACAGATTTTGTTTCAGGTAAAAATTTAAACTTTGTTAGTTACCAGCCTATTGTATATATTACACAAAATGGTGGTACTACATGGACAATGATGAAGCCACATGATTTTACTAACGAACCTATTCTTACTGATTCAATTCATGCTAGTGCTGATAGCGCAAACCTTAAGAAGCCACTTTGGAGGCTATTTGGTGGTGCACAAGGTGATAACCATAGTTATGACCTGGTAGTTGATAAGAACAATAACCTGCACATTTTTGGTGCAATTCAAGGTTCTACCATTGCGAACCCAGATTCATCAGCATACTTAGGTTATTATACCTATTTTAACTATATATACGATGTAACAACTACCCCAACAGGTACATGGACAAGTCGTTATATTGCTACAGTTGACGACCCTGCTGATGTTGCGAATGTTAGCGGTCAATGGTGGTCAACTTCAACCAGCAGTGTAGCTTTTGGTGCACGTATACAAGCTACCAGAACAACCGATGGAAGTAAAGTATTCTGCTCATGGTTGAATGACGTTGTTTCTGGTGAAGACAGTATTGAGCAACCGGACATTTTTGGTCAGGGTATGGATGTAACTGATAATTATGTAACTCCGGTAACTCAATTTACACTTACTGGAGAGAACTTTTATCTTATGGCTTCTGATTATCCTATTGTTACAGGTTCTTCGCCTGCAACATATACTATTCCGTCAGTAATGGTTATTCCTCCGGCTACTAGTGAGGACGGAAATGAGCCAATAGAGTATTGGTATAGCAATGCTATTATGTATACCGATAATGATTTTCAGCCACAAGGTATCCCTACAATTTCTGCTGATAATAACTTCTCAGTGTCTCCTAACTACCCTAATCCATTCAATAAACTAACAAGCTTTAATCTTAATCTGGTTAAGGACGGTATGGTTTCTGTTGATGTGTTTAACATGGTTGGTCAGAAAGTATGGAGTTTGGAGTCTCAGAAAATGGCACCGGGTATGCACGTAATGACAATAAATGGTAACGGATTCAGTTCCGGCCTTTATTTCTACCGTGTGAATGTTGGTAGCCAAAGCATAACTCAGAAAATGATAGTGCAGTAAGCTCAACAGTTTTTACGATACAGCAAAGGGCTCCGATTTTCGGAGCCTTTTGCATTTTTATAGGGAATGCGGTATAAGTCAATAAAAAAATATTACTTTTGGCTTATATTTATGTAAATGAAAGATTTACTGAGAATGAAACAATTAAATATGCTGAAAGTGACGGGTAGTTTTGTAGTTGCAACCATGTTAGTAATGGGTTGCAATAATTCAAAGCAGGCTAACCAGGCGGTTCAAAATAATACTCCTAAGGTAGATAGTACCAATTCCACCTTGTTAAGGATAAATAACCAGATATTCAGTATACCATCACCTATACAAACAGCGCTTCTTATAAAAAAGAGTGGCTATTCTTATAATAAGGCAATCCTTAACAATTCAGCTAATTATAGCAAATACGATACTAAGTATAAAAAAGCCCTTAACCTTGGAATTTATGGTGCTGACCTTGGGTATATTTCATTATACGATCAAACCCAGGATGCCCTTTCATACCTTGCTTCAGTTGAAAAGCTTGCCACTGATGTAGGTGTTGCCAATGTTTTTGATGCAGGCCTTATAAAACGTTTCCAACAGAATATGGGTAAACAAGACTCATTATTAGCTATGGTTTCGGAAGCATTTAGAAGGAGTGATGCATACTTTAAAGATAATCGCCAGAACGATGTAAGTTCACTTGTACTTATAGGTGGCTGGGTGGAGTCGTTGCATTTTGCTATTGAAGCTAATATGCAAAATGGCCAAAAGGATGTGATGTCTCGTATAGCAGAACAAAAAATATCGCTTCAGAATTTGGTTAAGATGTTGCAACCTTATGCAAGTAAACCTGAATTCAGCGAATTAGCAAAGAGTTTATCTGATCTTTCCGGACTTTTCGATAATGTTGAATTTGTCTACAATTATATACCTCCTACTGTAGACGTAAAAACTAAAACTACCAGTATCAATAGCACAAGTAACGTAAAGATATCTCCTGAGCAGTTAAAAGAGATATCTGACAAGGTTCAGGCTATACGTAACCAAATTACCGGATAATAGTTATGAAAAAGCTTATACCAATTCTTGCTCTCCTTTTTGGGTTTATGTATAGTACGGCATCTGCTCAGTGTGATACTATAGCAGCAACTTGCGCAAAAAGGAATTTAGACCCTTCTTTTATTTCTGATGGTCAGCAGTACCGTGCTTTGCTTGTTAACTCTGACGAAACTGCAGAGTTCCATACTACCTTTTACGGGGGGACTATTTATCGCCTTGCAGCCTGCAGTGGTATGACAGATGGCAACCTGGTGTTTTCAATTTACGATTCACAACGTAATCTTATTTTTACCAATACCAATTACCAGAATGCCCCTTACTGGGATTTTCAGGTAAAATCAACGATAGATTGTATTATTACAGCCCAGTTGAACCCCACTACCAATTCGGGTTCCGGTTGTGCCGTAATACTAATTGGTTTTAAGCAGCAATAATTTATGCAGCTTATTTTCGCTACCCATAATCAACATAAGGTAGGCGAAATATCTCCTTTACTACCCGTTTCTATAAAATTAGTAGCATTGAAAGATGCCGGCATTACCGAAGATATACCCGAAACAGCTGATACCTTAGCAGCCAATGCCATGCAAAAGGCAATGTTTGTTTATGAAAAATTAAAGTCAGATTGTTTTGCTGATGATACTGGGCTTGAAATAGATGCCTTAGGTGGAAGGCCAGGGGTTTATTAAGCCAGGTATGCAGGTGAGGGCAAAAGTGCCGCAAAGAATATTGAAAAGGTATTAATTGAAATGCGCGATAAAAGGAGTAGGGCAGCAACGTTTAAAACGGTTATTGCCGCTATAATAGGTGGTAAGCCATACTTGTTTGAAGGTGCTGTAAAGGGTTTTATTGCGCAGCAAAAAACGGCCGGAGAGAATGGGTTTGGTTATGATGCGATTTTTATACCTGACGGGCAAATGGTTTCATTTGCACAAATGAGCCTTGAAGAGAAAAACTCACTTAGCCATAGAGCCAAGGCAGTAGCAAAATTCATTGAGTTTTTGAATAGCCGTTAGCTATTCTTTAGGTGTAGTTCCCACTTCCAGGCAGAAGACATCATATCTTCAAGCAAGTATTTAGCCTCCCATCCTAATAGTTTCTTTGCTAAAGTACTATCGGAATAAATAGCAGGAATATCACCTGCCCTTCTCGCGGCTATTACATAATTCAGTTTTTGTGCACTTATTTCTTCAAAGGCTTTTATTATTTCCATTACACTTACACCCTTACCGGCTCCCAGGTTAAATACTGAAAATGCCGGGGCATTCTTTGATGAATCTAAATATGTTAAAGCACTTGTATGTGCATTGGCTATATCACATACGTGCACATAGTCGCGAATGCAGGTGCCATCACGAGTATCATAATCGTTGCCATAAACCATCATCTCCTTATACTTACCAATAGCGGTTTTGGTAATCATAGGTACAAGGTTATTAGGCCGCTGTGAAGGCGCTTCACCTATTTTACCTGAAGGATGAGCCCCAACGGGATTAAAATAGCGCAGTGCTACAATTTTTGTTTTAGTATTTGTATTTGCAAAATCCTTCAATAATTCTTCTCCCACTTGTTTAGTATAACCATAAGGAGAATTGACTTTCCCCATTGGGGTACTCTCACTAACCGGTAATTGGGCTATACCACCATATACAGAACAGGATGAAGAGAAAATGAAATTGGGTACATTAAAATCTCTTGCACAGATTAATACATTTACCAATGACTCAATATTATTATGGTAATAGAGCAGGGGCTTTTCTACTGATTCAGGCACTGACTTATACGCAGCAAAATGTATTATTCCGTGAATATCTTTATGCTCTTCGAATAATTTGTGGGTAGCCTTGGCATCACACAAATCAATATCATAATGAATTATTTGTTTTCCGGTTATTTCTTTAATGCGTGTGTAGGTATCAGCGGAAGAATTAGAGTAATTATCGGCCGATATTACTTCTCCAGTATGTTTCTCAAGTATTTCCAGTATGGTATGTGATCCAATATACCCTGCTCCACCTGTAACTAATATTTTTTTCATGCCCGTAAAGTTAGTTTATCTTATAAACCCATGCATAAACGCCTACCTTCTTTTTTACCATGATAGTCATATAGATATTCCATGATAATATACTTGCAGATGCAGCAATTGCTGAGCCTGTAAGCCCTAAATGAGGTGTTAAGAGAAAGTTAAGTAATACAGTGAAACATATACCTATAAGCGTAGCGATTGTATTGTATCTCTCATGTCCTGTCATTATAGAAACTACTCCCACCGGGCCACATGAAATACTGAAAATCTGTGAAACACAAAGTATTATTAGTGCAGTTTGGCCCTGTTCAAAATCTTTGCCAAAATATAGCATTATCCATTTGCTGAAGGATATGATAAGTATAGCGCAGGGTAATGAAAAAAACATAACCCATCTTACTGTTTTGGTGAGTATTTCCTGCAAGCGGGCTTTGTCGTTCGTTGTGTGTAATCGTGATATATACGGGGCTATTATAGTATTCATTACCGATAAAAAGAAAAATAAGGTCATTGCTATTTTGTGTGCTATGTTGAATGCTCCTACCTCGGTGGAGTCTTTTATATATCCCAGCATTATAAGGTCAAGGCGTGAATCCAGGCTTAATATCCCATTGAACAAGGTTAGTGAACCTAATGCAATCCACCATTTCCTTGCATCATATTCGGGGGTAGTACCCTTTAAGTTTGTTGACTTATAAAAGGCGTAAACTGCATAGGCCAGCCCTAAAGTAAACGCAATAATATTCGCATAAATGGCAGTATAAACATCTAGGTTACCTAAATAGAAATATAAAAACAAAATGATGAGTACCAGAACTCCAGGTCGGATAATGTTATCAGATATTTGTGATAGTATTATTTTATGCAAACCTCTTAAAGATGAGCAGTAATAATTCATAAGGCCAAATAGAGGGATAAATGCAGCAGAGATAAGAATTGGACCCTTATAAATACCAAGATGTAAAGGCAGGTAATAAACAGCTGCAATTGCAATTATTGCAAGAGTTATAGATACTGAAAGTGCAATCAGTAATGACCATTTATGAAGCCCTTTTACCATTCTATGATGGCCTTTTGCGATAAACCCAGGGGTTTCTCTAACCACTAAAACGCTTACACCAAACGATGCAAAGCTTACAAAGGGGAAAATGAATGAAAAAGCAAATGTAAAGACACCATAATTACTTGCTCCTAAACTACGGGCAAGTACAAAATTGGTTACTAAGCCCAATAATACTGCGGTAGATTGTATTGCAAAAGATGGTATAATAATCTTAACAAGCTTCTTCCTATCCTCTTCATCTTTGAAGAAATTGCTCAGAAACTTATATAAAAACTGCATACATCGGGTATTTTTACGTATACTCTGTTAAGCTTTGCAAAGTAATCATTAAAATTGTACAAAATCTTACTAAACTGCGTTATAGCTGAATGGCATAATTTGTAATAATGAACGGAAATCGGCTTCAGGTATTGTTTATTTCTTCATGGTATCCTAATAAAATTCGGCCACTGTTGGGGATTTTTGTAAAACGCCACGCTTTGGCCGTAGCTGAATTGTGTGACGTGGCAGTTATTTATGCCTATGCAACCGATTCACCTTCGATTGAAGAAAATATAGAAGAGGATATTTATACGATTAGAGTTGGATACAGAAAAATAGCAAATGGCATTCCCGTAATATCACAATTTCTGAAGTTCAGGGCTTATATCAAAGCATATAAAAAGGCTGCATTGTTTTATAAAGAAAAGAAAGGTGTTCCTGATATTGTGAATTTGAATGTGGTATTTCCTGCGGGTATGATAGCAACATATTTAAAAAAGATATGGAATGTTCCTTATATTGTTACAGAACACTGGACAGGTTACTTTCCGGAAGATGGCAGGTATAAAGGTGCAGTAATGAAATACTTTACAAGGAAAACAATAAAGAATGCATCCGCGGTTGTTACAGTGTCATACAGTTTAAAGAACAGGATGCGCGAAGTTGGATTAAAAAATGATTATCATGTTATATCTAATGTGGTAGACACAAGGTTATTTAATCTTCCTGAAACCAGAAGCAAAAATGACAACTTCAATTTTATTCACGTTTCATCACTTGATGACGATCAGAAAAATGTATCTGGGATTGTAAGAGTATTTGCTCAGGTATACCAAAATGAACCTAAAGCCAGATTGACAATAATAGGTGAAGGAGAAGCAAAAGGGAAATTGATGGAGCTGGCGAAATCATTAAAACTGGATAACTGTGTAGACCTTGTTGGTCAAAAAACAGGATCTGAGTTAACTGCTATTTTTCAGAATGCCGATGCTTTTATATTGTTTAGTAATTATGAAAATCTACCTTGTGTTATGCTTGAAACATTATGTTGCGGTGTGCCTGTAATTGGTACAAGGGTAGGAGACATACCTAAATATATTAATTCTTCGAATGGTATTTTAGTTGATTCGCACAACGAAAAACAATTAAGTATTGCCATGGAGGAATTGATTAGGAAAAGGGATAAGTATAATCCATCGGATATCAGAGCATCTGTAGTAGTTAAGGTTAATAGCGATGTTATTGCTAATCAGTTTTTGAGTGTGTACAATAAAGTATTGAATAGGAATTAGTATGTGCGGAATTGCAGGTATAGTTAAATTTGGAGGTTCAACTGATATAGTTTCTGCTATTCAGAAAATGAATAGTACTATAAGGCATCGTGGTCCTGATGGAGAAGGATATCTGATATTAAAAGATGGTCAGGAGATACCTGCATTTGGTATAGACACCCCAATGCAAATTGTAGAATCATCGATACTGCATAAACCTATTTCATCACTTGATAAAATTGCTAGTCCTGATGCGATTTTTGCACACAGGCGTTTAAGTATAATTGATATTCAGCCTACGGGTCACCAGCCCATGTGTAATATCGATAAGAGCCTTTGGATAACGCATAATGGTGAGATATATAACTATGTTGAATTAAAGCAAGAGCTAATTAAGCTCGGTCATAAATTTCATACCTCATCAGATACCGAAGTAATACTTAATGCCTATAAAGAATGGGGGAGTGATTGTGTAAAGAGGTTCAATGGAATGTGGGCATTTGTAATTTATGATAAAGCCAGGAACCAGTTGTTTGCAAGTCGTGATAGGTTTGGAGTAAAGCCATTTTACTATGTTCAAAATAGTTCTGTATTTGCATTTGCATCGGAACAGAAAGCCTTGCTTTCAAGTTCACTTGTACAGTTCAAACCCAATAATGAAGCTATATTCGATTATTGGCTGTTCTCTTCAACAGAACGTGAAGAAGAAGGAATGTTTTCAGGTATTCTTGAATTGTTTCCTTCTCATTCCCTTAGTCTTGACCTACAAACAGGAGAGTTAAAGAAATGGAAATACTATACTTTGAACTTTTCTGCAGAATATGATAATCCGCAATTTGATAATGATGCCACTGTTGAAAAGGTTAAAGCCTTGGTAACAGATTCTGTCAGGTTGAGAATGCGGGCTGATGTAGAAGTGGGTTCTTGTCTTAGTGGTGGGATCGACAGTTCTACTATAGTTAGCTTAATGAGCAAGACAGGCCATAAGAACATCAGCACCTTTACAGCATCATTCATCGACAAAGGGATTGACGAAACCAAATGGGCAAAGATCGTTTCTGATTCTGTTCATTCTAATGCACATCTTGTTCAGCCTACATCTAAGGAATTAGTAAAAGACTTGCACGACCTTATTTATTGTCAGGATATACCCATCTGGAGTACCAGCACTTATGCTCAATACAGAGTTATGGAATTGATAAAGAAGAGCAATATTAAAGTGGTACTTGACGGGCAAGGTGGAGATGAACTCTTCGCCGGTTATGAAAAGTACTACTTCAATTATCTTCAGGATATTCTTCGTTCTAACGGACTTCCGGCATTCTTAAAGGCATCTAACAAAATCAAAAAGCAGTCTTCAGTTAAGTTGTATTTCAAGCAGTTGATATTAAAGCAGTACCTGTTTGGATTGCCGCATAAGCAGCACATGCAGGCAAGGCTATCTATCCACCCTGAGTTGAAATACCTGAACAAGGACTTCTTATATTCCCATTCACACCTGATAGAGAAGGAGTCAGATACTGCTGAATCATTGAATGAAGGGCTTTACAAGGATTTCTATAATGCATTGTTAAAGAGTTACCTGAAGTGTGAAGACCGTTGCTCTATGTGGCATTCAGTAGAATCGAGGACACCGTTTTCAGATGATGTGAACCTGATCGAGTACGTGTTCTCTATTCCTTCTAAGTACAAGATAAAGGACGATACCCTGAAGCCATTGTTGCGGGAAGCCATGCGTGGTATTGTTCCCCAGCAGATACTTGACCGAAAGGACAAGAAAGGCTACGCTACCCCAAATGGCGCGTGGATAGCCGATATTAAGGATGATGTTCGCCACATTTTTGAAAACCCATTGGTAGCCGAATACATGGATACCAGGAAGATATTGAAGGACTACGATAAGCTATTTAACAGGCCCGAAATGGTTGACAATGGTCGCATCTTTAAACTGATAGCCTTTCCGATGTGGCTAACTATTTTCTCTAAGATTTAGCCTTTGTAGCCTTAGCTTCAGTGTTGGCTTGCAAGGCCTCAAAAAGCATACTTATCTTTGTTTTTAAATCTCTGCGGTGAACAATAGCATCTAAAAAGCCATGTTCTAATAGGAACTCAGCAGTTTGGAAACCTTTAGGGAGATCTTTACGGATAGTTTCTTTTACAACCCTTGGTCCGGCAAAGCCAATTAATGCCCCCGGTTCCGATATATTCAAATCGCCCAGCATAGCAAAGGAAGCAGTAACGCCACCTGTGGTAGGGTCGGTGAGGAGTGATATATACGGAAGTTTAGCATCTGCTAAAAGAGTAAGCTTGGCCGATGTCTTAGCCATCTGCATAAGCGAGAAGGCAGCTTCCATCATACGTGCACCGCCAGACTTCGAAATAATTATCAAAGGCAATTTATATTCCAGGCAATGGTCAACGGCACGGGCAATTTTTTCCCCAACTACCGAACCCATTGAACCACCAATAAAGGTAAAGTCCATGCAGGCTACCACCACTTTAGCTTTATTCATTTTCCCTTCTGCAGCACGTAATGCATCTTTCAAATGCGTCTTTTCCTGCGATGCTTTCAGTCTATCTTTATAAGGCTTGGTATCGGTAAATCCTAAAGGGTCAGTCGGCATTAAGTCGCCTGCAATTTCGGTGTACTTATCGTCAAACAAAATATGGAAATAGTCTTCAGAACCAATTTTTTCGTGGTATTCGCACTTAGGGCACACCAGCATATTGGCCAAATGTTCTTCCGAAGGAATAATGTTTTTGCACGAAGGGCATTTATACCACAATCCCTCAGGGGTCTCTTTCTTTTCCCGGGTAGAGGTTGTAATACCTTCCTTTATACGCTTAAACCAATTACTGTTCATGTTAGTAACAAGGTTTTCTGTTTCTTTATCTTTAGGCAAGGTCAATTTCTTTCGACAGGTACACGTCCTGTATTGTGTTCAAGAGCTCGATGCCCTCTTTCATAGGCTTCTGGAATGCTTTTCTTCCCGATATCAGTCCCTGTCCGCCGGCACGTTTATTAATAACGGCAGTTGTAACAGCTTCTGCAAGGTCCGATGCACCCTTCGATTCACCACCCGAGTTAATAAGGCCAATTCTGCCCATATAGCAATTAGCTACCTGGTAGCGGCAAAGGTCAATAGGGTTGTCTGAAGTAAGTTTTGAATAAACAAGCGGGCTTGTTTTACCAAAACCAATGGCAGTATAACCACCGTTATTGGTAGGCAGTTTTTGCTTTATAATATCAGCTTGTATGGTTACGCCAAGGTGGTTAGCTTGTCCGGTAAGGTCGGCAGCAGCGTGGTAGTCAACACCATCTTTTTTAAATCCGTTGTTTCTAAGGTAGCACCATAATATAGTACCCATACCCAATTGGTGAGCCAGTTCAAAAGCTTCGCTTACTTCAACCAACTGGCGGCTAGCCTCGTTCGAACCAAAATAAATAGTTGCGCCCACGGCAGCAGCGCCCATTTCCCAAGCACTTTCAACCGTACCATACATTACCTGGTCGAACTTGTTAGGGTAGGTAAGCATTTCGCTGTGGTTTATCTTTACTATAAAAGGTATTTTGTGAGCATATTTGCGAGATACCGATGCAAGCACACCGTATGTAGAAGCAACTGCATTACAGCCACCTTCAATAGCCAGCTTTACAATATTTTCCGAATCGAAATAAATAGGGTTAGGTGCAAAAGATGCCCCTGCAGAGTGTTCAATACCCTGGTCAACCGGCAGTATAGATACATAACCTGTATTGGCAAGGCGGCCATGGCCATAAATGCTTTGTAAGCTCTTTAAAACCTGTACGTTACGGTTCGATGGAGCAAAGCAGCGGTCTATAAAATCGGGCCCCGGAGCATGAATCTGGTCCTTGGTTATGGTTGTGCTTTTGTGCGATAATAAACGCTCAGCGTCTTTGCCTAAGAGCTCTGCTATTTTTTTCGTGGACATACCTATTAGGTTTTAAGTTTTTAGGGGTGCAAATGTAATAAAATAGTCGTAAGTCAACAGTCATCAGTTGTAAGGAATAAGGGGTAAGGAATAAGTAGTACAAATCCCCTCCGTTTGAGGGCTTTTCGTCATTGCGAGCGGAGCGTGGCAATCTCCTTTTTGTCACCCTGAGCCTGTCGAAGGGCTTATTCCAATTCTTTGGCGGGTCCCCAAGCTGCGCAAGGGGCCGGGCTATTCGCTGCAAGTCCTCGTTGCACTCCGGGCTATCCGCTACAGCGGCGAAGCCCACATGAGTTCGATAATAAATAAACGAGTCACGAATAATCCCTGCCCGGAAAAACAGTCGGGGCTCACGCTTTTTTGTCATTCTGAACGAAGTGAAGAATCTATTCCATTCTAATTCCTCACGCATAATCCCCTCCGCCGGAGGGGTGCAGGGGTGGGTATATATTTGTAATCCCTCACGCAAAATGCAACACTTTTTGACACAGAATAGTAATTAACATTGATGCTTTTGCTAAGGATGAAAACATAATAAATAAGCCAAATGATAAATTAACGGGTAAAAAACCAATCGAGTTTATTCAGAGCGTCAATCCTATTGTAATTGTGGATGAGCCACAAAATATGGAAACTGAAATACGTAAAAAAGCAATTGAGAATCTTAATCCACTTTGCACATTGCGTTATTCAGCTACTCATACCAACTTATATAATTTAATGTACTCACTTAACCCCGTAAAAGCATACGACTTAGGACTGGTGAAACAAATAGAAGTTGATTCAGTTATTAGCGAAAATGATTTTAACTCACCTTACCTGCAACTAGAGAATATAACACCTGTTGGAAAAAATGCACTTAAGGCGAAGATAAAAATTGATGTTAGTAGTAAAAATGGCGTCCAAAGAAAATCAGTAACAGCTACTGGGAAGAATAATGATTTGTTCTTGCTGTCAAATAGAAATGATAAATATGATGGACTGAAAATTAATGAAATTGACTTAGGCAATGAACAAATTGAACTCAACAATGACGTGATTTTGAAAATAGGCGAAACGCAGGGTGGGATGAATGATGAGATTATGCGTTTTATGATTGAAAAGACCGTTGAGGAGCATTTGAAAAAGGAAAAGGCATATAAAGACAAAGGAATAAAGGTTCTTTCGCTTTTCTTCATTGATAAGGTAAAGAATTATAGGGAATATGATGCAAATGGGAGCCCTATGAAAGGCAAATTTGCAAGATGGTTTGAGGATATTTATGCAAAAGAAATTTTAAAACCGACATATAAGGGACTTATATCTCATCCGGTTGACGAAATACATAATGGATATTTCTCACAGGATAGTAAAGGTAAGGTGAAAGACACTAAGGGAGAGGGTGAAATAGATGATACTACATACAAATTAATCATGCAGGAAAAGGAAAAACTGCTTGATATAAATATACCCCTGCGTTTTATATTCAGTCATTCCGCTTTGCGAGAAGGCTGGGATAACCCTAATGTGTTTCAGATTTGCACCCTAAATGAAACCAAATCAGAAATAAAAAAACGTCAGGAAATCGGCAGGGGCTTACGCCTTTGTGTCTCTTTCCCGTCAGGTGAGCGCGTCTTTGACAGAAATATAAACCGACTTACAGTAATTGCTAATGAGCGATACGAAGATTTTGCAAGGGCATTGCAAAAGGAAATTCAGGAAGATTGTGGAGTTGATTTTACCGGAAGAATAAAAAACAGGGAAGACAAGAAAAAGGTCAACTATAGAAAGGGGTTTAAAGCAGATCCTAAATTTTTAGAAATATGGGAGAAAATTCAGTTTCGAACAAAATACAGTGTAAATTATAATACGGAAAATCTTATTAAACTGGCAGCAGCAGCCGTTAGTAAAATGGATGAAACTAAAAAACCAACTATAAGGTCAACTAAGAAAAAGGTTATAATTACAGAGAAAGGTGTTGATGGATTATTATTAAAGGATAGCCCTGATGACAGTTATGAGTCAACTTTCGAAATACCAGATATGTTAGCCTACATACAAAGTAAGACAGAGTTAACACGAAGTACGATTTTGGAAATACTATGGAAATCTGAACGCCTTAATGAATTACTGGTCAACCCCCCAGTTATTTATGGATAATTCCATTTCAAAAATAAAAGGTGAGTTGCAACAATTAATGATAAGTGGAATAAAATACGAGAAAATTGGAGGTAAGATTTATGAAATGACCTTATTCGATGACAACAATCTTGAGATATACATTGATAATTTCACTCACTTGGTTAAGGACAGTTCAAAAACAATCTATGATGACTATATTCCGCTTGACAGTAATGTAGAAAGCCAATTCGCAAAGGATTGCGAAAGTAGTGAACAGATAGAGTTTTACTTTAAACTACCCAATTGGTTTGAAATAAAAACCCCAATTGGAAATTATAGGCCTGATTGGGCTGTGGTTTTTAAAGACGAGAAGAAGATTTATTTTGTTGCAGAAACAAAATCAGTAGGGCAGGAATTAAGAGGGAGTGAGAAAATGAAAATTGACTGTGGTAAAGCTCACTTTAGCACATTCGATGATGTAATTTACAAAAGGGTTTCTTCAGTAACTGAACTAAATAGCTAAGGTGTTTTTAGTAAATTTGGATAGAGATATAAAGCTATCTTCGCAGCCAATTAAAAAATACTGATTTTATGGATAAGCCCAATATTGCTCAAAAAGCCAATTACCCTGTTGAACTTCAACCCGGTAAATACTATTGGTGCGCCTGTGGTTTAAGCCAAAACCAACCCTTTTGTGATGGTTCACATAAAGTAACATCTTTTACTCCGGTTGAGTTCGAAATAACTGAAACCAAAACAGTAAAACTTTGCGGTTGCAAATATTCGGCTAAAAAGCCTTTTTGCGATGGAGCGCATAAAAGTCTTTAATTAGCAATTAACAATTAATAATTAATAATGGCGGTTTTACTCGGGTTAAGGACAATTACTAATTGCTAATTATTAATTACTAATTATAACTCAAAGAGTACTAATTGCTAATTATTAATTCCTAATTTGGAGTTTCGGTGAGGGATGGCTATATTTGTACTATAATTAGCCTCTATGTCTACCATCTTAGTTAATGTACCGGAAAAGGAGAAGGATTTTTTTAATAGTCTGTTGAAAAAATTCAAGTTTAAATCTCATACCATTTCGAAAGAAGAACTGGAAGAAGCCGCCATTGCTAAGTGGATTGAAAAAGGCATGAAAAGTAAAGACATTCCTTTAAAAGAGTTGTACAAATTCCTTAAAGAGAATGGAGTTAATAGTTAAGGGGCAATTTTGCGTTAGCGATTGAAGTAGAAACCCCACAGCGTAGCGAGGAGTTGTAACGGAAAGCGCGACCCGAAGGGGAACGCCCAAATGGAATAGACCCTTCGACAGGCTCAGGGTGACAAAAATTCGTGTAATTCGTGGCAAAAAAAACTGAGATTGCTTCACTGCGTTCGCAATGACGGACAGCATAAAACCTTATCTTCGCAACCTTAATTATCAATTACTAATTGCTAATTATTAATTCCTAATTATAACTCAAAGATTACTAATTGCTAATTATTAATTACTAATTTGGAATGCAAAAATTATTAATTTAGAAAGCGATGATCGCTACTGAAAGAGTCATAAAATATAATCGCACCAGGCACGACGATAAGAGTCTGCTGGAAATATACAAGGGTATTCTGTTGCCAAGGATGATAGAGGAGAAGATGCTATCGTTACTAAGGCAGGGAAAAATATCGAAATGGTTTTCGGGTATTGGGCAGGAGGCAATTTCGGTGGGTTCGGCAATGGCGCTGAATAAAGATTCGTATATATTACCTATGCACCGCAACCTGGGTGTATTCACTTCTCGCCATGTTCCGCTGGAGAGATTATTTTCTCAGTTCCAGGGCAAGGCAGGTGGCTTTACCAAAGGGCGCGACCGTTCCTTTCACTTCGGCACACAGGAATATAAAATAGTGGGAATGATATCGCACCTTGGCCCGCAAATGGGTATAGCCGATGGTATTGCATTGGGTGATATGCTGCGAACCCAGAAAGGTACCAAGCCTACATTGGTATTCAGCGGTGACGGTGGCAGCAGCGAAGGCGATTTCCATGAGTCTATTAACGTGGCTGCGGTATGGGACCTGCCGGTAATATTTATTGTAGAAAATAATGGCTACGGATTATCCACTCCTTCGAGTGAGCAGTTCCGTTGCAAGCAGTTTATTGATAAAGCTATCGGTTACGGTATTGAAGGTGTGCAGGTAGATGGCAACAATGTGCTGGAGGTATATGACACCATAAAATTGTTATCGGAAAAGATTGCACAAAAGAACAGGCCCTTTTTATTGGAGTGCCTTACATTCCGCATGCGTGGCCACGAAGAGGCATCGGGCACCAAATATGTGCCGCAGGAACTTTTTGAGATGTGGGGCAAAAAAGATCCGGTTACCAATTATGAAAATTATTTGTTGGAACAGGGTGTATTGAATCAAAATGCAATAGATGAAATACGTGCAGGCATAAAGCACGATATGGAAAAAGCCCTTGAACTTGCTTTGGCTGAACCAAATGTAAAAGCCGATACACAAAGGGAATTGGCTGATGTATATAAAGCATATGAACAAAAGGAAACGAAACCCGCTACAAATAACAAAAAGCCTAAACGCTATATAGATGCGGTATCTGACGGATTGAAAATGGCTATGCAAAAGCATCCTAACCTTATATTAATGGGTCAGGATATTGCGGAATATGGGGGAGTGTTTAAAGTAACTGAGGGCTTTGTAAATGAATTTGGAAAGGAACGTGTACGCAATACTCCGCTGTGCGAATCGGCTATAATAGGTGCGGGCTTTGGTTTATCTATAAATGGCTATAAGGCAATGGTAGAAATGCAGTTTGCCGATTTTGTTACCTGTGGCTTTAACCAGATAATAAATAATTTGGCAAAGTCTCATTATCGCTGGGGCCAAAATGCCGATGTAGTTGTACGTATGCCTACGGGTGCCGGAACAGGTGCGGGACCATTCCATTCACAAAGTAACGAGGCATGGTTTGCACATACCGCCGGACTTAAAGTGGTTTATCCTGCTTTTCCGAGTGATGCAAAAGGCTTGCTATTGGCTGCATTCGAGGACCCTAACCCGGTAATGTTCTTTGAACATAAAGCACTTTACCGTAGCATAACTGAAGATATTCCTGATGATTACTATACCGTTGAAATTGGTAAAGCACGCAGGGTGAAAGAAGGAAATGATGTTAGCATCATCACTTATGGCTTTGGTGTTCACTGGGCATTAGAAGCATTAAAAAATATGCCTGAAGTATCTGCCGACCTAATTGACCTACGAACTTTATTGCCACTCGATACCGAAACTATTTATGAATCGGTAAAGAAAACAGGCAGGGTTATAATCCTCCACGAAGACACTTTTACCGGTGGAATAGGTGGGGAGCTATCTGCTTTAATAAACGAGAACTGTTTCCAATATTTAGATGCTCCCGTAATTCGCTGTGCCTCACTCGATACCCCTATACCTATGGGCAACGAACTGGAATGGGATTTCCTCCCAAAGGCACGTTTTACAAGCCAGTTAAAGCAATTGCTTGATTATTAGTAGGTAATTAATTTCAGAAAGGGGATAATAGAGCTCAAAAAAGTGCT
>Ga0210388_10000816_pt1 | contig 24866 bp, 24 predicted proteins | sample IncBWC19OmetaG_FD_155485 | JGI IMG/M metagenome (GOLD analysis project Ga0210388, IMG submission 155485) | Forest soil microbial communities from Barre Woods Harvard Forest LTER site, Petersham, Massachusetts, United States - Inc-BW-C-19-O ...
TCCGTTGGTCGCCGGATAAAATCCCGCGATTTCCGTGGAATGAGCCGTTTGAAATGGCGTGGTCCGTTTGTCGTGAAGGTCATTGTGCATGGCCCCCGCGATAAGGTTATGAACGAAAGCGACGCCTTGAGAATTCAAGGTGGTGCGTTTGGACAGGAATAAATTATTGGCGACCAGGATCGGGCCGTGCTGCATTTCAAAAAAGAAGTCTCCGCTGTTGTCATGAAATAAATTCCCGGTTACTTGCGTGCCTTGCCCCATCCAATCCAGCCAAAGGCCGCCGGTGCCGCCACAACGGTAAATGTGATTACGGCTGATGCTGACATCGATCGCCCCATGAAATTTGATGCCGGCCATCTCGTCACCGCCGAAAAGTCCGCGGACATGGATGTCGTGAATCTCATTGCCGGTCACCGTGCTGAACGAGCACCCAAGGCTGCCGACAATGCCCGTCTGTTCGCAATGTGAGATCTCATTGTTGCGGACGATATGACTGCCGACCTCCGCCTTGGTCCAGCCATTGGTCAGCGCGCGCTGGACGGTGCCGATGTAACCCTCGGCGGACTCGGCTCGATTGTCCCATTCGTCACCATATTTTCCCAACGCGACACCGCTGCACGTCGAATAACTGATCTTGTTATTTTCGATGATCCAGCCCTTGCACCAACAGGCGGAAATGATGCCGATCTGGCCCGCGGTCGGCGGTGCCCACGGGGTGGCGGCATCGCGCAGGTCAAAACCGCGTATGGTCAGATAATTCACGCCGGTTTTTTCCGGCGTGAACACCGTCTGGCGGACGTTGATTTCCACGGAACGCTCGTTCGGATTGACGCCCTTGAACTGCGCCCAGATTGTAGTCGTGTTGCTGTTCACCTCGGCAAACCAGAACTGTGTTTTGCCGGCGGATTTCAAGATATCTTCAAACTTGGCTGCTTCGGTCAACCAGTCGCCGTCGAGATAGACCGCGCCGGTATGATTTTGCCGGGCTTTGGAACTGTACCAGTCGCCATGAATCAGGTCGGCGTAGGGATTGAAGCCGCCGAAGAAGGAATTGGTGATCTCCGTTTTCCAGGTGTCGTTCGTGGCGAATTCCCAACCCTTCACGATTTCCGAGCCGGTGATGATGACCCGCTCACCGGGCGCGGCCTGATAAATAATCCGTTTTTTATTCGAAGTTCCACCGCGCGGAGGATTGACGCGCTCGCGATAGACGCCCTCATGCACGGTAATGACATCGCCCGGCTGCGCCAGGCCCGCAGCGTGTTGGATGGTGCGAAACGGCGAGTTCGAAGTTCCGAAGAGGGTATCGCTTCCGTTAGTCGAAACCCAAAACCCGGTGGCGTGGGTTGCGATCGCCCATGTGAACAGGGCCGGCAATATGAGAAGCCGCATTTTCATTATCGCTTCGTTTGAATTCACCAAAGACTTGCCCTACCGGCCCAACAATTCCACCACGCGCAGGAGTTCGGCGTCGGTATTGTAAAAGTGCGGCGAGAGGCGGATGTATTTCTGCCCTTTGCGGTCGGTGCGCAGCGTGGTCACAACGCCGTTTTCGGAAAGTTTCTGGTGCAGCGCGGTCATGTCCTGTCCCGGCGCAAAAAATGACGTGATGCCGCTGGCGGTCTCCACCTTGGCGTCGGCGTTGAGGACGGTGTAGTTCTTCTTCTGCAATTCGGGCACGAGCCACTCGCGTTTGCGGAACAGTTCGCGTGCGATGTTTTCCACGCCGACTTCCAGTGCGAGTTCCATGGCGGCGAGCAGGCCGATGATGCCGATAAGCCCGTGCGTGCCGGCTTCGAACTTGGCCGCGCCCTTGCGGAATTCGATGGCGTCCTGCGCCACGAAGTTGGGATTGCGGATGTTGTGCCAGCCGTAGACGGGCGGATTCAACTTTTCCTGCAAATCGCTTTTGACGTAAAAAACTCCCGCGCCGCACGGGCCGAGCAGCCATTTGTGCGCGTCGGCGGCAAGGAAATCCACATGGTCAACGGGCGTGGGGAACGCGCCGAGCGTCTGGATGGCGTCGAGGCAGAAGAGGATGCCGCGTTCGCGCAGAAATTTTCCGATCTCGTCATGTTCAATCCGGTGGCCGCTGATGAAATGGTTGGAGGCGAGCGCGACCAGCCGGGTGTTCTCATCCACCTGCCCCATGACATCCACTTTGCGGATGGCACCGAGGTGACGGACGTTGAGGAGACGCACTTTGACGCCTTTTTCAGCGAGCGCCATCCACGGATACACGTTGGACGGATAATCGTCGTGGTAGATCAGGACGTTGTCGCCCTTGCGGAAATTCAGTCCGGCGGCAACGAAGCTCAAGCCGAGCGACGTGGGGCCGACGAGGGATACTTCATCGGGCTGGCAGTTCAGGAGTTGCGCGCCGGCCTTGCGGGCGTCCTCGAGCTTGTGCAGGACGAAGGCTTCCTGATCGCCAAGCGTGCCCTCGTTGACGCAGTCGGTCATCGCCTGCGCGACGCGGCGCGGCAGCGGGCAGACGGCGGCATGCGAGAGGAAGGTCTTGTTTTTGCAGACGGGGAATTCGTGCTGGCGCAGTTCTTCGTTGGAAAGGATTTCAGTGAGAGTCATGAAAATTCATTGGAGGCTTTGCATCATCGCACCATAGTAATGCACCCAGAAAGCGATGACGTTGTAGGCGACAAGGGCTACTACTGTTCCATAAACGACGCCATTGACGACCTTGGCAAACATTTCGAGCGAGTTGAAACCCTCTTCCTCAAAGTAGGGCTGCAGGCGCCCGAGCGTCTCATCATGTTTTCCGCTCAACTCGGCGGCATGATACTGGTGCGTGAACATTTCGGGGAAATACTCGATCTGGGCGACCATTTCCGCGGGCGTGACGCCCTTTTCCAATTGCGGCGTCCAGGCAAGCAAGTCGCGCTTCAACTTGGGGGAACCGCTGGCGGCGGCCGCCAGTTCCCAGCTCCGGACCACCGGCACCCCGGCATTCAATAGCGCTTCCAATGCCGCAGTGAGCCGCGCGATGGCCAGATTCTTCATCGCCGTGCGCAACAGCGGAATCCAGATGAACATCCGTTCGACGTTCGCCCGCCAAAATTCACTCCGGTTTCCCTGGCACGCATAAACCAAAAAGAACGCCGAGCCATACATCAGGCCGAACACCGTGATTTTCTCAATGATGAACGGCACGCACTTCTCGAAATTTCCATCCATGATCCCCCCCGCGAATGCGATCAGCAGCGACAGCGGGAAGACGATCAAAAAAACATGGAGGGTCGCCATCGTGACGATCATCTTCTTGAGAGTGTCACGAATGATCTGGGCGCGGGTGCTATAGTAACGACCCAGCTGTTTGAAGGCGGCATCCAACCGGCCGGATTCCTCCCCCGCTGACAGCAAGGCCCGGTCGAATTCCGGCAGCCAGCCGGATACTTTTTCCATGCTGCCGGCAAACGTAAGTCCGTCTTTCAAGCCGGCCAGCAGGGTGAGAATCGTCCGCCGTGAACCGGCCAGCGAACGGTTCCGGCTGGCCATTTCCAGTGCCTGGATGAGCGGCAGGCCTGCGGCAATCGTCGCCGCCAGCTGTTCGTAAAGCTGCGCGCGGCGCTTGAGTTGTCCGGGCGTGGTCATTACAAGAGTCCGGGATCCAAAGTTAAAAATCCAATGTCCAAAGCCGCTTGTCGCGAAACTTTGGACATTGGACTTTAGACAGCGGACTAAATTAAGCGATGGCGCGGTCGAGGCTGGCCTTCAGGTCGCGCTTGCTCTTGGCACCGACCATCTGCTCGGAGACCTGGCCGTTCTTGATGACGAGCAGCGTCGGGATGGCGCGCACGCCAAATTGCGCGGCGAGACCCTGATGCTCGTCGATGTTGACCTTGCCGATCTTGACCTTGCCCTCGTATTCACCGGCCAGCTCGTCGAGCACGGGCGCGATCATCTTGCAGGGACCGCACCATTCGGCCCAGAAATCCACGAGCACGGGCGAGGTGGATTTCAGCGCTTCGGTTTCAAAATTGTCCTGCGTGAACGTGACGATATTGGGTGAGGCCATAATTCAAATCAGCTGGAGAACGTTTCGACGGAATTTTTCAAGGTCAGGAAAACCCAGACCACGATGCCGACGGCCGCAAGGCTCGTGACCGTGGCGGTGAAAATCAAAACCTTGTCGATCGTCTTGATGGCCGGCACGACGGGTGCGGCGGCACGTTGCAAGGGTGCGGGGCCCTTGGCAGCAGTCGCCGCAGCGGCGGGGGCGGCGGCGGTTTTGGGTGCGGTAGCCAGAGCCGGGGCGGACGGCGGCGCAGCGGTGCGCATGGGAGCGATACTTGGCGCACCGGTCGGTCCGCCGGGCGGGAGCGTCGGCAGCTTGATGGTCGGCGCGGCGGTCGGCTTCGGGGGCAAATTGATACGGACGGTTTCCTTTTTGGGCTGTACTTTGCCGGTGGATTTCTTCAACGGCTCGGCGCCCGTGGGCGCGCCCGGGAACGGGTTCGGATTACTCGGCGGAATGTTGGTGGGCGATTCGGACATAGTCATGTGAAGATAGGCGGTGAATGGCGGCTGTCAAATTTTTATTCTGCTTTAGACCAACAAAAACGGACAAAAGGAACAAAAAACCGGACCGGCGCGAGCCGGTCCGGTTTTGATGGTTGGAAATTGTAACGACGTTCAATAGCGCTCGCGGCGTTCGCCGCCGCCGCCACGGTCGTAACCGCCACGGCGTTCACCGCCGCCGCCGCCATAACCGCCACCACCGCCGCGATCAGAACGTTCCCGCGGCGGCCGTTCTTCCCGGGGACGCGCCACATTCACGGTGATCTTGCGGCCTTGAAAATCCTTGTCGTGGAACATTTCAATCGCCTTTTGCGCCTCATCCGGCGTGGAGAATTCGATGAACGCGAAGCCGCGGGAACGGCCGGTCATCTTGTCCATCATCAGGTTGCACGAGGCGACTGCGCCCGCCTGGGCGAAGTAGTCCTGGAGGTCATTTTCGCCCGTCTGGAAGGACAGGTTGCCGACGAATAATCTGGCTTGGCTCATAGTAGGTTTTTCACGAGACGCTCAAATACCGGGCGGGAGTTCTGCTGGCAGCTTCACTGAATGTCGTTTGTTTTGTACCATTCTGTCGTACTGACACCACGTTCGTACTTTGAACGAGACGCAACTTTTTTATCAGAAGTGTAAATCAAGTCAATCAGGTTTTTTCCCCGGTCAATTTTCCAAACCGATTGGATCCAATTATAGCCGCCACCCTGTGGCTCCGGCTCGTATGCCCGTTCGGCTCGGACCCTCCGCAAAAAATTCGGTCGTACTATTTTGAACTTATTCGAACTCGTCAAAACTTCTTTGACCCGGCTTACCGCGCCGACTAGTCCCGCCATCTTGTCACGCCATAGCTTGTAGCGAAGGAGGAAGCTTCAACGACGGCGGAAGTTTTATATAGGCGGATCGGATTTAGCCTGATTTGGTACGATTCCCGGCAAACGGTTGCTGCCCGGGTCGGACCCCGTCCGGAGGACCTCAGTATCTCCGTGCCTTTGAGGCTAAAACCCGCTCTTGATGGCAAAACCGGCCTCGCCGGTGGCTTTGAATTGGGTTCGTTTTTTTGGACACTTATGCACTTTTATTGGCTTTTTTGCAGAAAAATTGGGTTCGTTTCGTAATTTGCCCTCCCGGTCGTCCTCGTCCTCGTTCTCGTCCTTCGACTCAAACAACCTTGACTATGTTTGACCAACCTTGACCCGGTAAGACGCCTCGTCAAATTCAGGGGCCATAAACCAGCGCGCCAGCGTCTTGGACTGCGCCAGTCATCTGGCGCTTTTCCATCGCGAGCCAGGAGCACCAATGCGCCACAAAAAACAACTCAATCCGCTACGCTGGGTAAAGCGCGGCCGGAATGGCTCAAATCGAGCCATTCCAACCCGCGCCCCGCGCCGTGCGAAATATCACACGTCACTCGCCACTTTGTGGCTATGTCAAAGAACCCCTGCAAATCCGCAATTGGCAATTCCGATGCCCCGCACCAGATTGGTGCTTCTCGAACTCCGAAAGCCGGAATCCGTTCCCGCCACCATGGCCCACAGCACAATTATTGTCAACATTAAAAATGGTCTGTGTTTGCTTTTGAGGCGCCCGCCTGGAGTTTTGGCAGAACTGATGTAGCCATGAGCTGCGTGGGTTCAAAATGCTTCCTCCCTGTGTTCGGTGCCTCTGTATTAAAAAAATCATAAAGGGGTCATAAAGGGGTCAGGCATGACTATTGACGTGTTTTTGGTGTTCGGGTTAAATGGTGCCCATGCCCCGCCAGTTGCGAATCGAGTATGAAGGTGTGATTTATCACGTGATCAATCGCGGCGACCGTCGTGAACCTATCTTTCGGGATGGCAAGGATCTGGAACTGTTTCTGGCCACGCTCGGGGAAGCCTGCCAGAAAACCAGCTGGCAGGTCCATGCCTATTGCCTGATGAACAATCACTTTCACCTGGTGGTTGAAACCCCGCAGGCCAATCTGGTGCGGGGCATGCAATGGTTTTTGAGCATTTACACTGCGCGTTTTAATCGCCGGCACAAGCTGTTTGGCCATCTCTTCAGCGGCCGGTACAAGTCATTGATCGTCGATGGCAGCGGAACGGGCTACCTGAAGACCGTGTGCGATTACGTGCATCTGAATCCGGTGCGGGCCAAATTGCTGCGTCGGGAGCAACCCCTCAGGGCGTATCGCTGGAGCAGTTGGCCGTAAAGGGGTCGGTCCAAACTATTGACACAAAGTAGATTGATTGGTAGGTATATGGGATGGCGCGCAAGCTAAGAGTGCAGTATGCGGGGGCGATTTATCATGTGATGAGTCGCGGGGATCGGCGGGAGCCGATCTTTGTGGATGACCGGGACCGCCGGCGTTTCCTGGAAACGCTAGGCGAAGCCTGCCAGAAAACCGGCTGGCAGGTGCATGCCTATTGCCTGATGCCCAATCACTTTCATCTGGTGCTGGAGACGCCGGAAGCGAATCTGGTGACGGGCATGAAATGGTTTTTGAGCACCTACACCGCCCGGTTCAACCGGCGTCACAAATATTTCGGGCATCTCTTCAGCGGACGTTACAAAGCCCTCATCGTCGATGGGAGCGGAAACGGCTATTTGAAATCGGTCTGTGATTATGTGCACCTGAATCCGGTCCGGGCGAAGCTGGTAACCAAAAATGAGCGGATCCAAGCGTACGGCTGGAGCAGTTGGCCCGAATATTTGAAAACGCCCAAGCGCAGATTTCGCTGGGTGCGAACTGACCGGCTGCTGGGAGAATACGACCTTCCAAGGGACACGGCGTCCGACCGGAGGCGTTTGGAGGAATATTTGGAAGCGCGCCGTTATGCCGAAGATGGGGAGGAATATAAAGCCATTCGGCGTGGCTGGTTCCTTGGACCGGCGGAGCGGAAGGAGGAACTTTTGAAGCAGATGGAGGGGCTGGGCGGGGAAAATCATTATGCAGAAGAACGGCGTGCGAGCCGGGAGTTCTTGGCCCGTGGAATCATCCGGGAAAGATTGGAGCGGGAAGGCTGGACGTTGAAGGAATTGCGGGCACGTCGAAAGGGAGATAAGGTGAAGGTGGAATTGGCGGAGCGGTTGCGGGTGGAAACGACGGTGAGCCTGAAATGGGTGGCGCAGGAATTGGGCATGGGCAGCTGGACCTATGTATCTAATTTATTGAGCGTGCGTAGGCATAAAAAATGAACACAAGCGAAAAAGTGTTAATAGTTGGGACTGACCCCTTTTAATTAGCAACGGCCCAAGGCTTTCAAACTTTGCAGGGAATACGCCAATATGGAATGGTATTTCAACCTTTCTATATCCGGTGAACAACGGTGAGGTCGTACTGAATTGGATAACCAGAACAATTATCCACTATCAACCTTATTGACTAAAATGAGGGAACAACTAACAAACCTTTTGGCACGGCTTAACGAGCGTTCGATGGATATATTTGAATTTCGCTCGCGGTTGAACACCTTGTTAAAGGGGGGTGTAAAGCAACATCTTTCGTCGAAAGAGGCGTCGATTTTTAAGGACTTCGTGGCTTGGTATCTCGATATGTATGATCCAAAGTTGCCGCCACGCCCTGGTATTCTTGGTAGAATCAAAGACCGTTACTCACAGCTTTTGCATGGTGAGTATCGCGTCGACGAAGCAGACGTAAGAAACAAGGCCGAGGAACTTCGTCAGCTGCTTTTGAAGCCGCATAAAGAGAATTGAACTCTACACGCCAACTATAGGAAGCACCATGCCAACGAAATTCGCTTGGCGAAAACAGACGCTGGATTGGGTGAGGCTTCCCAGCCGCCGCAGATGGTTTGCCCATGTTTTAATTTTTGCTTTGCAACGTGGCCTCGGCTACGAACGTAAATGGAAGCTCGCCTACATCAGACTGAACAGCCAAACGCCTTGCCCGCCTTCCCGCATGCGGGACGACCATCCCGGCTATGACGCTAAAAAGGAAAACAAATTCTATTTGGCAACGCGAATCGTTTATCGAACTGTGGCGCAAATCAGGGAAACGAAATGAAAATACTACAATACTGTGTGGGTGAGGCGGTTATCGCAGGGCGGGGTGACAATTGCTTCCGCCCTGGCTGACCCAAACATGTCATACCCGTCAGACTGTTTTTATTTTAGGATAGAAACATGCACCCCTCAGGATCCCATTGGCGTCAGCGCCGTCGTGCACGTCCGTCAACTCGCAACCCTGTCCTCTCAACCGTGGCAGCGATAAACCGGCCCGCCATGAAAAGCAGTTCGTAACTGTGAAATGATCCGAATCCAAAATTTCAACCAAATCAAATCAAACAACCTGGGGTACGACCAATGATGCCCCCGCCGTTGGCTTTACGCCATCCGGCACTATAGCCTGAGATTCACACAATAACCCTGCCGGCCGGCGCCGGTTTCAAGTTCTGGAGCCGGGCGCGGGCGCAAACGGATAAACAACCGCAGGCGGGAGGAATTCGTTCCGCCCGCCCGGGAAAAAAGTGTTTGAACTCGGCAGGCCCGTCGGTCGATTCAAACGCGCGGGTGCCAAGGGTGGCAGATGGCAAGCGATACAAAGAAGCTTCACAAAAACAGAAAATTAATTGATGCCTGCCGATGCAGCAGCAGTGTTGGTGAACGTCATGTAGAAAACCACAACCACAAACCAAAAATAAAAAATGAAAAGATGTTTCAAAATAAAAAAATGTTTTAAACAACATTTTTTAACAAATATAACCCTGGCCGCGTTGGCGGCTATAACTACGCTGCTCGCCCCGGCGTCCGCCCGGGCCGACACCTCCGGGGTGCATGGCGGCAATTGGGCCGATGATGGCGATAACTTCCAGACCGGCGTCATTTATCCCACCGGAATCACCTCCAGCACCACGACGACGGAAGCCGCCGCCGTGGCGGATGTAATCGCCAGCGACGATATGAGTGTGGGCATTAACTTTGTCCGCATCGGCATCAATCCGGCAACTATTTCCAACAATTGGTCGGTATTCCAAGCTTACGTCAACGAGCTGGTTGCCGACGGGATGAATGTGGATCTCGGCTTCTGGACTACTTCACACTCGGTCGGAACCGTTACCGACTTCAATGGCTGGAAGGCCATGTGGACAAAAGTTGATGGCGTCTATAAAAACAACGATTCGATTTTTTACGAGCCGATCAATGAACCGCACGGCTACGCCTCCGAATCCGCTCTGTCGAGCGCTGTGTATCAGCCATTTCTGGGCTTTGTCAGCAAGCGCCATGATCACATTATCGTGGATGGCGAGAATACCGCTGATTCCGTTATCAACGTGGGCGGCGACGCCAACTTGACAAGTTGCCTGCTGGGCATCCACACCTATGCGGGGTGGTGGGGCATACCCACCACCGAATCCGGCTGGTCAACCGCTTTATATAACCGGGTCAATCCTTATCAGGACCGGACGATCATGACCGAAATGGGCGCCCCGGCAACCACCGGGTTGAACTATGGCGCATCTTCCACCAACGTGAACATCTCCTTCATACGTGGCATATGCTCAGAGGTGAACAGCTTGGGGTTGGGCATGGCCTATTGGCCTTCCCACCGGGCAGGTGACACTTTCCGGCTGTTCAACAGCCCCGGGGACGGGGTTACCAATCCATCCTTAATAGATCAGTTGCAATCCGGGTGGGGCTTTTTTTCGTCGTTGGCCTCTTTGGAAGTGGCTGATTTCAACGTTGCCGGAACGACCGATTACTCCACCTTCCGGCCGGCCGGCTCCATCTGGGAAATCCAGGGCGGCGGGGGCGGCCAGTTTGGCCTCGCGGGAGATATCGCCGTGCCGGCCGACTATGTTGGTAACGGCAAGGCGCAGATGGCGGTATGGCGGCAGTCCACCGGCGAATATTGGTATATCGATGGCGGGGCCACCACACAGTTTGGCCTGGCGGGCGACATCCCCGTGCCGGGAGACTATCTTGGTACCGGCAAGGCCCAAATCGCCGTGTGGCGGCCTGCCGGCGGCAATTGGTATGTCAATGGCGGGACCACGACACAGTTTGGCCTGAATGGCGACATCCCCGTGCCGGGATATTATAACGGCGACGGTCATTTAGATATGGCCGTGTACCGTCCTTCCACCAAAACGTGGTATATCAATGGCGGGGCTACCGTACAGTGGGGCCTGGCTGGCGACATCCCCGTGCCGGGAGACTATAACGGCAGTGGCAAAACTCAGATCGCGGTATTTCGGCCTTCCACCCGCGAGTGGCTGGTCTATCAAGGGGCCACCATAACATATGGCCTGGTTGGAGATGTCCCCGTGCCCGGAGACTATAATAGCAGCGGCACAACGCAGGCTGCGGTGTGGCGGCCTTCCAACAACACCTGGTATGTGAACGGAATCGGTTCAACCACCTGGGGCGCGACCAATGATGTTCCCCTGCCGTTGCCTTACGCCATCCGGCACTACTGCTTGGGATACGCACAATAATCCCGTCTTCCCGCGCCGGTTTCCAATCCCGGGGGCCTGGCGCGGGCGCAAACGGATAAACAACCACGGGCGGGAGGAATTCATTCCTCCCGCCCGGGAAAAAGCGTTTGAACCCGGCAGGCCCGTCGGTCGTTTCAAACGCGCGGGTGCCAAGGGTGGCAGATTGCCAGCGATACAAAGAAGCTTCACGAAAACTGAAAATTAATTGATGCCTGCCGATGCCGCAGGGGTTGGTGAGCGTCATGTAGAAAACCACAACCACAAACCAAAAATAGAAAATGAAAAAATGTTTCAAAATGAAAAAATGTTTTAAACAACATTTTTTAACAATAATAACCCTGGCCGCGCTGGCGGCCGTAGCTACGCTGCTCGCCCCGGCACCCGCCCGGGCCGACACCTCGTGGGTGAATGGCGGCAACTGGGCGTCTTTCGGTTGTTACCTCACCAACAATGGCATTATGTTTCCCTCAGGAATCAGCAACAGCACCACGATCGCGCAAGCCCAGGCCGTGGCCGATCAAATTGCCTTCGACGATAAGAGCGTGGGCATTAACTTTGTCCGCACCTGCATCAATCCTGCGACTGTTCACTACAAATGGTCAGTCGTCCAAGCTTACGTTAATGAACTGAAGAGCGACGGATTGGTTGTGGACCTCTGCTGCTGGTATGATGATGGAACTGGAGTCATGCCCGACTTCAATACCTGGAAGGCCATGTGGCAAACCGTTGATGGGGTCTATCACGCCGACAATTATGTCTATTATGAGGCGCTTAACGAACCGCATGGCTACACGAGCGAATCCCAACTGGCAACCGATGTCTATGTGCCCTTCCTGGGCTTTGTCACCAAGAGCCAGAATCATCTTATCCTGGATGGCACCGGTTTTGCCGATGACGTTACGGGAGTGGGCGCCGACACCCGCTTCAGCGCCTGCTTGCTGGGCGTCCACGACTACGCCATGTGGGACACCAGCCGCACCACTGAATCCGCCTGGGAAAGCCAGTTGCAAGGCGCGGTCGGCAATTATTGGGGCCGCACGATCATGACCGAATTTGCCGCGGAAACAACCTCCGGGTTGGACTACGGCACAGCTTCCACCACCGACCATAACATCAGCTTCATCCGTGGCATGTGTACCCAATGCCGCGCCTGGCCGATGGGTGCCGTCTATTTTCCTGACCACCAGGAGTTCGATTATAACACCAAGCGGTTGTTTAACGGCCCTGATTTTGGTGGCGGGATTCTTAGTCTGCCGATGGTGAAGGAGTTGCAAAACGGGTGGGATTTTTATACGGCGGCGATCGATTGGAGCGTTTGTGATTTCAGTGTTAATGGACGGACCGATTACTCCGTTTTCCGGCCCGCCGGGTCCACGTGGATTATCCAGAGCGGCGGGGGCGGCGCTTTTGGCCTCGCGGGAGATATTGCCGTGCCGGCAGACTATTTTGGCAACGGCAAGGCGCAGATAGCGGTGTGGCGGCAGTCCGACGGTGAACATTGGTATATCAGTCAAGGGGCCACCACACAGTTTGGCCTGGCTGGAGACATTCCAGTGCCGGGGGATTATCTCGGCACCGGCAAGGCGCAGCTCGCGGTGTGGCGGCCGGCCGGCGCCAATTGGTATGTCAATGGAGGGACCACGACACAGTGGGGCCTAAACGGCGACATCCCCGTGCCGGGATATTACAATGGCGACGGCCATTTGGACCTGGCCGTGTTTCGTCCTTCCAACAACACGTGGTATATCAATGGCGGAGCCACCGTACAGTTTGGCACCAATGGCGACATCCCCGTGCCGGGAGACTATAATGGCAGTGGCAAAACGCAGATCGCGGTGTTTCATCCTTCCGACTCCACATGGCATATCAATGGCCGGGCCACCGTGCAGTGGGGCCTGGCTGGAGACATCCCCGTTCCGGGAGACTATAATGGCAGCGGCCTGACACAGATCGCGGTATGGCGGCCTTCCAACGGCACGTGGTATGTGGATGGAGTGAGTACAATAGCCTGGGGTACGAATGGAGATATTCCCCTGCCGTTGCCTTACGCCATCCGGCACTACTGCTTGGGATACTCACAATAACCTCGCCTTCCCGCGCCAGCTTCCAATCCTGGGGCCTGGCGCGGACGCAGACGGATCAATAAACCACGGGCGGGAGGAATTTCGTTCCTCCCGCCTTTTTCAGAGCCAGACGTCCGGAAACCATTTGATCCGTTTTCAACATTGCGTGAACGGGTCACCCATTGGGGGATCGCAGGCAATAAATAAAACTTATCGGTCCCCGAATTTTCTTCTCGGGTCAACCATGTGAACGGCGCATAGCTTCAACGGTTAATCCGATCCTGACTTTTCTCTGCTGATTCCGAATCAGGGATACATTTCGTCAGTGATTCTGTTCTTTGCGCTGCTCCGCGTTCTCCGCGCCTCGTTTAATGAAATTCGTGCAATCTGCGGACAAAAATTGGAGATTTTTCGATCGAAAGTTTGCCGACAAATGATTTTCTCTGCGTTGCTTTGCGTCCTCCGCGTCTGCGTTTAGTTTCCCTTTTCCAAATCGTAAATCATCAATCGTAAATAAGGTCAGGTCTTTTCCTCGATCAATTCCCGCCGTGCGCCGCCCAGCAGTTGTTCCACAAAATTCGTCGAATAGACCCCGCGCCGGAAGTTCGGGTCCTGCATGATGGCCTGTTGGAACGAAATCGTCGTTTTCACGCCCGTGATGAGATATTCGTTCAAGGCGCGGTTCATGCGGTCGATCGCATCGCGCCGGTCCTTGCCGGTGACGATGAGCTTGCCGATCATCGAGTCGTACGTCGGCGGAATGGTATAGCCCGCATACGCGTGCGTCTCCATGCGCACACCGCGACCGCCCGGCTGGTAATACATCTCGATCCGGCCGGGGCTGGGACGAAAATCATCGAAAGGATCCTCCGCATTGATGCGGCACTCGATCGCGTGGCCCTTCATCACCACATCGCTCTGCGAAATCCTGAGCGGCTCGCCCATCGCGATCTCGATTTGCGCGCGCACGAGGTCGATGCCCGTGACTTCCTCCGTGACCGGATGCTCCACCTGGATGCGCTTGTTGACCTCGAGAAAGAAAAAATTGCCCGCATCGTCCACGATGAATTCCACCGTGCCCGCATTCGTGTAACGCGCCGCTTCCGCAATGCGGATCGCCGCCTTGCCGATTTTGTCACGCAACTTGCGAAATTTATTTTCCAGCAGCGGCGAAGGGGATTCCTCGATCAATTTCTGGTTGCGGCGCTGGATGGAACAATCCCGCTCGCCGAGATGGATGATTTTCCCCTTGGTGTCGGCGAGGATCTGGATCTCGATGTGGTGCGGGTTCTCGATGAATTTCTCGATGTAAACGCCGGCGTTGCCGAAGGCTTTTTCCGCCTCGGTGCGGGCGGTGTGAAAGCCTTTGACGAGCGAAATGTCGTTGTGCGCGATGCGCATGCCGCGTCCGCCGCCGCCGGCCACGGCTTTGATCATCACCGGATAGCCGATCTTCTTGGCAGTCGCGAGCGCTTCCTTTTCATTATCCACCGTGCCTTCCGAGCCGGGCGGTGTTTCCACCCCGGCCTTTTTTGCGAGTGCACGGCTCACGGCCTTGTCCGACAAGGCGTTCATCGCCTGCGGGCTCGGCCCGATGAATTTGATGTTGCAGCTTTCGCAGACCTCCGCGAAATGCGCGTTTTCTGAAAGAAACCCGTAGCCCGGATGGATGGCATCCACATCGGCCACTTCCGCCGCGCTGATGATGCGGTCGATGCGCAGGTAACTCTCGGAAGAAGCCGCCTTACCGATGCAAATCGCCTCATCCGCCATCTGCACATGCATGGAATTGGCGTCGATCTCCGAATACACCGCCACCGTGCGGATATTCAGTTCCTTGCAGGCGCGGATGATGCGGACGGCAATTTCTCCGCGGTTGGCGACCAAAACTTTTTCAAACATGGCGAAATGCGATTGAACAACCGTTTAGGACGGACGGACTTTGAACAGCGGCTGGCCGAATTCCACGGGTTTGCCGTTTTCGACCAGAACTTGGGTGACGACGCCTTTGACCTCGGCCTTGATTTCGTTCATCACCTTCATGGCCTCGATGATGCAAGCCACCGTTTCCGGTCCGACTTCCGAGCCGACATCCAGATAAGGACCGGCTTCCGGCGAAGGTGAACGATAAAAAGTCCCGATCATGGGCGATTTTATGTCAATTTCACCCGTATTGGGTGCTGGCGCAGCGGGAGCACCGCCAAGCATGGGTGCAGCCATTTGAACCGGCATGGGCATCAGAGGATTGGAATCTTCCACGGCTTGCGGCACGGGCGCACCACCATTCAACCCTCGTTTGAGCCGCAATTTGGAATCTTTTTCTTCGAGTTCAAACTCCGTGATGGAGTTTTTCTTCATCAAATCGATGATAGCTTTGATATCTTTGAGATCCACGATACGTTTTCGTTAAAGATGTTATTATTTCGGCAAATTTGCCGCTTTTAACTAAAAAAGCAGAGGTCATTTGAAGCTCTGCTTGTTTCAAAGTTAAATTTCAGTTAAATGTTATTGGCAGGGATAAGAATCGTCAAGCCGTAATTTAAGAAAGTTTTCCACAGTTTTTTGCCACTAAAACAGTCATTTTTTGACTTCTTTAACGTCAACTGCTGCTTCCAGGCCTAGAATATACGATTTTGCACCAAAACCACAGATTTGACCCCGGCAAACCGCCGCGATCAGTGACTTGTGCCGGAACTCCTCGCGGGCATGGACATTCGACAGATGAATCTCAATCGTCGGCACGCCAACCGCTGAAATCGCGTCGCGCAGCGCTACACTCGTATGCGTGTACGCGGCGGCATTGATGACAATGACCTGAAACTTGCCCTTGGCTTCCTGAATCCAGCCAACCAGTTCACCTTCCTGATTAGATTGGCGAAATTCGACTTCAACCTTCAATTCACCTGCCCGCTGGCGAACCATGGCCTCAATATCTGCCAACGTCGTGCGGCCATAAACTTCCGGCTCGCGCGTGCCAAGCAGATTCAGGTTTGGACCGTTCAGGAATAAAATTTTCATCGGGAAAAGTTATCGTTTGGTGGTTTTTTTGTCTAATTGAATCGTTTCTGCCCCAATCAGGCATCCCAATAACGTAAAAGCTATCCAAGCCAGTGCCGGAACGTACAGCGAGAATTCACCCAAGCCTTGGGCGAACCAGGCCAGCAGTCCGGCGAAGATGGCAAACGTCGGTTTATCACCTTGGACCCACAGTTTCTTGCCAACTACGCTCAAAGCCAGACCAATCCACGCCAGATAGGTAAATCCGCCGGCCAATCCGGAATCCGAGAATTGTTCGAGATAATCATTGTGAGTCAGCCGTGCCATTTCCGATTCCGGCGATTTAAGCTGTGCGTAGGGCCGCTGGAAAGTTCCCGGGCCGCTGCCAAATACCGGCTTGGCCAGGGTCGTCTCCCCCGCCGCCCGCCAGTAATCGAACCGCGCGCCGACGCTGGTCGCGCCCTTGGAAAAATAATCATGGAAACGCACCGCAAAAACGCCGAGTCCGACAATCAAAACCCCAGCGACGGCATAAACCTTGATCTGCTTTGAAAAATCCAGCCGCAGCAGAAAAAGCCCGGCCAGGCCGATGCCGAGCAGCCAGCCCAGTTTCGACCCCGTCCAAAAAAACGCCGCCCCGCCAAGAAAAACGGTGAGCCCGATCACCGCGAACCGGATGGGCGGTTTCAGATTTTTTGTCGTGCCGAACGCCAGCGCCAGCGCGGCCGGCCACAGCAGCAGGATCAGCCCCGCCAGCGCATTGGGATACACGAGTGTGCCGGCCACGCGGCCCTTGCGAAATTTTTCCAGGATGAGCGGGTTAGCCACGTCGACGTTGTTGGTCGTGATGATGATATTTTCCCGTTTCATCTCGGTGACCGAATCCGGCGGGAAATTGGTCCAGCCGTTGCGTTGGCCTTCGGACATATCCCGATAGTTCGCCGGAAATTCGAACAGCTTTTGATCCACCGCGCGGATCAGGCAGAACGTGAACGCGGCCAGGATGCCGATGAACAAAAAGTTCCGCGCCGGGCGGTCCGCAAACAAAAGCGCGCCAAAAAAATAGCAGGCCACACAACCGGAAAATTGCCAGAGCGCCGCCGCTGACAAACCGGCGTCCACCGTCTGAGTCGCGGAAATGAACTGCCAGCCGAGCCAGGCCAGCGGCAAAACCCAAAGCCACCCGGACCGCGGCCATGATAGCTTTCTCTGAAAAACCAGAATCGCCCCGATGGCCGCCAGTGAAAGAAAAATCCAGTTCGCCCAATGCAGCGGCCAGGCGTCATTCATCCAATCCGAAAATGAAACCGGCTGTTCAATGTGGCTGTCCAGTATGACCGGATTGCCGAATTTCCAGATGCACAGACCGAGGAAAAGCCCGAACGCGAGCGCGTAGATTTTCGTCGCGGAAAATTTTTTCATGCGTCACAACCGCAGTTTCAGCAGGCCGACTTCGAGCGCGAGTGCCTCCTGCACGTTGGAATGCAGCAGCCGCTGCGTCTGGTCCAGCACGGCCAGATTTTCCCGGGCCTGACGGGCATTGATGCGCCGGGCGACCTCATCCGCGCCGGCAATCTGCGGCAGATGCAAGAGTTGCTCACCGGCCGCAAGGGTATGCAGCCAGACATCGCGCAGCCACCATTGCAGCAACAGCATTACGTCCGCCCGCTGGCGGCGGTATTCGGCCTCGATGGCGGCCTTCAATTCGTCCTCCCATTTTTCGCGCAAACCCTTGTCCGCGTCGGCGTATTTTTCAAGCGGCGACCGGGCGGTCAGGGTTTCCTCCACTTTTTCGCGGATGGAATTCAACCGCTGCAAAAGCGAATCCAGCAAACGATAGCGCCCGAACAGGCTTTTTTGTTCGGTCGAGGCGGCGGAACTGAATTGTTGCAGCCAGTAGCTTTGCTCGGCGGAAAGCGGCCGCACCGCGCCCGTGGAAAAATTCAAACGCAGGCAGCGCGACAGGATCGTCTCCAAAATCCGCGACGGCTCCGTGGACAGCAGGATGATCACCGATTTTTGCGGCGGCTCCTCGAGCGTCTTCAAAAAGGCGTTCGCCGCCTGGACGTTCAAGCGGTCGGCCCCGGCGATGATGGCGATCTTATAGCCGGCCTCCGCCGGTTTGAGCTGGATCTGCTGCATCAGGTCGCGCATCTGTTCGATGGTGATGACCCGGGATTTCGATTCCGGCCGCACCCAATGCACATCCCCGTGATTCAAATGGTCAACCTTGCGGCAATTCAGGCATTCATCGCAGCAATCCGTGGCGGTGCCGGAGGTTTTCACCGGCTGGAGACAGTTCAAGGTCTTCGCCAGCGTTGCCGCCAGCAGTTCCAATTCCTCCAGCGAATCGCCGGTGAAAAGATAGGCATGCCCGAGGCGTCCGCGCGCCAGCGAACGCTGCAAAAGCTGGACGCCCTGCGATGATTCGGAAAGATTTTTGAAGGCCATTTTTCGTTTTCGCGGCCCCGACAAACTCGCAATTCATCCTGCTCAGGTCAAGACGCCGTTTGCCGCGGTAGTTTCCTAATTTGTTTTGGCAACGGGCGTTTAAACCATTCAACCATCCGACGCGTTCCAGCGTCCAGACGCTGGGAGCGTTTCTCCCTCTCCGCGTCGGCGGAGTCTGCGGAGCCGATGGGGAGAGGGCCGGGGTGAGGTGTGCGTTTCACCATCTTTGGGTTCAGGGGGAGGTCGGGCCTTTGCCGCCTTTCGTTTTGAAAAAATTCCGCTAGCCTAAAACCATGTCCGAGGAAATTTTTGACGTGGTCAACGAACGCGACGAGGTGACCGGCCAGGCCCCGCGCCGCGAAGTCCACGCGCGCGGCCTGTGGCATCGCGCTGTGCACGTGCTGGTCTTCAACGCGCGCGGCGAGGTCTTTTTGCAAAAGCGCTCCATGAAAAAGGACACCGCCAAAGGCAAATGGGATTCCTCCTCGTCCGGCCATGTTGACACCGGCGAAGATTACGACACCTGTGCCGTCCGCGAATTGCGCGAGGAAATCGGCCTGGTGCTGGCCCAAACCCCGCAACGCCTTTTCAAAATCAATGCGTGCAAGGAGACCGGCTGGGAATTTTGCTGGGTGTATCGCTGCGAAAACGAAGGACCGTTCACGCTGCACCCCGACGAGATTGAAACCGGCGGCTGGGTCGCGCCCGAATCCGTCACCCGCCGGGTGACGGAAAAACCGGACGACTTCGCCAGTGCGTTCGTGCTGATCTGGAAAATGTGGTCTGAACGGAAAAATTAATCGTCGCCCACCATGCCAGACTATCAGTGGCTCCTGTTTGATGCCGACGGTACGCTTTTTGACTTCGACAAGGCGGAGCGCGCCGCGCTGCACCAGACTTTTCAATCGATCAGTCTTTCCTTTGACGCCACCTATCTGGCGGCTTACCAGCGAATCAATAAAGTTCTTTGGCACGGAGTAGAGCAGGGGGAAATCACGCCGGGCGTCCTCAAATTTCGCCGTTTTGAATTATTGTTTGAAGCCATCGGAGTGGCTTACCCGGGGGCCGCTTTTGCCGACCATTTCCAGGAGCGCCTGGCGGATTGCTCGGAACTGATTGCGGACGCCGCTGAAGTTGTGCTCAAGTTGCAGCCGCATTATCGCATGGCAATTTTGACCAACGGCCTGCAGGCCGTCCAACGCCGGAGATTTGCGCGTTCACCCATTTGCCGGCACTTTGCGGAGATTATTATTTCCGAGGAAATCGGCCACAGTAAACCGGCCAGGGAATTTTTCGACGTGGCAATCGCCCGGATCGGAGACCCCTCCCGGCGGGAGTTGCTCATGATTGGCGATAGCTGGACGGCGGACATCATGGGCGCAATGGGGTCCGGCCTCGACGCCTGCTGGTATAATCCCGAAAACAAACCTCGTCCGGAAGGCTGTGTGCCCACGCGCGAGATCACTTCATTACACGAACTGGCTGAATGGCTGGGATAAAGTCACGCCACGCAACCATCCGTGGTTTTGCCCCCAATCCGCAATCCAAAAATCTAAAATCATAATTTCCATGGTGGCCCGTCCGGCTCGAACCCCGTTCGGCTCGGACTGCTTTGAAAAACTCGATAGCGCCGTGTATGCTTTAAAAAATGTTTGTGATATGAAAATTAGAAACACTCCTGCTTTGATCGGTTGGGCGACCCTGGCCATTTTCTCATCCGTACTATTGGCCGGATGCCACACGCCCGGACCGGATGCCAAAACCGCCGCTACCACTTTAACGCCGGAAACAAACCAGCCTGCCACCATCTCGCCCGTGCCGGCCCCGGCACCGCCCGTGGCAAAAACCGGACCTTCCTTTGAGACCACCCGCGATTGGATTATTACCACCCTGCAACAATACGGCGGTTGTGTTAATGCCACCGGCACCGAGGCCACGCGTGACCGCTCAAGTGCTGAAATCGGCTTCCAAAATGTGCTGATCAGTAATTCCGGTATTCTGACCTATACCCGCGAGGATAAATACCAACACCAGTTGCCAGGACAGAAGAAGTTTTACAAGGCCCGCTTCAGTTTCAACCGTAAAATTCCCCTGGGCGCCATCACCGATGTTCAAGTGGTGATAAAAACCAATATGAACTACATCGCCAATACCTACACCACCACGCCCTACGTCAGCATCAAGACCGGGAACCTGGCGGTCATTGAAGGCGCTTGCGTGATCCAGAACGATGGCGATAAAGATGCCAAGGGCGCCGAATTTTTTGAGAGAACGGAACTTGGCGAGGGCAACGATGGCTACGACGGCATGGGGATCAGGTCAGTCATTTCCGATGAAATCACCCTCGAAATCAATCGTACTCCCGACGCTGTTCCCGGACAACCCATGCCGGATGACCCGGAAAAAATGGCCCGGCGCCTCGCCACCGCCTTGCAGCACATGGTGGATATTTGCAAGGAAACCTACAAAGGCCCGTCCCAAGCTCCTACGCCTTTTTAAATGCCGGTAAGGCGGTGGCACCCCGCCGCCCAGTAAGAGCTGGTTTGGAATTCGCTCGTTGTCTCCGTACTTACTTTGCGTAAAACTCCGCGAACGCGTCCCATGCCTTCGCTTCGTTCCAGTTCGGAAACAGCGGCGCGACGGAGTCGGTGTTCACACGTTGCAGCGGTTCGCTGAAATCTTCCTGTTTGGACAGGTCCAGTTTGCAGTCCCAGCCGAGACGTTTTTGGACTTCGCGCCCAAGGCGTTGGGCGAAGGCGCCCTGGGTTTCGACATAGTTGCTGGGGTTGATCTTTACCGTGCCGGATTTCAGCGTGGTGACGCGGTTGAAAAAGTTTTCATAGGCCAACGCGAGCAGGTCCACGTGGATATTGTCGCGCAGATAATCGGGGGTCTTCACGCCGGCGATCTTGCCTTCGCGCCAGTTTTTCATGAGGTAGGCGGTGAACTTGGGTTCGTCGAGCGGCCCGAACGGGTTGGGGATGACAAATTTGCCGAGCGGAACCTGCGCCTCGCCGCAGTAATAACGAAACGCCTGCCACGTCAGCCCTTTTGACAGGCCATAGCCGGAAAAGGCGCGCAAGGGTTCGTCGCCCTTGCCTTCGTCATTTTCAAAGACGCTGCCGGTGAGGATGACGCCGCGCAGGCCGGCCTTTTTGGAGGCGGCGAGAACGGTGCGCAAATTGAACGCATTGCTTTGCAGGGCGGCCAGTGCATCGAAGTCCGCGCTTTTATAATTCGCGGATTCGGTGGCGTGATGGCATAGGACATCCCATTGGCCGCTGCGGATGAGTTCCAGAAATTTGTCCGAGCCGAACGGTGTTTGCGGAACGAGGCGGCAGAGCGATTGCAATTTCTCCACGCGCAGTTTGCGCACGCCGTCGTAGCTTTCCGCCGTGCCGCGCAGGGGGCAGACGATTTCGTGGCCGGCGGCGGCGAGGGTCTTGATGAACCAGTAGCCGGTGAAGGAACTGGCGCCGGTAAATAAAATTCTCATTTGAGGTGGCTTCGAGGTTATTGAGTATTTATTGACACGCCCTGGCTCAGGGCTTGAAGTCGGGATGGCTCTTGTCTTTGTCCGAGATGACGGTTGGCTCCATGGGCCATTTGATGCCGAGCGCGGGGTCGTTGTAGCGGATGCCGCGTTCGTGTTCCGGCGAGTAGAACTCGCTGCAAAAATAAAACGCCTCGGTGTCGTCCACGAGCGTCATGAAGCTGTTCGCGCAGCCTTGCGGGACGTGGACCATCTTGCGGTTTTCCGCGGTCAATTCGATGGTGATATGCTTCAAATACGTCGGCGACGCGGGCCGCAGGTCGATCACGACATCGAAGAGCGCGCCGCGCACGCAGCGGAAGGTCTTGTCCTCGGCCTTGGGCGGGAGCTGGTAATGGATGCCGCGCAGCGTGCCGCGCTGGGCGCTTAACGAATTGTTGACCTGCGCGATCCGGGTGTTCAGGCCGTGTTGCGTGAATTCGTTCTGGCAGAAGGCGCGGGCAAAAAACCCGCGGTCATCGCCGCGCTTTTCGAGTTCGATGACAAAAACGCCTTTCAGAATCGTTTCGGTGAATTTCATTTCGAGGGGAAAAGATAGCTGAACGAATGGCGGGACGAAATCCGAAATCCAAGACCCCGGATCTGCCGCCCTCTGCGGTCAGCTCATCGGGTTTTCGACTTTCAAGCCGAGCGGCTTGAGCAGTTCAAAATGCTTTGTATTGTCCGTGGCCAAAATGTGATTTTTGGCCAGACATTGAGCGGCAATCAATGTGTCTTCGCAGGGCAACGTCCGTTTGATGGATTTTAAAAAAGCAAAGACCCGCTTCCATTCCAGCAGGCAATTGGTATCCACCGGCTCGATGGCCTCCGAAAAATCGACTTCGGTTTGCGTCACGCGTTGTTCCAGGATTCCCCGATGTGATTCACCGGCGATTTCCACGCCGTAACGCATTTCCGCAATGGTGACCGAACTGATAAAGCATTCCGCCTCGTGTTTTCCGAGCCAGTTCGCAAATCTGGCGGGCAGATTTTTCTTATGGCAAAGCGAAATGAGATTGGTGTCCAGCAGATAGCTCATTTGAACGGCATGGTGTGGCGTTCGACCGGGGGAAAGGCGACGTTCTGGTTTTTCAAATGCGCGAGCAAGCCCGCCGCACCCCGGCGTTTTTGCGCGCGGGGAGTGATCAGCAAGCTCTGCCGTCCGTCGTTCAGCACCCGTACGTCGCACGGTCCGCCATGCAGCAGTCCGGCCGCCTTGCGCCAGTTGGCTGGAAACTGCGCCTGCCCCTTCTCGGTGATGGTGATGGTGTCCAAGTCTCGGTGCATGAAGTAATGATTCATTACTTGCCGAGTCTTGTCAAGGCATCCTTCCGGCCGGGCACTAAATTATGAGATGGCAGATGGAAGTTGGGAGATGTCGTTTTGGCGGTTTCAAAATCCGTGTCTATCTATGTCCATCCGTGGTTAAGCAAAATCTCGCTGACAAAAAAAATCCTCCGTTGTAGCTTTGGCGCAATGCATCAATGGATTTCCGATTATCTGCGCGCGCAAAAGGCGGCGCACGACTCGATTCCGGCCGAAGGCGTCGCCGAGATCGTCGGCAAGCTGCGCCGGGCGTTTTTGGAGGACCGGCAGATTTTTGTGTTCGGCAACGGCGGCAGCGCGGCCAACGCCTCGCATTTCGCGACGGACCTCGGCAAGGGCGCGTCGGACAAGTTGAAGTTGAAATCCAAAAGCCGGTTCCGCGTGTTGTGCCTCAACGACAACGTGAGCTGGATGACGGCGCTGGCGAACGACTATTCTTACGAGGATGTGTTCGTGGGGCAGTTGCAGAATTACGCGCGTTCCGGCGACCTGGTCATCGGCATCAGCGTGAGCGGCAATTCGCCGAACTGCGTGAAGGCGTTTGATTGGGCGAAGAACAACGGCGTCCACACCGTCGCGCTGGTCGGGGCGAAGCGCGGACGGATGGCGGAGATTGCGGACCAGTCCATTGTCATCGCGGACACGCATTACGGGCGCGTGGAAGACGTGCAGATGGCGATCTGCCATCTGCTGTGCTACGCGTTCCTGGAAAATCCAGATTGGGTGGCCTGAGGCGGAAGTGTGGCGTCCGGAGTGTGGCCGGATTGAATCTTTCCAATAAGGACAAGTCGAGGTGGCAGCGGCTTAATTTCAAGAAAGCCGGTGGGGCGAGCGTCCTCGCGAGCCGCTTAAACCTATGGCTCACGACGGCTCGCGAGGACGCTCGCCCCACCAAACCAAAATACTACCCGTTGAGGCACAGCCTCGACACTACACCTTTTACCGAGGTGCTGACTTCGGCGTTCTCAGCCAGTTCACGAGCAATAACGCACTTAGCAAAACTGCCAGAGCCAGCCCGGTCACCGTGATATAGAGCGGTTTGTTCGGCAGGTTGTAATCAAATTCTACCGTGTGTTGTCCGGTCGGCACCTGGACGCCGCGCATATAAAAGTTGCAGCGCAACAGGTCCGCTGGTTTGCCGTCCACAGTCACCTTCCAGTTCGGGTCGTACTTGTCGTTGAGCAGCAAGACGGAAGGCATGGTGGCATTGGCGGCGAGCACCAGTTTCTTGGGTGCATAGCTTTGGAAATCGACCGTGCCGGAATTGTCATTGGTGGCGACGGCCGGCAGATCTTTTTCCGGTGTCGAGACCAGGACGGTTTGCCATGGATCAAAGTTCACGTCACCGAGGTTTTTCAGATTTTCCGTATCGTTGGTATTGACCTGCCAGTTTCCATAAAGCCGGGCGCGGGGCAGGGCGCCGGTGAATTCGATGACGGCAAGCTGGCCGTCATCGGCGGGTACGGCGGTGAGGTCTTCCAGTCCGGTTATTTGGGTCACGCCCGGTTTGGGGAGCAGGTCAAAGCGTTT
>Ga0210388_10000817_pt1 | contig 24862 bp, 19 predicted proteins | sample IncBWC19OmetaG_FD_155485 | JGI IMG/M metagenome (GOLD analysis project Ga0210388, IMG submission 155485) | Forest soil microbial communities from Barre Woods Harvard Forest LTER site, Petersham, Massachusetts, United States - Inc-BW-C-19-O ...
GGAAGGCAAGCTGGAAAAGCTGCTCATCGAGAACGGCTTGGTGTCGCATCCTCAGGTTTCCGTATTCGTTAAAGAACAGAACAGCCAGCCCGTATCCGTTGTGGGTGCCGTGCAGCATACAATGGTGTATCAAGTTGTGCGGCCTACGACGCTTCTGGAAGTGCTTTCCGCTGCGGGCGGAATCACCGACGATGCCGGGAACGTGGTTTTGATCACTCGTCCGACTCATCCTGCTGGCACGCCGACGACCGAGAACGTGAGCGATACGAACGATCCCGACAAAGATCAGCAGATCATCACGATTCGATTGCAGGATTTGCTGGAGTCCGGCAACGCTGTTTATAACGTCCCTGTTTATGGCGGCGATGTGGTGAGCGTTCCGCGCGCGGGTATTGTGTACGTGCTGGGATTCGGAGTGGCACAACCGGGCGGCTATGTGGTGCAAAGCCGAGGCGAGCAGGTGACGGTGCTCAAGGCGCTTGCGTTGGCGCACGGCTTGACGGGTTTCGCGAAAGCCGATTCGGCAGTGATTCTGCGAACAGATCCCGCCACTGGAAATAGGGACCAGGTTCCTGTCCACATCAAAGCGATCGAGAACCACAAGGAAGAGGATGTACCCATGAAGTCCAACGACATTCTCTATATTCCCGACAGCCGTGGATTGAAAGTTCTCGCAAAGACCGGCGAGGCGGCCATAGGGATAGGGTCCGGGATTGCCATTTATCGTGCACCGTAGCTGGCGCGCGAGATGTATCTGATTCTGATTGCGGGGTGATTACTTGGGGCCGATGGAAGACGCATCGAGATTCGCGTTACGCGAGCGCAAGGCAGCGGACTCGCTCGCGGTGATCCCTGCTCCCAGTGTCCTGCCCTGGGATCAGATGCCGCGCGAACCACACCTGCTCGATTACCTCATTACTCTGCGAAAACACCAGTGGCTGATTCTTACGTTTCTCCTTACCGTCGTGACGGTCGTGACGATCGCTTCGTTCAAGATGAAACCCATTTATGAAGCCGCCGCCACCGTTGAGGTAGACAAGGAATCGTCGCAAAATACGCTCCCCTTCCAGGATGAGGCCGCCTATGACGAATACATCGACATGGACAATTATCTGGAAACCCAGACCAAGATTCTGGAAAGTGAAACGCTTGCCTTTCAGACGATCAAGTCGCTGGATCTCGCGCGCAATCCCGAATTTGGTGGTGCCCCCGGCAGACCTGCGTTTGGAGGTGCTGGTGCCAGGCGACCGGCCATTCTCGGCGCTTTTCTGGGAGGCCTGAGTGTAAAACGTGTTCCCAATAGTCGCCTGATCGATGTGCGCTTCGAGGCGGAAGATCCGCAGCTCGCGGCTCAGGTCGTGAACGCACATGTGCAGAATTACATCGAACAGAATTTTCGTAGCAAATATGACGCCACAACTCAGGCTTCCAACTGGTTGTCTTCCGAGCTTGAGGAGCTACGAATCAAGGTTGAGAAGTCCGAAGATGCCCGATTGGCATACGAGCGTGAAAACCAGATCTGGCAAATCGACGAGAAACAGGACATCACAACCCAAAAGCTCGCGGACCTGAGCAAGGCAGTCACCGAAGCTCAAACCGGATTAGCGGAAAAAGAGGCGCTGTACAGAATGGCTGTTGCGGGCAACGTCGATGCCTTGCCTGCCGCGCGCGAAAACGTCGTGATCCAGGATTTAATTAAACGAAAGGTTGAAGCGGACAACAACTACTCCGACGCTGTGACTCAGTTCGGGCCGAACTATCCGAAAGTGCAGCGGCTTGCTGTACAACAGAAAGAAGCGGCTGACGATTTGGCCAACGCGCAAAAGACGATGGTGGAAAGCATTCAGGAGGAATACAACACCTCTCAAAGTCACGTAGCCATCCTGCAAGCGGCGCTCGACAAGCAGAAGGCGGAAGCCAACGATCTGGCCGAAAAGCTTGTGCAGTATCACATCCTCGAGCACGACGCTGAAGCAAATAAGCAGCTCTATGACGGGTTGCTGCAAAAACTGAAGGAAGCGACGATATCCGTCGGACTGCGGTCCAGCAATATTCGCGTGGTCGATCCGGCCTTGGTGCCTACGACACCGTCGCGGCCACAGAAGTTCCGAAACATTCTGTTGGCGTTTCTTGTTGGAATCGTGGGCGGCATCGGTCTCGCGATATTCCGCGAATATCTGGACAACACGGTAAAATCGCCCGACGACATCGAAAACCTCACGGGATTGCCCTCTCTTGCCGTGGTGCCTTCCCTGCCGGGAAATTTGAACGGGGACCGCAATCGTCTGGGATGGCCAACACGCCATCCGTTACCGCAAGCCGGGGCCGGCCCGCGCGTCGAACTGCTCTCGTATCTTCAGCCAAAATCCCAAATATCGGAGGCGTTTCGTGCACTGCGGACCTCATTGCTGCTATCGCAGGCCGAGCATCCACCGCAGGTAATTCTGGTGACGAGCGCGCTACCGCGGGAGGGGAAAACGACTGCGGCCGTGAACCTGGCGGTAACGCTCGCGCAACTGGGAGATCGAACATTGCTGATGGATTCCGACCTTCGCAAACCTGGCATTCGACGCGCCATGAATCTGACGATCGGCAAAGAACTGGGATTGAGCTCGTTCCTCGCTGGCGTCTGCACCCTAGAAGAGGCGATCTTGCCGCACCCCACGATCAGCAATCTGTCCGTCCTGACGACGGGACCTGTGCCGCCGAGCCCGGCTGACCTTTTGTCGTCTCACCGCATGCAAGAGGCGATTGTCGAGGCACGTCGCCGCTTCAAGTTCGTGGTGATCGATTCGCCTCCCATCATGGCGGCCACGGACGCTGTGATTCTTTCCGCTCAGACCGATGGCGTGCTACTGGTTGTGCGCAGCGGAGAGACGCCCAAGGAAGCATTCACGCGCAGCAGAGATCTTCTTGCAGCCGTGAAGAGCCGCTTGCTAGGAGTGGTGCTGAACGCTGTGGATTCCAGTGCGCCGGATTACTACTACTCGTATCGCTACTATCCTTATGCATACGGCTACGGATATGGCGAGGACTTGGCCAAGTCGGCGCCGTTCCCGTCCGCGCCGGATGATCCGGAAGGTTCTTCGAGTTAGGAGGCAAGTTGCGACATTTAATAACTGGTGGAGCGGGATTCATTGGATCGCACCTATCAGAAGCGCTGCTGAAGCGTGGCGATGAAGTGTTCGTGCTCGACGATCTTTCAACTGGCAGTGTCGAAAACATACGCCATCTGAAAACGCATGAGCGATTTCATTACTTCTTCGATTCGATCACCAATAAACAGCTCCTCGCGGAGCTGGTCGACGAATCGGATGTGGTATTTCATCTGGCGGCGGCCGTCGGCGTCCGCCTAATCGTCGAAAGCCCGGTGCGGACGCTGGAAACGAACGTGTACGGCACGCAGTTAGTGCTGGATGCGGCGTCGAAGAAAAAGAAGCTGGTGGTTACGGCTTCGACTTCGGAGGTCTACGGCAAGAGCGACAAGGTGCCGTTCCGCGAAGATGCGGACCTAGTGCTCGGCCCGACGACGATGAGCCGGTGGAGCTACGCCGCTTCGAAGGCGCTCGATGAATTTCTGGCGCTCTCATACTGGCGGGAACGCAAACAGCCGGTGCTTGTGGTGAGGTTCTTCAATACCGTAGGGCCGCGGCAGATCGGGCGATATGGGATGGTGTTGCCGAATTTCGTGCGGCAGGCACTCGACGGCAAACCCATCACGATTTTTGGCACGGGGCAGCAGTCGCGTTGCTTCTGTGACGTTCGCGATACGATCGAGGCCCTGCAACGCCTGCTGGCGACCGACAAAGCGATAGGAGAGGTCGTCAACATTGGCACCGACGAGGAAGTCACGATCGACGCACTGGCGCAGCTGGTGAAACATCGTACCAACAGCGAGTCGTCGATCACGCACATTCCTTACGATCAGGCCTATGAACCCGGCTTCGAAGACATGCTGCGCCGCGTTCCGTCGCTCGAAAAGCTTCAGAACCTGACGGGCTTCCGACCAGCAACGCCGCTCACGGAGATCGTCGATCGCGTGGTCGCTCACTTCCAGAAAAAGCCTGAAGTAGGAATGCCTTCAACGGCGGGTCGAATGCCTTCGGCGGCATCCGTCTAGATCGAAGTGCGCTGCTAGCGCCGGGAGTACGGTTGATCGCGCAGGATGCGGATTGAAGTCCTGTTTTTTCGTCGAGATGGGGTCCGCAACATGCGCAATCTTAGCCGGATTGCGAAAGCGCTGCCCGTCACGACACCGAATAGCATTCTTTCGCCTGTTAGCGATTCCGAAAAACACAGCGTCGCGGCAAAGCGTGCCCGATTACGAAATTTAGGTTAACATCGGTTTCAAGGTGTGTACCTGTCCAACGACCTCGATCGATGAAGGAAGACACGACGAGCGCCATGCCGATTCATCACAGAGAACATTTGGTGTCGCCGCGAACAGCCAATCAAGCTGAAGTCGCCGGCGGGCCGCTGGAAAAGAAATGCTCGAGCACATCTCTGTCTGTGATCGTGCCCGTCTACAACGAACAATTCCTGGTCGAGACAAGCTTGGAGCGTCTCGAGGTCCTGGGCGAATCGTCGCTGCTGGAACGGATTCAGGTGATTGTTGTGGACGACGCGTCGTCGGACGGCACGCCCGTAGCGCTGAAGCGCTTTCGCGAGTCGCGCGAATCCCGGAGTAATCCGAAGTTTTCATGGTTGTTCTTGCACCACGAAAAGAACGCCGGGAAAGGTGCGGGCATCCGTACCGGGTTGGCGCATGTCGATACGGATCTGGTGGTGATTCACGATGCCGACCTTGAGTATCACCCAGCCGACATGCTGAAAATGGTTGAAGTGTTTCTGTACGAGGATGCCGACGCCGTTTTCGGCTCCCGTTTCCTGGCCGGCGGATATAAGCGCGCGATTTTTTTTCGTCATGCGCTCGGAAACAAATTACTGACATTCTTGTGCGATTTCGTCTGCGACCTCAATCTTACCGACATGGAAACTTGCTACAAGATGGTGAGGTCGAGGCTGCTCAAGAGCATTCCGCTCGAAAGTTCCACCTTCGACGTCGAGCCCGAGCTCGCCATCAAGCTGGCCAAACGAGGCGCCCGGATTTTCGAAGTCCCCATTAACTATTCGGGCCGGACCTACGGTGAGGGGAAAAAGATTACCTGGAGAGACGGCGTCCGCGCCCTGTGGGCCATCGCTAAGTACGCGCTCACGGACCGCATTTTCGCCGAGGATGAAAGCGGCGGCGAAATACTCGAGCGGCTGAACCGTGCTCCGCGATTCACGGGCTGGATGGCGGATGTCGTGCGGCCATTTGTGGGGCAGCGAGTACTCGAGATCGGCGCAGGGACCGGCAACATGTCCGTTCACCTGATGCCGCGGGAAGCATATTGGGCAACGGACGTAAACGCCCACTATTTGGATTACCTCCTGACACTGCGCGCAACCCGCCCTTATATGCGGGTGGCGCACACGAACGCGATGGAGCGGGGATCGTACCCTCGGGAGCAGTCTTTCGATACGGTCGTTTGCCTGAACGTGATTGAGCACGTCGAGGATGACCTGCAGGCGCTTCGAAATATCCGGGACTCGCTTGAGGAGGGCGGCCGTGCCATTATTCTGGTGCCCTGCGGCCCCGGCCTTTATGGCGCCTTGGACGAAGTGCTGGGGCATTTCCGCCGCTACACGAACGAGCGGTTGGTTAGCGTGGCAGAGGAGGCAGGCTTCCACGTGGAGCAGGTCCTGAAATTCAATCGCCCCGGGGTCCCAGCCTGGTGGCTAAATGGCCGGATCCTGCATCGAAGAACCTTTGGCCTAGGTCAGATACGCATGCTGAATTTGCTGACGCCGCTGTTTCGATTGATAGATTCGTGGCTTCCGCTTCCGCCGCTTTCCCTCATCGCGATACTACGCAAGGAGTCTGGGGCGGCGCCGGGGAATTCGCCCAATCCTGCGGCATTGTGACCTCAATGGCTGAAGCCAAGATGCTTCACCACACAGACCGGTCTGAGCGCCGGTTGAGGAAGCGGAACACGATTGCGTAGCCTTTCGAAATACGAAGTCCTGCTCGTCATTTTATTCATTGTGAGCCTTCCTCTCAGTAACCCGTGGGTTCGCGGAGACGGCGTGGGCTACTATGCCTTCGCGCGTTCGCTTCTGATCGAACACCGCCTCGATTTCACGAAAGACTGGCAGGCGGCCAATACCAGCTTCCGAATGGGCCGGCTTGGCGAAGGAGGGAACCCCAGGCCGGCCGAATATACTGTTACGGGGCTCATCGACAATCATTTCGCGGTGGGCCCGGCGATTCTATGGTCCCCCTTTCTGATCGTGACGCATGTAGCCGTATTGTCGTATGACGGCCTGGGCGGCAAAACTCCGGCGGACGGCTACTCGAGACCTTATCGGGTGGCGATGGCCTTCGGGACAGCGCTGTACGGTTTTCTCGCGCTGCTCATTGCGTTTGCGATAGCGCGGCGATACGTTTCCGAGCTTTCCGCGTTTCTGGCCACCTTGGGAATTTGGTTCGCGAGTTCGCTGCCGGTTTATATGTATTTCAACCCGTCGTGGTCGCATGCACATTCCGCGTTCATGGTGGGGCTGTTCCTTTTGTACTGGATGCGGACACGGCCGGCGCGTACATCGTCGCAGTGGGTCATCCTGGGCGCGATCGGCGGATTGATGATGGATGTCTATTATCTGACCGCGATTTTGCTGCTGATGCCTCTTTTGGAGTCGCTGGCGGAATACCGTTTAAGTCTGCGGGGCGCGGGGCTCGAGCCGGTGGGACGCCTGTTTATGAAAAATGTCGCTTTTGCCGCAACTTTGTTCGTGGCTTTCACCCCGACGCTGGTCACCAAAAAACTGATCTACGGCGGATACTTGCGACTCGGATACCGAGAGGCATGGTATTGGAATTCGCCTGCATTTTTCAAAGTGGCGTTTTCCTCCGACCATGGGCTGTTCAGTTGGACGCCGATTTTGATTCTGGTGGTTGCGGGCCTGTGGCTTCTGCGGCGACACGATCGCGTCCTTTCGGCCTATCTGCTCGCCGTTTTCGTGCTCTATTGGTACGCCCTGGGCTGCTACCAGAATTGGGACGGGCTTTCGTCATTCGGAAACAGATTCTTCGTATCGCTCACCTCGATTTTCGTGCTCGGACTCGCGGCGTTCTTCGACTGGCTAGGTCAACTATGGAGCGAGCGGAGCGCAGCATTTGTGTCCGCGGGCGCTACCGCGCTGCTTGCTCTATGGAATCTGGGGCTGATATTTCAGTGGGGGACGCATTTGATTCCCGCGCGCGGCCCTATTTCCTGGCGCGAGGCGGCATATAATCAGTACGCAGTCGTTCCCAGCGAAGCGGCGCACATGATGAAGAGATACGTCGTGCACCGCGGACAGATGATGGATCAGATTGAGCAGGACGACGTGAGGCAGCTCAAGTCTCGCGACCAAAGAGGAACGCAGTGAACAGCGCGGTTACGACGGCCGACTCCGACATCCTTGAAAAACCGCACGTACTGCGCATCACTCCGCCGAGCCGCTGGTGGGCCATCCCGCTCGGCGAATTGTGGGCATACCGGGAACTGCTTTATTTCTTCGTGTGGCGGGACATCAAGATCCGCTACAAGCAAACGGCAATCGGCGCGGCATGGGCCGTGCTTCAGCCGTTTCTGACCATGCTCGTCTTCAGCCTTTTTTTCGGGAGGTTGGCCCACATACCGTCGGATGGAATGCCGTATCCGATCTTCTTTTACAGCGCCCTGCTGCCCTGGATGTATTTCGCAGCGGCGCTGCAGAATGCAACGAACACAATCGTCGAGAACCAGCGGCTGATCACGAAAGTCTATTTTCCGAGGCTGATGCTGCCGCTTTCAGCGGTTCTTTCCGGCTTGGTTGATTTTGGAATTTCGTTTCTGATGTTCTTCGCAATGATGCTTTACTACGGCATTCGGCCGGGAGCGGCGGTGCTGTGGCTGCCGATCTTTTTGTTGCTCGCGATTCTGACTGCGCTCGGCGTAGGGCTGTGGCTTTCGGCGCTGAATGCGATCTATCGCGACGTCCGCTACGTGTTGCCGTTTTTAGTGCAATTCTGGATGTTCGCTTCGCCGGTGGTGTACGCGAGTTCGCTGGTGCCGGAAAAATGGCGCTGGCTTTACGGCCTGAATCCAATGGCGGGTGTGATCGAGGGGTTTCGCTGGTCGCTCACCGGGCATGGTGAGCCACTAGGCCGTATGTTCGTGGTTTCCGTTTTGGTTGTGATCGTAGTCTTCCTTAGCGGCATTGGATATTTCCAGAAAATGGAAACGACCGTAGCCGATGTCGTGTAAGCGCCACAGGGATTAGAGAATGGCCGAGACGGTAATCCACGCTGAAGGGCTTGGCAAACGCTATCGCATCGGCCAGCGCGAGCGCTACCGTGCATTGCGCGATGTGCTTGCCCGCGCCTTCACGGCGCCATTTCGCCGCGGACTGGGGCGCCCCACGCGCGACTACCTCTGGGCGTTGCGCGAGGTGTCTTTTGATGTTCGGCGAGGCGAGGTGGTCGGTCTCATCGGGCGAAATGGCGCAGGCAAGACGACGCTCTTGAAAATCCTTTCGCGCATCACCCGCCCGACCACCGGGTTCGCTGAGATCCGCGGCCGCGTCGGGAGCCTTCTCGAAGTCGGCACGGGCTTTCATCCCGAGCTCACGGGCCGCGAAAACATATATCTGAGCGGCGCCATTCTTGGAATGAGCAAGCGCGAGATCAGCCAAAAATACGACGCGATCGTCGCGTTCGCGGATGTCCAGCGCTTTATCGAAACACCGCTCAAGCATTTCAGCACCGGGATGCAGATGCGCTTGGCGTTCGCCGTTGCCGCTCATCTCGAGCCCGAAATTCTGCTCGTAGACGAGGTATTGGCCGTCGGCGACCTCGAGTTCCAGAAGAAGTGCCTCGGTAAGATGCAGGAGGTGTCCAACAGCGGTCGTACGATTGTCTTCGTCAGCCACCAGATGAATCAAATTCGCCGCCTTTGCGAGCGCGTATATTGGCTCGACGGTGGTCAGATATACAAATCCGGCGCGACGGGCGCGATTCTCGGTGAATACGAGGCAGCATCCGGCGGGAGCCAACAGGGGGCGAAAGGAAGGTCGAATGGCAATCAACCAGGAACTCGTTTCCTGGACTGGCATATCGACGGAGCGCAATCAACCCTTCCCCATGTCTTGACTACAATGGGCACAGTCCAAGTTCACTTTACGGTTGAAGTCGCCAAGCGGGTTCAGTCGGGACACCATGGGATCGCACTGTTCAATAGCGAGCGGCAGCTCATGTGGGCCTGGGCGGCAGAACGGGTTCAGCTCGAGCCCGGGACGCACGAGTTCAGTTACACGTTTCCGACTTTGCCACTGCGGCCGGGTCCTTATTCGTGGCAGGTGAGCCTATGGGAGGAAGGAAGCCTGGTGGATCTCTGGGATTGCGTTCCGGATATGATTATCGCGACTGAGGTGCATCAGCATTCGCAGGACCAGTGGAACGGCGTCTTGAACGTGCCGTGCGAACTCGTAATCGGCAGGAGAACCGAAAGGTGAGCAATGGGTCTGCGTTCGATCAGCCGCACTACGAGGCCCTCAATAAGGCTCGAGAGGCTACTCTCCGGCCACTATTGGCGTCCTTGGAGAAAAGCGCGGACCTCCGGACTGTCGTGGACGTCGGCTGTGGGTTGGGATATTTTTCCGCGCTCATGACGGATCTTGGATTCCGGGTAATTGCACTCGATGGCAGGCCCGAAAACGTCGACGAAGCAAGGCGCCGGTATCGTGAGGTTGAATTCCGAGTTGCCGACGCGGAAGATCCGAGTGTCCGTTCGCTGGGTGAGTTCGACCTCGTATTGTGTTTAGGGCTCCTCTACCATCTTGAGAATCCATTTATCGCCATTCGCAATCTCTTCGAGATGACCCGAAAGGTCGCGATTCTCGAGGGCATGTGCTTTCCCGACGAGAGACCGATTCTCGCCATAAGAGACGAAGGGCCGACGGAGGATCAGGGCCTGCGACATGTGGCGCTCTATCCGAGTGAAAATGCGCTGATAAAACTTCTGTACCGCGCCGGTTTTCTCCACGTGTATCGGTCGACGACGAAACCGCCCCACCCTGACTTCAGGAGCTCTTCAACCCGAAAGTTCGCACGCACGTTTCTGGTGGCAAGTCGTGTCCCCCTTTCAAGCGGTCTTCTCCAATTGGCTACTGAGCCGGATACGAGCGTTGATCCGTGGGCAGTCCGTGGAACATCGGCTCGCGTCGCCCGGTTTTTGGGCAAACCGTGGAAGGAAAAGGCGGCGGCCGTGTGCTATCACTGGGTGCAGCGTTTTCCTGGAGTGCCCGTTCCGGTGCTTTTGCCTTTCGGCGCATGGTGGCTGGCGCGAAATGACTTTGTCGGGGCGGCCATTTTTAATGGCGGATTCGAGAACCTCGAGCGCTCCTTTGTGGAGCGCTTCATACGGCCCGGAATGACTGTTTTGGACATCGGTGCGCACCACGGCTTTTACACGTTGCTCGCCTCCCGAAGGGTGGGCGCCCAGGGAAAAGTTTTAGCCGTTGAAGCCTCGCCGCGCGAAAGAGAGAAACTCGGCGTTCACCTTCGACTTAACAGGTGCAAGAACGTTCAGGTGGAAAGCCGGGCTCTCGGAGATGAAGAAGGCGACGCGCAATTGTATCTGGTGGAGGCCCGGGAGTCGGGGTGCAATAGTCTGCGGAAGCCGGAGACATCCGGGCCGTCCGAAGCCGTACCTGTTCATATCGGACGCTTGGATGACGTCCTCCGAGATCATCAGATCGAAAGGGTGGATTTCATAAAACTCGATGTTGAGGGAGCCGAACTTTCGGTGTTGAAAGGCGCACCGCAACTCCTGACAAATCGTCCGCGACCCGCGATTCTTGCCGAGGTGTACGACATTCGCACGAAGCCCTGGGGATATGCAGCGCGGGAAATCATTCGCTATTTGGTCAAGGCGGGCTATCACTGGTTTCGCCCGCTCTCCGATGGGGGGCTGGAGCGAATCGACGCCGAATGCGAAGAGTACGCCGGGAACTTTGTCGCCGTTCCCGAGGAAGGGCTCGCGTCGCTCGGCTTGTGATCGACCGATGAGCCGAGAATCAGTATTTATTGACGAGTGAAGGGCGGCGCCTACAAGATGCGACAGAACCTGAGCGAATCTTCCGGGTCTTGGAGAACGAAACCATGAGCCATTGGAAGATACTGGTCACGGGCAGTAGCGGGCTGATCGGCTCCGAAGCGGTGCAGTATTTCGACCGAAAGGGTCACCAAGTCGTCGGCGCTGACAACAACATGCGGCGCGTGTTTTTCGGTCCGGCGGGGGACACAACGTGGAATCTGGAGCGCCTAAAGAAATCCACATCGCGATTTGAACATCGCGACCTGGACATTCGAGATCGCGCAGGGATCTTTGCTCTCTTCCAAGAGATTCGCTTCGACGTTATTCTTCACTGCGCTGCGCAGCCGTCTCACGACAAAGCCAAGGAAATCCCCCTTGTTGATTTCGAAGTGAACGCGCTGGGCACGGCTAATCTGCTCGAAGCGATGCGCCAGTTCTGCCCGGACGCGCGGATGGTGTTTCTGAGCACGAACAAAGTGTACGGTGACGCTCCCAACGAAAAACCGCTTAAGGAACTGCCTCAGCGCTACGATTACGTCGAATCCGCGGATTGGAATGGAATCAGCGAGGAATGCCGAATTGACCGCACAACCCATTCAATTTTTGGCGCTTCGAAAGCTGCGGCCGATCTATTGGCGCAAGAATATGGGCGGTATTTTGGACTGAATGTCGGCGTTTTCCGCGGCGGCTGTCTTACAGGGCCAAATCATTCCGGGGTTCAATTGCACGGATTCCTCTCGTATCTGGTGAAGGTGGCGATTGGGGCAGAGACGTATACGGTTTTCGGCTATAAGGCTAAGCAGGTGCGCGACAACATTCATAGCTTCGATGTGGTGCGAGCCGCGGAGGAATTCTTCCTGAACCCGCGACGGGGGGAGGTTTATAACATCGGTGGCGGAAGAGAGAACAGCTTGTCCATTTTGGAGGCCTTCGACCGGATCGAGCAAGCCACTGGAAAGAAAGTGCGATGGGAATATCGCGACGAAGAACGCAAGGGTGACCACATCTGTTACATCTCAGACCTCCGGAAGCTTCGTAATCACTTCCCAAACTGGTCTGTTTCGCGAGACTTGGATTCTATTTTGACCGAGATGATAGAAACTGAAAAGCGGCTTCAAACGGTCTAGCCGTGTGCGTGTCGATCGTTAGCCTGGGATCCGCTCGTAGATGACCTCGAAGTAGGTTCCGACACCGGGTGTTTGAGAAATGGGATAGCGCCCGCGTTCGCGAAAATCGTTGAGGGACATGAAGGCCGAGACGTCGTCAATCTGGCAACAGCCCTTGTAAGACTCGAAGTCGGGAACTTCGACCTTTACGAACCTAAAAGCAGGTAGAAGACTTGCGGCCCCCTTCAGAATTTTCAGCTCGGAGCCCTGCGTATCGAGGATCATGGCGTCGAATCGCCGGACATCGATTTGTTCTGCGGACAAGATCGATTTTAATGTCGCACCCCTAAGATTGATGGTTCCCTTGTAGGCGATGTGAGGGTACATCTCCGTGTGTCTTGCCAGCTCGAGTATCGATGAAGATGCTCCAGAGTTGTCGGCGATATGAAGCTTGTATTCCTTTCCGTCCTCCTCCGCGACGAGATAATTGAAGGCTCGCTGGTTGGGAAATCCGGAGATGTTAAATTCCAGCGCCGCAAAAACCTCGGGAATGGGCTCGATCCACACGACATCCAGGCCAAACGCGGCATAAAAATCGCGCTCTTGACCTTGGTTTGCCCCGATATGGATTAGTCCGCGGATCTTCCTCAGAAATGAATGTTCTGCTCGATAGCCATGTCGTAGGCGGGTGTACAAATCCTTACCGACTACTCGGCGGATTCGGTCGCCAATGAACGCTCTTACTGTCAACCCTGGTTCCAATGAAACAAATGTGACACAAACATCGACACAACGCGTCTCGCGTCAGTGCTTTCTCGCGGTGCAAACGGCAAACGCGGCGGCGAAACCTGTTCCAAGCGGTGAAAGACCCGCTTTCATCAGGAAGAAGTGCCGTGGGCAGATATGATTTTGGTTCCGTAACACCACGCAGCAGATGTGCCGTCATTCTTCGTTCCCAGCAGTGTTCCGCCAGCAGTTTGAACGAAGGCGCACATCTCGCCGCCAGCTACAGTTGCTCCCCTCCAGGCCCTGCCGGCCGTCAGCGGATCGAACCCGAAGGCCCCTGCCATCCTTCGGCTAAACCGAATGAAGCCCAAGGACCAAAAGATATCTACGACGGACCAAGCAATCCGGCCTTTAAGGTTCATTGTGGGTGCAGTGAGGCTGTTGAATTGAAAAAGGAACGCACCGCCGGGGCGGAGGACCCGAACAATCTCGGACACGTATCTGGAGACAACCTGTTCGGTAGGCAGGTGCTGAAGCACCAGGTAACTAAAAACTAGATCAGCGGATTCGTCTGGGACGTTCGCGAGATCAAGTCCATTGCCTTGCAGCCACACGATGTTCGATGCGTCGGGTAAGAGTTGTTGCCCCCGTTTTAGCATCTCCAATGAAATGTCGACTGCGACTACGCTTCTAAAACGATTGGCGAAACTCCGCGACATTCGCCCCGCTCCACATCCGAGTTCGAGCATGCTCTTGTCTGCGGGATCAAATCCAATCTGCTCAAGAACGGGAGCCACGAGCGTGCAGTAATCGTCTTCTCCGGATTGAAAGAAAGAATCCGCGTTCCAATCATTCCGAGAATCCTCGATGTAAAATAGAGCATTCCGTTGGGCGCGATCATCCCAGTCGCGGCGCATCACGTCTGCTATTCTCAACGGGATTGCTCCTCTAGGCGCGTTACGGATTCATGCGCGCTCTCTTTCGGAAAGAACAAAACATCACTGAGGCCCCGTCTACGATTTGAGAGGTCGTCCAATCTCCACCGATTGGTCCGACGGAACGCGGAAGCATAAGAATGCTCAAGCAGCCAATCCTGAAATAACGCAGTTGGGTCCAAACCCTGCCGCTCGTAGTATTGATCGTTGATCTCCATGAACAGGATAGGACGAAAACGAGCGATCGTTTGGGCGGCTCCCGTCAGGAACTTGTGCTCATGGCCTTCAATATCGACCTTCATGAAATCTAGTCGATCAAGGGCTAGCGAATCGGATAGGGCATCTAGAGGTTGAATCTTCACCTCCACGCATTGAAATCGCGAGTCATTGTCGTCAATCACGATTGCAGCGTTTCCCGTCTCCGAGCCTCCCACGAAGTCCTCGCGCAGGCTGATTTCTACCGTGCCGCTTCGATCAGAAAGACCAAGCTGGTGCAGGTGGACTACAGGCTTTAGGCAATTCTCCTTGACGTTAGCTGATAGGAGTCGAAAGTTGGAAGAGACTGGCTCGAAGCTATGCAATCGCCCAGATTCGTTGAGTGCGCGCGCCAACGGTACAGACCAGAAACCGATGTTGGCCCCTACATCAATGATTGTCCAATGAGGCGCAACTAGGCGCAAAACACTTCGAATATTGTGGGTATCGTATTCTCCGGTATAGTAGGCAAGGAATTGAGTTTGCGCCCTGAGATCCACCATCATCTCATATCCCAACTGCATTCTTGCGCGCGCCAGGGCGTTCGAGTGCATCGCAGGAAATTGCTTATGTATGGCGGCGGCAATACGACCCTTTCCCCTGAACCATGGAAGACGCGTCAGAATAGCCGCGGCCGAAGATCGCGCTGTTTGATCCAACGTTTCCATCGCGTCTGTCACAGACTAGCTCATCTCAATCCGGTTGACCAGAGTGGCGCGGCCGAACCAGGCTCGTGAAACACTCGGGAAATCTATTGGCCGACGGTGGCGACACGGATCACGTCGGCAGCGCGACATGCTATCGTTCCAGGCGCTCCGAATCATCCCGCCCGTGCGATTGAATTTTGCGAACTCATTTGCTCCAGAAATGCCGGGGCGATGCGGCTTGCGTTGTGATTTTCTTTGGCTACTACGAGTGCTCTAGCGGAAAGATTTCGTCTCAGCGCGAGATCGTTTCTTAGCCGCACCAAAGCATCGCGAAGCGCGGCGTCATCCGGTTCGTCAACGACAAGTCCGCATCCGTTCTCACGGCAGTAGCGCGCAACGGTCGATGAGGAAGGAGCGTGAACCAGTATTGGCAGTCCGGCTGCGAGATATTCAGCGATCTTGGTCGGCAGCGACGTTTCGACGACGTGGCGCATCTCCGATTTGAAAGAAAGAGGGAGAAACGCGATGTCGGCTTCGGCTAACACGCGGGCAACATCCTCTTCCGGCACCTCATCCCTGCGGACATCGTTGCCTACGAGTTCCGCTTTTTTGAGCGTCGCAGCCGAGGATGATGTGTACAGCGTCAGGCTCATGATTTCATCGGAATTGCGGTTGTTTTGATCTATGACGCGGACCAGGCGACGTAAGGCGTCCACTTGGGCGCTGTAGACCGCACCGCTAAATGCGATGTGGAACGAGCCGTCCGTGCGATCGGCTCGCCGAGAGCCTTTCTTTTGAAAGGACTCGAGGTCCAACAGCGGCAGCAGACGCAAACATGTGACACCATATGTTCGTTCGAAGTATTCGCAAACGCCTTGGCTGACTCCCCAGATGCGCCGAGCGGATCGCACGACTCGAGGCATTAGCAAAGCGTACAGCAATGGTTGAAGCCCGCCGATCCGGCGGGTGCCGGCCGGATCGTCCATGATGTACATGTAGAGGGGGCGACCCGTGATCGCGTGAATGAAATACGCCGAAATCGTGAAGTGATCCCAGGGCACGGTGAAGATCGCTTCGATCTTCTCCTTGCGAGTGAGTTGTACACCGCGCCAGACGATCCAGGGTATAAGGAGGCGGTTCAGTAGCAACGCGAGCTTGTGAATCCACCGCCGGGGGATTTGGATTTCCGGCACAGTCGCCTGATGCTCCTGCGGAGGCAGAGGATCGTAAGATGCCACGGCTCGCTTGCTTTGCGCGCTCGTCAGCGCCCAGAGCCGATCCTGTGGATAACCTGAAAACAGGCGGTGCATAAGAATTCCGGCGCCCGTGTTCTTGCAAGGAAGCCAACTCCAAACGATGAGTGTGGATGGCGGGTTGGAAATAGGCTTACTCAAGACGCTCCTTTGATTCGATATATACGTTATTGTGCCGTGTTACGGTTCGACGGACAACAGCCCCCGGTGCAGTCTGCCGAGGCGACACACAAGTTGCAAAATCCTTTGCACCTTCCAATGCCGAATCCAGCGGATGCGGGTCGTGCCTTCATTTGGATATGCGAAAACCGAGATCGTCGGCTGCTCGGGTAGCTCGGAGACTCTTGGACATACCCCGAACGGCCTGTTCTTGATTTTCTCGAAGGACCGTCAGATTCTCGCTCCAACGATGTATTTCAAGGTGGTGGGTGCGGCCACTACGTTGGTCGTGCCGGCCGTCCCGGCCAGACACTTTCGCGGCCTGGTGCACGTCCTGAGGAGGGATGATGAAGATTGGGAGCCTGATTGCGCTGGTCCTGTTTGTCGCCGGATCAGCCGCCCCGCAGACGAAGATCGACGCGAACCGCCAGACCAACCGGACGGGCCCACGCCCTTATATCGACGTTACTTCGGCGCCATTCAATGCGAAAGGGAACAGTTCAACGGATGACACCGCCGCGATTCAGGCGGCCCTGACGGCGGCCTGCGCGACGACCACGTCGGTCGGCAGTTTTCCAATGCATCCGATCGTGCTATTTCCTCCGGGCATCTATCGCGTCGTGCAACCTCAGAGGCCTTCTACTTCGCCGGTATTTACCATTTCCTGTCAATTTCTCGAGCTTCTCGGTCTGGCGGGCGGCAACAATTCTCAGTTCTCTAACCCGGCTTCGGTCATCAGTGTCGTCGCCGGGCCGTCTCCGAATGCCGCTCCTGTTTTCCTGGTCCAAGGCGTAACAAACAACGCTCGCAACATCCTTTTCAAGGACTTGGCTGTCGTTGGATATAACGAGGCCTACTGGCTCCGATCGACCTCAGACATAACATTCGACAGAGCCCCGATGTCGGTCACAGGAGGCACGAAACTCGCTGACAACGTCACGCTAAAGATCACCAACTCCGAGGAAATCTGGCGCATCAACGAAAGCAACGCAGACACGAATCAGGGCGGCATGAGTCCCACTACTCCGACGGTGCTCTATACGAACGAATCCCCGTTGAGCAGTGAATCGCCGGTCGATGCCTACATTCACACGAGCGACGCGGTTGATGCGGGCGGCGGCGAAGAAATCATTCAGCGCGTGAATCCTTCGAACGCCATCGTGCAGAATTTTACATTTGATCGGAATTTCATCGAGGACAGTAATACCGGATTCCTGACGGCCACGAATACGTCTGGATCGGCCATGTCCGTTGGACCGATGAGCTTCGACGGCGGCGGCGGCATAGAACCTTACACAATGAGCGAGCCTTTCCTGACGCTCAACGACTCGCTTGGCAGCCTGTACGGGATTACGATGAATCACGTTGCCGACGGTTCCGTGGCCATTCAGATTCTCGCCGGACACCTCTACGACTTCCACGTGATCGGATGCAATATCATTTGCAGCACTCAAGTCACAGACGCAAATGGCAATTCCATCGGCACGGGGACGGCTACGGAGCGTTTCGGTGCTGCGGACCATTTCAGCGACGAATCATTTGAATCGGCGGCGCCTACGGCAGGCCTCGGGACGAACACCGACGCGAGCCCCACGATCGCAGACAGATGGTGCGCGTCTGGCGTCAGGTTCTGCTCCATGGGGGTTGATCCGTCTTTCGGGTTGCTTTTCGGCTTGGGCGACTCGAACGCCTTCAATGCAGGGCTTAAGCAGACAACTATCGAGACCGTGGACGTGCAGTTCGCGAGACTGCTTCCCCCGACCCGATTCTCGGGGGCCGCGACCACTGGCGGCACGCTCAGAGCCGGAACCTACTACTCCCAGATATGGACTACTGAGAACTCGAATTGCACGACCGCGCCTACCTCATCCCCCACTTACAGTACAGGCGTCGTGGTACGCGGATCGAACAACGCGATTAATTACACCTGGACGGTCCCGGTCTCGACACCCGCGATCCCGACGGGCTACTGTTTAGAGATTCAAAACAGCGCGATCTCACCAGGCTCGGCAATCTTCGCCTACCTGTTCGCTTCCGGTGCCGGCACTACAACATTCTCCTACACCGGGCAAACGCAAAATGCGACCACTCTTGCGCCCGCTAATGCCATGGTTTCGGAGCATCGCTTCACTTACCAAAGCGAAACCTTGGGAGCGACGACGGTAGGGGCGCTCCCTGCGGCCTCGAGTCTGCCGGGGGCAATCGCCCATGTCACTGACTCGACCACTGTCTCGGCCGAAGGGCAGACGTGCGTTGGAGGAAATTCAAACACCGCTCTCGCTTTCTCGAACGGTTCGGTCTGGAAATGCTTTTGAGATGATTGCATAACAACGCCGGCTCCTCGACCCGAGTAGACTTTGGTTTGTCGAAGGCCGCAGGCTCGGGAGAGAGGAGCCGAACATCATGATTATAGGCGTAGATTACCACCCGAGCTTCCAGGCGGATGCATTTTGCGTGGAAGAGACTGATGAGAGCGGTGAACAGGAACTGAGCCACAGTAATGGGCCAGCAGAGAGATTCTATCGAGACCTGAAGCAGTGAGGAATCAGGGTGCGGCTAGGGATGGAGGCTACCGGCTATTCACGCTGGTTCGAACGGCTGCTGGCGGAGTTGGGATTCGAGCTGTGGATCGGGGATCCGGCGGAGATCCGGGCCAAGCGAGTGAAGAAGCAGAAGTTCGACCGCGAGGACGCCCGATTGCTACCCAGGTAGCTTCTTTTCTAGCAGGGGCTAGTTTATTCTAATGGAAAGATTTCGATTACGGCTCAAATGGGATCAACGAATCGTTCAATATCGGTAACAGCCAACCATACCCTTCAAGTAACCGTAGTTATTCCCACCTACCTTCGGCCGGAAATGCTGCGGCGGTGCGTGGAGTCGATCCTGGCAGGATCGCAAAGACCAGCAGAGATCTTGATCGTCGGCCGGGAGGGTGATAGAGGCACCGAGGAGGCGATCGCGGCGATTGAAGTGAGGCAACTCACTGGTGTGAAGGTACGTTCAGCATGGGTCGCGGAGCCGGGGCATGTTCCGCCTGTCGAGGCCGGCGCTCGAAATGCTTCCAGCGATTTGGTAGCGATTGTTGATGATGACGTAACGGTGACCTCTGAATGGCTCTCTTCGTTTGTTCCGCATTTTGCCGATCCGGACGTCGGCGTTGTGGGAGGCCGTGTGCTGGTACCGGGCATGCCTCTGCCCAAACCGAAAGGAAAGCCGGGATGCATCTCATGGTATGGGAAGCAATGGGCGAATTTGGGCTGGGTAGGCGGCGACGCAACCTTTCCGGTGGACTCCGTGATGGAAGGGAACAGCATTTGGCGCCGAGAACTTCTTGCGTCTCTAGAGTTTGATCCGGTCCTGAACTTTGATGACGCCGTCATGTATGGACTTGATTTATGTCTACAAGCCAAGAAGCGCGGGTTCAAACTGCTTTATGATCCGCGCGCGCTGGTCTACCATCACTCGGCGCCGCGCGCGCCTGAACTCGATCGGAAAGAACGCGGATCACGACTGTTCTGCCTCTGCCGCAACTACACATATATCATGCTGAAAAGATCCCCCCCGTTGCGCCGACTCGTATTCCTTGGTTGGTGGTTTCTCATCGGCGAGCGCGGAGCATGGGGCTTGGGATCATTGGTCGTTGATACGCTGCAGAGCGGCTGGCGGAAGAAGAGGTACGTTCCGCAGGCTTGGCGAGGAAAGATGGAAGGCATCCGGTTGGCAATGAAATAGCGGGCGACAAAGTCCCTCGCGATATGACGCCGTGGCTTAGGGTTGGGAGAAAGCATTCGGAAATGCAGTCCAGCACGTTCCGGACCGAGGGCAACTGCCTGTGCCATCCATAGCTGAGCCGCGCGCACTTACGCCTGCGGCTTCTGCGAATCTGGATCTGATTCGTGCGCTGGCGGCGTGGGCCGTGATGTGGGGCCATCTACGGGCCGATTTCTTTGTGGATTATTCGCAGCTGCGGCATGACGGTCTGCTGTCGAGCATCATCTACTTCCTCACCGGGTTTGGAACCGAAGCCGTGCTCGTTTTCTTTGTCTTGAGTGGTTTCCTTATTTCCTCTGCGATATTTAGCAGGCGTGCGGCCGGAACCTGGTCGTGGCGGGATTACGCGATTGATCGTTCGTCCCGGCTTTATGTCGTCTTGATACCGGGACTCCTCTTCGGGCTGTTGTGGGACACGGTCGGCAGTTCGATTTTCGCTTCGACAGGTGTTTATTCGCAACCACTGAAGAGCTTTGGCCTTTTCGTTGTTCAAGGGCGGCTAGGCGTCGGAACTTTTCTCGGGAACCTGTTTTTCCTGCAGACGATCGTTTGTCCAACGTACGGATCGAACGGGCCACTGTGGAGCTTGGCCAACGAATTCTGGTACTACGTTCTGTTTCCCGTGGCATTGGCCGCCGGACTGGCTTGGAAGCAGCGGTCTGCACGCGCGGCGATCCCGCTTACAATTCTCGCGGCTTGCGTGGCGGCTTTCGTCGGCTGGACGATACTGTTGGGTTTTTCGATCTGGCTGTCCGGGACCATCCTGGTGCTCGCGTACTCAAAATGGACAATTTCCTCAAAAGGCTCGCTGGTCCTCTACACACTTGCTTCTTCGGTTGTGCTCGCTGTCAGTCTTGTGGCCGCGCGAACGGGAAGCTCAGCGGTGCTCGGCAACAATCTTTCGGTGGGGATTTCATTCAGCGTGTTTCTTTTTGCTGTGCTTCAAATGAGCCCTGGTGCCGTAGGCGCTTCCTATTCGCGAATTGCGCGCACCGTGGCGGGATTTTCATATAGCTTGTACGTGCTTCATTTTCCTTTACTTCTTTTTCTTACGGCGTGGCTTGTACCGTCGCAACGATGGCAGCCGGATTCGGTGCACCTTGCCTACGGCCTCGCGATAGGTGTGGCTGTGCTTGGTTTCGCGTGGCTGGCGTCCCTATTCACCGAAGGCAAAACGTCTGTTGCGCGCCGATGGATGAGAAGTATTCTGCCGCGCTTCGACAGCCGAATCGGCTGATTTTAACTCGTGCCAGCACGCATGGGGCCGCGTGGCTGATATAGAATGCTTTCATACTTGGCCAAGACCGAATTCGGATCGTCCCGTGCAAATGCTAAGGTGACAAGAACTTGCTAAGCTTCCGCATTCCCGCGATGAAGAACCAGGCATTGATTGGCATCAGCCTGTTCGCGCTGGCTCTCTGGGCGGCCTGGCAAGTTGGCGGAAAGATCGTCGCCGGGGACATGCGGTCAGTCATCTATGCCGTCCTAATATTTGCGGCGGGTGCCGTAATTGTCACAGTGCTGCGCAACTGGCGCGCGGGTTTCTATCTTTTCTTCGTATGGATGCTGTGTGAAGACCTCGTCCGGAAATTCATGGGAAATAGCTTGGAGCTCTTCTTTGGTAAGGATGTTCTGGTGGCATTCGTCTACATCGCGCTGTTCGTGGAGATCCGCCGTGGACGTGAGAAGTCGTTCCGTCCCCCGTTCTTTTTGTTCCTCAGCCTTTTTTTCTGGCTCGGACTCATTCAGGTGTTTAACCAGAATTCACCGAGCATCCTCTATGGCTTGCTGGGCTTCAAGGTCTATTTTTACTATATGCCGCTTATTTTCGCTGGATACGCGCTGATACGCAACGACGCGGACTTGCGGAAATTCCTGCTGGTAAGCGCGGTCCTGGCAGGCGTGATTTCTGCGTTGGGGATCATTCAAGCCATCGTTGGCAATAGCTTCTTAAATCCGGCGATATTGGCTCCCGAGCTGCAGGACTTAGGTAACTTAAACAAGGTTACGCCGCTGTCCAATCGTGCGCTTTATCTTCCGGATTCGGTGTTTGTAAGTTCGGGCCGTTTCGACGAATACCTGGTTTGGACGTTTATCGTTACCGTCGGCACGGCCGCCTATCTACTGCTCCACACACACCGTCATCGGAAGCTTGTTTTTGGCGTGATCGGATTGCTGGGAGTGGCTACGCTACTGAGCGGCTCTCGGAGCGGAGTCATCGCGGTTGCGGCGAGCGCCTTGGTCCTTTCTGCTGCATTTCTATGGGGCGCGCCCTGGCGATGGCGACAGGCGCACCGAATGGTCCGAGCGATCCGCCGTACGTTTATCGTCGCGGGACTGGCGCTCGCTGCACTGATCTTGCTGTTTCCTGAAGATGCCGGCTCGCGCGTGGCCTACTACGTGGAAACGTTAAGTCCGGATAGCTCCGCGTACGACGCTGGCAATCGCAGCTGGGACTACCCGATTGATAATCTGCTTTACGCCTTCACGAAACCCAACTGGTTGGTCGGAAATGGCATTGGGACGGCATCTCTTGGCGGACAGTATGTCGCTAAGGTTTTGGGCACGCGGCCGCTTAACCTCTGGGTTGAAGAAGGCTATGGTCAATTGATCGTGGAGATGGGAATCGTGGCTCCGTTTCTTTGGCTCCTCTGGACGGGTTCCGTCATGTACTACTCGTGGAAGGTGGCGCGGCGATTGCGCGAGACCCGGCTGTTCCCGCTCGCAGTCGCGATTGTTTGGTACGCCTTCGCCGTTCTCTTCCTGTTCACCTATACCGCTTTGGATGCTTACCAGAACTATGTTTCGAACGTGTACCTGTGGCTGCTCCTCGGGATTCTCTTCCGATTGCCGGACCTGCTGGTCAACGGACCAGCTCCGGCCGTAACAGCTTCACGTAACGCAGTCGCGCAACGCGGGTTCCGGTTCTAGGAAGGGGTGTTAGATGTGCGGCATCGCAGGAATTGCTGGCGGCGTTACCTTGAACTCCCGGGATCAGTTGGCTGCGCGCCCCTTTGGTGCGTGTTTGTTCCTTCGCGCTGGTGTGAAATCATGATTGAGAGGGCAGGCAAGTGACGGCGCCTCAACGGCCCAAGCTGGCAGTCGTTTCTCCGTTCCTGGACAAACAGCATGGCACGGAGCGTATGGTGGCCGAGTGGATTGCCCACCTGACTGATGACTTTGAAATTCATGTGTACAGCCAGGACATCGAGGATGTCGACCTTTCGAAGGTGGTTTGGCATCGCATTCCGCAACTGAGAGGACCCCACCTTCTCAATTACCTTTGGTGGTTTGTAGCGAATTACATGTGCAGAGTCTGGAACGAGGTCCGGGGCCTACATTTCGACTTGGTCTTTTCCCCTGGGATCAATTGTTTGGATCCCGATGCGGTATCCGTTCACATCGTATTCGCTGAATTCGTGCGTCGCGTCCAATCCGAGTTGACATTCTCTGGAAATTCGGTGAGTTCCTGGCCTCGACTCCTCCATCGGAAACTGTACTATCGTTTAGCTATCTTCTTAGAAGGCATCGTCTTCAGGAACCCTGCAATCCAATTGATTTTGACCGCTGCCCAGAGCGGCGAAGAAATCGAGCGATTCTACGGCAGAAATGGAGGACTTCCAGTCGTATCATCGGGCTTGGATCAAACGACATTCAACCCAAGTCGGTGTTCTTGCCTCCGAACTACAGCGCGAGCGGCGCTGGGCCTTGCCGCTGATCGATTTGCAATCCTCCTAATTGGCAATGACTGGCGTAAGAAGGGACTTCTAACGTTACTGGGTGCGGTGCGAGAGCTGTCTTGGCTGCCCGTCGATTTATTGGTCGTGGGGCGCGACTCCCCCGAACCATTCAAAGGGTTTATTCGTGATAACCGGCTTGAGGGTTGCGTGCATTTTCTCCCGCCTCGTAAAGACGTTGAATTCTACTATGCCGCTGCTGATCTCTATGCCGGCCCCTCTCTTGAAGACACATTCGCCCTTCCGGCGGCAGAAGCAATGGCTTGCGGGTTGCCCGTAATCGTCTCTGTTAGAGCCGGTGCGTCCGAACTTATCAAGAACGGCATCGACGGGCTGATTCTCGATGATCCCACTGATGCCCAGGTGCTTGCTACAATGATTCGGAAACTCTATGGGGATATTGAATTCCGGTCCCGGCTTGGCCGAAGCGCATCGGAGACGGCACGGAAGTATACTTGGGAACGCAGCAGCCGCGAACTGCGGACCATATTCGAAGACATCCTGCAGCGGAAATCCAAATTTCCAGGGTATCCACCGCACAAAATACCTGGGAGCACAACACAGTAATTTGGAAGGGCTGGGCTGCAAATTCATCGAAAACGTTCGGAGGAAACGAGGTTTTTCTCTCGCCTTCACTAAAGTGCATCGGAGGCGAAGTATAGGAGGTCGTGCGTCGATGCCCTTAGCGATGTTTGGGTAACGATGCGACAGCGCTTGCGGCGATGTTTCGCCGGCTGTACGAAGGCCAGCCATTCCGCATCCGGCTCAGAGAAAAAGCAGCGCAGACGGCCCGGCAGTACACCTGGGAATGAAACGGCCAGGAATTGGCTGCGATTTTCGAGATACTCTCCGTCGAAAGGCGAGGCCTTGCGGCAAGCCCTCGGGCAGAAACTATGAGGCGATGCGCCGTTTCCCGCAATCCATGAGCGCCTACTCCCCAAAGGAATACTGGACGGGCATCGCGGCGGACGTTCGCTCCGCCGATGCTTCCGGACTCGCGCCCGTCCTGCACCCGGGCGCGCCCGACTGGTTTAATCGTTTGATAGACAGGCTGCAATTTCGCGCCATCCAGCGCGCCCTCGCGCTCGCGGGCGTTCAGCGCGGTGCGCGC
>Ga0210388_10000818_pt1 | contig 24829 bp, 19 predicted proteins | sample IncBWC19OmetaG_FD_155485 | JGI IMG/M metagenome (GOLD analysis project Ga0210388, IMG submission 155485) | Forest soil microbial communities from Barre Woods Harvard Forest LTER site, Petersham, Massachusetts, United States - Inc-BW-C-19-O ...
GCGAGCTTCTGCTCGATGAAGGCCATGAGCACGCGCAACGACGAGCCGTCCAAGGCCAGCCGGCCCTTCGACCTCGGCCGCGACGGCTTTGTGATGGGGGAGGGCGCCGGCGTCCTCGTGCTCGAGTCGCTCGCGCATGCCCAGGCCCGTGGGGCGCGCATTTATTGCGAACTCGCCGGCTATGCGGCCACGTGCGATGCCTTTCACATCACGCAGCCCGATCCCGACGGCAAGGGCCTCTCGCTCGCGATGACCCGCGCGCTTGCCTCGGCCGGCCTGCAGCCGCAGGACATCGACTACATCAACGCCCACGGCACGAGCACGCCCTACAACGACAAATTCGAAACGCTCGCGATCAAGAAGGTCTTCGGCGACCACGCGCGCAAGGTCGCCATCAGCTCCACCAAATCGATGACCGGCCATCTGCTCGGCGCGGCCGGCGGCATCGAGTCGGTCATTTGCGCGAAAACGATCCAGACCGGCGAGATCGCGCCCACCATCAATCTCGAGCAGCCCGATCCCGACTGCGATCTCGACTACGTGCCCAACGTCAAACGCGTCGCCCGGGTGCGCACCGTGCTGAGCAACAACCTCGGCTTTGGCGGCCAGAACGCCGCCGCGATTTTCCGCGCGTTGTAGCGCAAATCTCCATGAAGGCGATCTGCGGTGCGTTGATCGTCCTTCTCCTCGCTGCTTGTGTCCGGCGTGAAGCCGCGCCTTCCTCTCCGCCGACCCGGGCCGAAATCTGGGCGGCGATCCAGCCGCCGGCGGCCCGTTATCGCCTCGATCCTGCGTTCATTTATGCGCTGGTCGCCGCCGAATCGAATTTCGCCCCGGGCGCCCGCAATGGCGACGCTCGCGGCCTGCTGCAGCTCAAACCCCGTGCCTGGGCCGCCGTCTCCCGTGAGCCATACGAACCGGCCGTGTGGGACTGGCGGGCCAACCTCGCGGCGGGCATCGACTATGTCGCCTTCTGCCGCAGCTACCTGCACCGGCAGCCGGGCGTGGAATTTTCCTACCCGCTGCTGCTCGCGGCGTTTCACTACGGGCTCGATTATGTGAGGGAGCGCCGGTTCGACGTCGGCCGGCTGGAATGCCCGGACAACGCCATTTACCGCGAACTCTGGCAGGGCCGGCTGACGCCCGTCGCTCCGCCCCATTGAAAAACAAAAAACCCGCAGCCTCGCCGCGGGTTTTGGTAAAGTGATTCTGGCTAAGCCGCTGTCGATCAGGCTTTTTCGATCAAACCGGCCTTGATGGCCTTGACCGAGACGAGCATGCGCTTGGTGCTGCCATTGGCGAGGCGGACGCGGATGCGCTGCAGGTTGGGGCGGAACTTGCGCGGCGTGATGCTCGTCACGTGCGTGCCGATGCCGCCGCTCTTTTTGCTCTGACCCTTGCGGTTGATGATGTTGCCCTTGACGGGGCGCCTGCCGGTGATTGCACAAATTCTGGCCATAGGTTTTGTCGGATTGAATGGTCAGAAGTAGAGACCGCCATTCCGGCTGGCAAGAGGAAATGTGGGCGGGTTTTCACTTCCGCCATGCATGCAAGGCCTGGAACTTCTGTCCGAGGTGCGCGGGATGGAGCAGCTGCAGCAGGCTGAGCTTTTTTTCGCTGAAACGGGCGGCCTCGGCGGTCATGGTCGCGGCGAGAAAATCGGCCGCATGGCGTACGAAAAAGGCCTCCTGTGATTCGATGGGTGACGGAATAAAGCCGTAGCGGGCGAGTGCATCGGCCAGCCAGTCCCAGCAGACATGGCAGGTGAGGTCCTGCTCGCCGGGCCGGGCAAGCAGGTCGGACGATTGCATGTGCTGCACGTAGGCGCGGGCGGTGCCGGCAGGCGTGTCCTCCGTGAGTTCGCGCCAGGACTTGCCGTAGTCGCAGGCGAGAAAAAGCCCGTTCCACGGCTGCGCGGCGATCTCGCCGGCCAGCGCGGCCGCCGGGAGCGGCACATCGAGGTGATAGCCTTCGGGCGCGGTGGCCGGAAGCTGGGCAGGGCCTTCGACGCTGCTCAGGGCCAGCGGATTCGGGGTGGACAGTTCGACTTCGACGAGGGCCTCTTCGCGCAGCGCGACACCGAGTTCGCGCCAGGCGCCGGCGCGGAAAACAAAGCGGTAAAACGGCTGGGCGTCGAAGAGCTCGTTGGAAAACACCACGCAGGGTCCGTCCACCACGATGGGCTCGCCGACCCGGAGGACTTTAACCGCGCCGAAAGGATGCGCCGCGTTGGCGAGCACCCCGCCGCCGGGCTCGGCGCCGATTTCGACGAAAGTGAAATCACGGGGTTGGGCCTGATGCTTGGCCAGCAATGAGACGCAGGCGGCGGCGATGAGTTCGCCAAACAGCGGCGAGTTGCTCGCGGTAAAAAAATCCGTGCCCGAGGCGCGGCCCACGCGACGGCGCGGCTGGCGGTAGTAGCCGAGCTGCGGATCATAGAGCGCCAGCTGCATGAAACACGCGAACGGCAGGGTGCCGTCCGCGCCGGCCTGGGCGCGGAAGAGGTCAAGGAACTGAAATGACGAACCCATTTACAAAATGAAGCAGATGCACACAGTGGCCGGCATGCTCAAACGCATTCTCACCATCGCCACGGGCATTGTGCTGGGCGTGGCCCTCACGCTGCTGGCCGGGCGGCTGGCCCTGGCGTGGAGCCTGTTTCCCAATCGTGGGGTGGAGCGCTCGGCCAGTTATTTTCACGACGTGCTCAAGCTGGTGAATGAAAACTACGTTGAAGCGAAGGCGGCGGATCCCGACCAACTGACGCATGCGGCGCTGAAGGGCATGACGGCGTCGCTGGATCCGCATTCGGAGTTTCTTACTGCGAAGGACTTTGATGAACTCCAAGACGAGATGAACGGCGGCTTTGGCGGCATCGGCGTGCTAATCGACGTCATCAAGGGCAAGGTCGTGGTCGTCGCGCCGATCGCCGGCACGCCGGGTGCCCGGGCGGGGATCCTGCATGGCGACCAGATCTTGCGGGTGGAAGGCCAGTCCATCGACGGCCTGGACATGGACGGCGTCATCGGGCTTTTGCGCGGCAAGCCGAAGACGAAAGTGGTGATGAGCCTGTACCGCCCCGGCACGCGGAAGAATTTCGACGTCACGCTCACGCGCGAGATCATCAAGGTGGACAGTGTGCGCGGCGCCCGCCTGCTGCCCGACGGCATCGGCTACCTGCAGTTGACGGAATTTTCCGACAACACCGCGGATGAATTCGACAAGGCCCTCGACAAATTGCTGCACGACGGGGCGACCAGCCTCATCATCGACCTGCGGGACAATCCCGGCGGCTTGCTCGACGCCGCCGTCGCCGTAGCCAATCCCTTTTTCAAGAAGGACGAACTCATCGTTTACACCCAGGGCCGCACGCCCGAGAGCCGCGACGAGTACCGTGCCGAGGGCGACGGCCAGCCACTCACGCTGCCCATCGCCGTGTTGATCAACTCGGGCAGCGCGAGCGCTGCGGAAATCGTGGCGGGCGCGCTCCGCGACACCGGCCGCGCGATCATCGTGGGCGAACGGTCGTTCGGCAAAGGCTCGGTGCAGTCGATTTTCCCGCTCCACAACGGCGAGGGGCTGCGTCTGACCACGGCGCGCTACTACACGCCGAGCGGCGTGACCATCCACGAACATGGCATCGATCCGCAGGTGGAGGTCGTGCTTTCGCCGGACGACGATGAAAAGATCCGGCTGCAGTCCGACCGCGATGACATCACGGATGCGAAAACATTTGAGGAGCGCTTCGGCTTTGCGCCCATCGAGGACCGGCAGTTGCAGGCTGCGATCGACGTGTTGCGCGGCGTGCAGGCGTTCGACGCGCATAATCCGCCGGCCGTCGCGAAATGATTTTTTCGCTCGAAAGCTCGTGCGACGAGACGGCGGTTGCGCTCTTCGATCCGGCGCGCGGTCTCGTCGGCGAATGGGTGCACAGCCAGATCGCGCTGCACGAGCGCCATGGCGGCGTGGTGCCCGATCTCGCCACGCGCGAGCACCTGCAGACGTTTGCACCGCTGCTGGCGGGCGCGCGGGCCACGGCGGAATTCTCCCGCGTGGAAAAAATCGCCGTGACGCACGGTCCGGGCCTGGCGGGCTGCCTGGCCATCGGGGTGGCCGCGGCCAAGGCGCTCGCGCTGGCCCTGCGCGTGCCGCTCGCCGGCGTGAGCCACCTGCGCGCGCACGCGTGGTCGCCGTTCGTCGCCTTGCACGCGAAGGCGCCGGCGGAATTCGATGCCCAGCTGGCCGAGCTGCTGCCCCATCTCGGGCTCATCGTGTCGGGCGGCCATACCCTGCTTTTTTCCATCGGGGCGGACCGGTGCATCACGACGCTGGCCTCGACGCGCGACGATGCGGCCGGCGAGGCGCTGGACAAGGGCGCGAAACTGCTCGGCCTCGGCTACCCGGGCGGGCCGCTGGTCGAGAAACTCGCCGCCGGCGGGCGCGCGGACGCCTTTGATTTTCCGCGCGGCATCGTGCGTCGCGACGAGCTGGATTTCAGTTTTTCCGGGCTGAAGACGAGCCTGCGCTACCTGCTCGAGAAAATGCCGGCCGCCGACGTGACCTCGCGGATGGCGGATTTGTGTGCGAGCTATCAGCAGGCGGTCATCGACTCGCTGGTGCGCAAGACCGCCGTGGCGCTGGAGCGCGGCGAATATCGCAGCCTCGGCCTGTCAGGTGGCGTGGCTCGCAACGGCCGGCTGCGCCAGGCGCTGGACGGGCTGGCGCGCGAGTCCCGCCGGCCGCTGCTGATGGCCCTGCCGCAGCACGCAGGCGACAATGCCGGCATGATTGCTTTTGCGGCATGGGTGGACGCCAAGGGTACGGATACGCGCGGACTGGAACTGCGGATCGAGCCCAGCCTCGCTTTGGCCTGAATCCACCGGGCGGCTGGTGGCATCCGCGGCGCAGTTTACGCGTATTCGCGGCGCAGGTTGCTGGGCAGCAGGCCGAGTTCTTCGCGGTACTTGGCGACGGTGCGGCGGGCGATGTTGATGCCCTTTTGCTGCAGCTTGACCACGATTTCCTGGTCGCTGAGCGGCTGGGACTTGTCCTCAAGCGAGATGAGTTCGTTGATCATTTCCTTCACGCTGGTGTTCGACACGGAGGCGCCGCTGTCGGCCTCGTAGCCGGGGGTGAAGAAATACTTGAAGTCGAAGACGCCGTGAGGGGTCTTGATGTACTTGTTGGCGATGGCGCGGCTGACGGTGGTTTCGTGCACGCCGACGACCTCGGCGATCTGGGTCATGGTGAGCGGCTTCAGCTTCGACACACCATGCTCGAAGAATTCGCCCTGCACCTTGAGGATTTCGCGCGTGATGCGCTCGATTGTCTGCTGGCGCTGCTCGATGGAATTGATAAGGAACCGGCCGGAGCGCATGCGTTCGCGCAGGTAGTCGCGTTCGTCCTTTGAAAGGGTGCCCTTGGCGATGAGATCCTTGTAGGTGCTCGAGATGCGCAGGCGGGGGATGTAATCGTTATTGAGGATGATCTTCCACTCGCCGCCGTCCTTTTCGACGATGACGTCGGGGATCACGACGCGGTTGTTGTCGTCGGCAAAGCGGCGGCCGGGCGCGGGATCGAGCGTGCCGATGTCCTCGATGGCGGCCTGCACGTCGTCCATGTGCGCGCCGAGTTTGTGGGCGATTTCGGGAATGCGGCGGCGGGTGAGGAGGGCGAAATGGTCGCGGACGATGCGCGCGGCCAGCGATTCGCCGCGGCCCTTGCCGGCGAGCTGCGCGAGCAGGCATTCCTGCAGGCTCAGGCTGCCGATGCCCGGAGGGTCGAAGGTCTTGAGATGTTTCACCGCGGACTGCACGGCGTCGAGCGGGAGGCGGGTCTGCAGTGCGATGTCGGCGGGGGTCTGCGTGAGGAAGCCGCGGTCATCGAGGCTGCCGACGAGGTAGCGCATGGCCTCGAGCACGGGCGGCTCGATGTCGACCAGCTCGGCCTGGCGCATTAGGTGTTCCTGGAGGGAGGTCTCGCTGACGAGGGAATCGAAGAAATGCTGGCGCTTCTCGGCGTCCTCGCTGGTGTAGGGCTGTGCGCCGCCGGCATTGGCCATGTAGTCGCGCCAGTCGTCGTCGATCTTGGTCAGGATTTCGAATTCCTTGGAAAAATCCATCTCCTCGCGCGCGTCGCCGGCATCCTCGGCGGAGGCGGTGCCGTCCTTGGAGTCAGTGGTTTCCTTGTCGAGGCTGGTGCCGTCCATGGGCAGCTCTTCCAGAGCCGGATTGCTTTGCAGCTCCTCCTGGATGACGGAACGCAGGTCGAGCGCGGCGACTTGCAGGATTTTCAGCGACTGCCGCAGTTGCGGCGCGAGGATGAGTTGCTGCGATTGTCGCTGGCGTAGGTCTTGGCTAATTCCGGGCCCGCTCATGTGCTGCGTGGATTAAACTGACGTGGGGCATGTCAGTGGATTCGGGCGGGGGACCGGGAAAGCATGGTGGTTGCGACCGGCGTGGGATGGCTCATGAGCTCCCTCAGGTAGACGCCGAGCTTTTCATTGGTCGGGCCGTAGCGGTCGCTGTAAAGGTAGAGCTCGAGGTCGGTGAGCATTTCATAGGCGGTCTGGTAGCGTTTGTCGCGGTCGCGCATGAGGGCCCGCTGGATGATGGCTTCGAGCCGCGCGTCAATGTCGCGGCGGAGCTGGCCGAACTGCGGGATGGGCATCGTGAGGATGTTGCGGCGCGTTTGCAGGTGGTCCGGCGAATGGAAGACGTTTTTCCCGAGGAGCAACTCGGTGAGCACGATGCCGAGCGGAAAAAGGTCGGCGCGGGCATCGGTGATGGCGTAGCTGGCCTGTTCGGGCGAGAGATAGTCGTCCTTGCCTGCGATGACCTTGCCTTCCTCGTTGTACATGAGATCGAGGGCCTTCGCGATGCCGAAGTCGGTGAGCTTCACGTCGCCTTCGTGGCCCACGAGCACGTTTTTCGGGCCGATGTCGCGGTGGACGATGCCGACCAGCCGGCCCTCCCGGTCGCGTTTTTGGTGGGCGTAGGTGAGGCCGCGGGCGATGCGTGAGATGATGAAGGCGGCGAGATCAACCGGGACCGGACGGTCGAGCGCGCGATGGAGATCGATGAACTGGTCCAGGTTCACGCCGCGCACCAGCTCCATCACCATGAAATACTGGCCGCCCACCTGGCCGAGGTGGTAGGTCTGGACGATGTTGGTATGGATGAGGTCGGCGACAAGGCGGGCCTCGCCAATGAAGTTTTTCTGGAATTCCGGAATGGCCGAATACTCCTCGCGAATGAGCTTCAGGGCGACGACCTTGCGGAAATGGCCCGCGCCGTGCTGTACCGCTTCATAGACGATGCCCATGCCGCCATCCGCGATCTTCTGCATGATTTCGTAATGCAGCTCGGAAAAAATATTTTTTATGGCCGGCACACTCTGGAAAATGCCGGCAGTCCGGCCGCTGGCAAGCGGGGAAATCATGTCTAGCATGGGAATTGCTGCATATGCTTGACAATGCCGCTGGGTGAGGCGTGTGCGGGCGATCCAATTGACAGGACGGAAGGGCGGAGTAAATTTTTTGCATGATCACGCTTTCACCCCGTGCGGCGGCCCAGGTCGGCGCGCTGTCCCGCGACCTCAATGCGCCCGCCAAACGGCTGCGCGTCTTTGTCGAGACCGGCGGTTGTTCGGGTTTGGAGTATGGCATGTCGTTCGACGAACCGAAGACCGATGACGCCGTTTTCGAAAGCGAGGGCACCGTCCTGCTCGTCGATCCAGCGAGCTTGGCCTATCTTGATGGTTCGCTCATCGATTTTGACGATGGCCTCCACGGCAAGGGTTTTGAAATCAAGAACCCGAATGCGCAGAGCACCTGCGGCTGCGGCAAGTCGTTCAATTGAGCGGGGCTTCAGTCCGTGGCGGCTTCATGTAGCGCCACGACGCCAAACGTGAAGCTGCGGGCGGCGACGCGGGCAAAGCCGGTCGAGCGGATTTCCTCTGCGAGCGCATCGCGCGCGGGAAATTGTTCGATGGAAGTGCAGAGGTATTCGTAGGCCGCGCGGTCGCCGGACAGCCAGCCGGCCAGCGCCGGTGCGAACCGCCGCATGTAGAAGAAATAAAGCGGTCGGAACCACGGGGCGGGCTGCGAGAACTCGAGCACGAAAAGCCGGCCGCCCGGCCGCAGCACGCGGCGCATCTCGCGCAAGGCACGGTTGCGGTCGGCCATGTTGCGCAAGCCGAAGGAAATCGTCACGGCATCGAATGATGCATCGGCCAGCGGCAGCGCGAGGCCGTCGCCTTGCCGGAAAACGATGCCGGCGTAACGGGGCGCTTTTTTTCGTTCCGCCTCGTCCAGCATCGGCTGGCAGAAGTCCATGCCCGTGATGTGCGTGCCGGCCGGCAGTGCGCGGGCGAGCGCGAAGGCCACGTCGCCGCTGCCGGTGGCCAGGTCGAGGATGTCACACGGCCGCGCGCGACGCACGGCCGCGACCAAGCAGCGGCGCCACCACACGTCAAGGCCGCCGCTGAGCAGCCGGTTGGCCAGGTCGTAACGCCGCGCAATACGCGCAAACATGGTATTAACAGCGGCGGGATCAGGCATGGGCAGCGTGGAGGCGCGGACGAGGAGCACCGCTCTCAGGCGGCGGCAGGCCAGTCAATGGCTGCTTTGCAACTAAATGCGCTGGAATGAGCTCTGTCAGAGACATTGAAACTCAAAAAACAAAACCGGGAACATTTTAACAACTCCTGAATCTGTAAAACAGTTGCCCTATCGGGTCTTGTGCAGCTTTTTCACTCATTTTTGATCAAAAATGCATCAGGGCTGGTTGACGTAACCTTTGGATGAAAATAACTTAGGCGAGCATAAAACTACCTTAATAAAAGAGGATTTCACCATGTCCAATAACCTGACCAAACGCGAGATTGTGCTGACGATTTATGAGAAAACGGGCTTTCCGCAAAAGGAAGTCCAGGCCACGGTGCAGATGACACTCGACATCATCCAGAAGGCACTGGCGGAAGGCCGCAACGTCGAGTTGCGCAACTTCGGCGTGCTCGAGGTCCAGGTGCGCAAGCAGCGCATCGGCCGCAACCCCAACAAACCCGAGGCCGAAGTCATCATCCCGCAGCGCGCGGTGGTGAAGTTCAAGTCCGGCAAGATTCTCAAGCAGCAGCTCAAGAAGCTCGACTTGGTGAAGCTGCAGGCCTGAGCGCGAAAAGGTTTCGCATCGGCAGAGGACGGGGCCGGGCTCAGCCGCCCGGCTTTTTTGCGGGCTCAACTTTTGGTTCGCGCCCGGCGCGCGCAGGCCGCAATCCTTGCGGCTCGCATGCCCACGTTTCAAACCCTGCCCGGTTTTCGCGAGTTTTATCCCGATGTACTGGCGCGCCGGAACCATATCTTCCGCCTCTGGCGCCAGAATGCGCGCGCCTTCGGCTTCGCGGAATACGATGCTCCCGTGCTCGAGCCGCTCGAACTCTACAAGGCCAAGTCCGGCGATGAGATCGAGGCGCAGCTTTTCAGCTTCACCGACAAGGGCGGCCGCGAGGTCGCGCTGCGGCCCGAAATGACTCCGACCGTCTGCCGGCTCGTCGGCGAGAAGGCGGCCACGCTCAAGCGGCCGATCAAGTGGTTCAGCATCGCGGAATTTTACCGCTACGAGCGCGCGCAGAAAGGCCGGCAGCGCGCCTTCTTCCAGTTCAATGCCGACATCTTTGGCGAACCGGGACCCGAGGCGGAGATCGAGCTCATCGCGCTGCTCATCCAGAGCTTCCGGGCCTTCGGACTGACGGAAGAGGATTTTTATGTGCGTCTGAGCGACCGCAACCTGTGGTTTTTCTACCTCGAGGCGCTGGGCCTTGATGAGCCTCGCGTGCGCGCGATGCTCGGCGCAGTCGACAAATACGAAAAGCTCGGTGAAGCGGCGTTCAGGGATTACGCGGAAAAATTCGGACCGCTCGATCCGCAACTCAAAGAGAAGGTGCTGGCTTTCCTGCAGATCAAAACTCTCGCCGCGTTGGAGCAAACTCTGGCCGCACATGGCGGCGACAAATTGGCCGCGCGCCTGGCTGACTGGCGCAAACTGCTCGGCGGACTTGAAGCCATGGATCTGGCGCGCTTTGTCGAGGTGGATCTGGGGGTAGTCCGCGGTCTGGCCTACTACACGGGTTTTGTGTTCGAGGCGTTCGATCGCAAGGGTGACCTGCGCGCGCTCGCGGGCGGTGGACGCTACGATGATCTCGTGAAGAAGCTCGGCGGGCCCGATCTGCCCGCCGTGGGTTTCGCCATCGGCGACGTGACCACCGGCATTTTGCTCGAGGAACGCGGCAAGATGCCGACCTATATCAATGCCCCGGACGTTTATGCGGTCGTCGACGGGGAGAAAGGACGCTTCGCGGCGTTTTCCTGCATCAATGAACTGCGCGCGACCGGCCTGTGCGTCGAGTACCCGTTCAAGGACGTCGCCTTTGGCAAGCAATTCAAAGCCGCCGCCGACTCGGGTGCGAAGCTGGCGCTCATTTATGGAGGGGACGAGCTGGCCAAAGGCGTCGTGAAGATCCGCGACCTCACCGAACGCAGCGAACGCGAGGTGCCACCGGCGCAGGTCTTTGCGGCTGTGCGCGAGTTTTTCACCTGACTTTGGATTTCGCGTCCGGGTCCGGTGGCTGCTTTGAATCCGGATTTATCTGATTCTCCCCATGGCTGAGTCCTGTTCATCAAACGAGCCGGCTGAACCGGCCGGCCGGGCCGGTTCCCGCTGGATCATTGTCCTGGCGGGAGGGTTTCTCGCGCTCGCCGGGATCGCAGCCTACTCCAACAGTTTTTCCGGGCCGTTCCTGTTGGATGACATGTCGGCGATCGTGCAAAAAAATGCGACGATCCGGCATCTCTGGCCGGTCTGGCCGGTGCTGTCGCCACCGGGCGGCCTGACGGTTAGCGGCCGGCCGGTGCTCAATCTTTCGCTGGCCGTCAATTATGCCTTCGGTGGAACGCAGGTGGGGGGCTATCATGGGCTGAACCTGGCGATTCATATCCTGGCGGGGCTGGCGCTGTTTGGGATTGTGCGGCGGACGTTGCTGCGGCCGGTCCTGCGCGAACGATTTGGCGCCGCCGCGCTGCCGCTGGCTCTGGCGGTCACTGCACTCTGGACGTTGCATCCGCTGCAGACCGAGGCGGTGACTTATGTCATCCAGCGAGCCGAGTCGCTGATGGGGCTGTTTTATCTGCTGACGATTTACGCTTTCATCCGCGGGGCGGAATCACCCAAGCCGCTGGGCTGGTACGCCGGGTCGATCCTGGCCTGCCTTTTGGGCATGGCGACGAAGGAGGTGATGGTCTCGGCACCGCTGATGGTGCTGCTTTATGACCGCACCTTTGTCGCCGGGTCCTTTCGGGAGGCGTGCAGGCAGCGCTGGCGATTTTATCTCGGACTGGCGGGCACGTGGCTGCTGCTCGGTTATCTCCTTTTCAGCACCGGCGGCAATCGTAACGGAACCATCGGTTTCAACGTCGGTGTCGCCTGGTGGGCCTATGGGTTGACGCAGTTTGAAGCCGTCGTGCGCTACCTGCAGCTGTCGCTCTGGCCGCATCCGTTGATTTTTGAATATGGGACTTTCTGGGTGAAGCAGGCGGGGGAGGTGATCCCATCGGCGATCATCGTTATTTTGCTGATTGCCGGGACGGTGGTCGCACTGTGGCGGAAGCCCGGTCTCGGCTTCCTGGGCGCATGGTTTTTCGTGATGCTCGCGCCGACTTCGCTGGTGCCGGGAACCACGCAGATGATCGTGGAGCACCGCATGTACCTTTCGCTCGCGGCGGTGGTCGTGCTCGTGGTGCTGGGAATCTTTTCTCTGGCGGGCCGGCGCAGCTTGGCGGTGTTTCTGGCCTTGGCTGCCGGATTGGGATGGGCGACTTCGCGCCGCAACGAGGATTACCGCAGCGAAGTGAGCATCTGGAGTGATGCGGTGGCCAAGCGCCCGGGCAGCGAACGGGCCCAGAACAGCCTTGCGGTTGCCCTGTTTCAGGCCGGTCGAACGGCGGAGGCGATGGCCCACGGACAGGAGGCCCTGCGCCTTCAACCCGATGACCCCGAGGCCCATTTTAATATGGGCACGTTTCTGGCTGGCACCGGCCGGCTGCCGGAAGCGGTTGTCGAATATGAGAACGGGCTGCGGCTCAACGCGGATGATTCATGGTATTCCCTGGCCATGGTGCACTACGGGCTTGGCTTTGCCTTGTTTAATACCGGACGGACAGCGGAGGCGATTGAGCACTTTCAAGAATCACTGCGCCTTCAGCCCGATTACGCGGAGGCCCGTTTCGGTCTGGGCAATGCTTTGGCTTCTGCCGGCCGGCAGCCGGAGGCCATGGTTCAGTATGAGGAAGCGATTCGGCTGAAACCCGATTATCCCGAGGCCCGCACCAATCTGGGCGACATGTTATGTGACGCAGGTAAAATGACCGAAGGCATCGCCCAGTATGAGGAAGCGCTGCGGCTCAGGCCGGATTATCTCCAGGCCCGTTTCAATCTGGGTGTGGCCTTGGCTTCAGCCAACCGGTGGCCGGAAGCCGTCGCGCAATTTGCCGAGGCCGTGCGGCTCAAGCCCGATTCGGGGGAGGCCCATTACAGTCTGGGCAATGTGTTGCGCGAGGTGGGCCGGCTGCCGGAGGCCATCGGCCAGTATGAACAGACGATCAGGCTGCAGCCCGATTTTGCCGAGGCTTATGCCAATCTGGGCGCTGCCTTGGGTGAGGCCGGACGTCTGCCGGAGGCCATCGCCGCCTGTGAACAGGCGTTGAAGCTGGATCCCAGCCTGACCCGCGCGCGCGACAACCTGGAGCAATTGCGGGCGGCAAAGATGGCGCCCTAGCAAAATCCCGGGAAAACAAGCGGCCGACGAGCGCATTGCCGACCGTCTCCCGGCGCTACACCAGCCACCAGGCGGCGAGGCAGAGGAACAGGCCCATGCTGACGACGTCGGTGATGGTTGTGAGCAAAATGCTCGAGGCGCTGGCCGGGTCGGCGCCGAATTTTTTCAGCATGAGCGGCGTGAGCACGCCGGTGATGCCGCTGATGACGCACGCGCCGATCATGGCGAAAAAGACGACCGCGCCGAGCCCCAGCGGCGATTCAGGCGTGTGCTTCCAGCGGGCATAGACGAACATGCCTGCGCCTGCGGTGAGGCCGGTGAGCGCACCGTTACAGAGGCCGACCAGCGACTCCTTGAGCACGAGTGCTTTTTCCCGGCCCGGTTTGAGTTCGCCGAGCGTGATGCCGCGCAGCGCCACGGCGAGGGACTGGCAGCCGGTGTTCGCCGCCTGGCCCATCATCACGGGCAGGAAAACCGCCAGCACGACGACTTTGTTGATGGTGTGCTCGAAGGCTCCGACCACGCCGGCGGCGAGGAACGTTGTGAGCAGGTTGATCTGCAGCCAAGGATGGCGGAATCGCAGGCTCAGCCACCAGCTGCTGGCCGTGCGTTCCTCCCGGCCGACGCCGACCATTTCGCCGGCTTGCGCACTGATCTCTATGGCCTCTTTTTCGAAGAGCGTCGCGCCCCGCACCATGCCCACGAGCACGCCGCTTTCGTCGCAGACAGGATAGTAGGGAAAGTGCCGGTTCAACGTGAGACGCATGGCCTCCATCAGCGGCGTCTGCGGCTTGAAAGAAAACGGATCGCGCAGCATGAAATCGCCGAGCCTGGAGGCGGGGCCCGCGAGCAGCAGGTCGCGCATCGTGACGACACCAACGAGCCGGCCTGCGGTATCGGCGACGTAAGCATAGGTGAAAAAATGTTTCGCGGCCAGACCGCGCACGACCTCGGTGGCTTCGCCCGCGGTCGTCTCCGGCCGGAAAACCGCCAGCGCTGGCTCCATCAACTCCTCAATGGTGAGCGACGATTCGTTTTTGGCAGCGTGGGCGGACAGATGCATGGCAGGCAGTGATTTGCTTGAGCTGTTGAAAAGAAAGTTTTCCGGGGGTGCCGCGGTCAAGCTGCAACGAACCGTCGGAGACTTCTTTTGGCTCCCCGGTGTCCTGAGGTATGGATGCGGTGCTCGCTTCGGACGCGAGGATCGGCTGGAAATTTCCTTCAGCCGGTTGATCGCACTGAAAAAAAGAATCTGCCGATCAAGCCGCGCGGGCCTGCTCGTGCGCTTCGGCGGCGGCAAAGGCCGGCGTCGGGCGGGTGCGGAAGGGCTGGACGGAAGCCGCCTTCATGTTTCGCAGCTTTTCGCCCACGCCGGCCACGACAAACAGGGCGGCAATCGTTACCCCGGTGACGGTCCAGCTGCGCGCAGCCGTGGCGAAAAGGCTGTCATGGGCGAGCAGGACGAGCACTAACATGCTTTGCGCCGCGACGACCAGCAGGGAATGCCGCCCGAGCAACGCCAGCGGGCGCCAGGCGAAGAGGCGTGGAAAGCGCGTGCTGGCGACGGCGACCAGATAGGCGACGAGGGCAAAGCTCATCAGCCGCAGTGCGCCCAGCGAGGGCTTGTTGAGCATGATGCCGAAGTCCCTGTCCGACCACAACGACGGGATGAGGCGGTGCTGCAGGCAGAAGAAAAATACCGCGCCGCCGATTGCCGCTGCCAGCAGGGCCGGCCGCACCGGTGCGAGCGGGGTCGCACCCTTGGTCTTTATATGGCCGAGGACGATGCCGCTGATGAAAAGAAACTGCCAGGCGAGCACGTTGAAAAATCCGAAATTGAGCGGCGGCGCGATGGTCGCGCCGTCATAGTTCGGCAGGAATTGCACGACGGCCCAGAGGGCGAAGCTGCCGGCGAGCAAGGGCCACTGCCGGCCTTTTTCGAGCAGGCCCAGCACGAACGGCAGCAGCAACACGAACACGCAGTACATCGGCAGGATGTCGAGCAGCCCGGGTTGGTAGAGGAGCAGCGGGCCGAACAGCGCGGAGAGCAGGGGATGGGCCGCAAACAATGGCGGTGAAGTGATGGAATGCGTGCCGGTGATCCAGGCGTCGAGCGCCAGGAGTGCAAATCCGCCGAAGTAGGCCAGCAGATGCCAGCCGTAAATCGTGCGGGCGCGCTGCCATACCGTCGTGCGCAGCTTTTTCGCGCCGTCGCGCCATAGTCGTCGCGTGTAAACGAAGCCGGCCAGCAGGCCGGATAAAAACACAAAGCCCTCCGCCGAGGAAACTATGCCCACGCCCTCGTCCGTGACCGCCCGCAGGTCGCTCGGCAGGTGGTTGACCGCCATGGACACAAGCATGAGACCGCGCAGCGCATCGAAACGGATATCGCGTGCGGGCGCCACCAAGGGGCGTGCAACGGTTTGCATGTTTTTGATTAGACGGTATCGGCCGGAAGAAGTTTCTCCCAAACGGGGGAAATTTTGCACAGAGCAGCAGGATTCGTGCAAAACAGGATCGAAGTGTTCCCGCGCTCTTCCCCGGCCGGGGAAGCCTGCCTGTCACCTTTTCCTTGCCGCCCCGGGGGGGAGTCTCTTCGCTTGGGCGCTTTTCTCCATGAAAATCCTCGTTGCCGACAAGATCTCACCCAAGGGAGTTGCCTATCTGCGCCAGCAGCCGGGCTTTGACGTGGTCGAGGCCTATGGCTCCTCCCCGGCGAAGATTCTTGAACTCGTCAAGGACGTGCACGCCATTGCCGTGCGCTCGGAGACGAAAATCACCAGCGAGGTGTTCGCCGCCGCGCCGCTCCTCAAGGTTGTCGGCCGTGCCGGTGTCGGCGTGGATAACGTCGATGTCGAGGCTGCCACCGAGCGCGGCGTCGTCGTGATGAACACGCCTTCGGGCAACACGATTGCCACGGCCGAGCTCACTTTTACGCACATCCTCTGCGGCGCCCGTCCCGTGCCCCAGGCCGCCGGTTCGATGAAGGCCGGCCAGTGGGACCGCAAGACGTTCAGCGGCGTCGAACTTTTCAAGAAAACCCTCGGCATTGTCGGCCTCGGCCGCATCGGCGGCGAAGTCGCCAAGCGTGCCCAGGCCTTCGGCATGCGTGTGCTCGCCTTCGATCCCTATCTCGCGCCCAGCCGTGCCAAGGCCATGCAGGTCGAGGCCGCCACCCTCGACGAGCTGCTCGCCCAGTCGGACTACATCACGGTCCACATGCCGCTCACCGACGACACGCACTACATGATTGACGAGAAGGCATTTGAAAAATGCAAAAAGGGCCTCCGCATCTTCAACTGCGCTCGCGGCGGCATCATCAAGGAAACTGCGCTCGTTGCCGCGCTCAAATCGGGTAAGGTCGCCGCTGCCGGACTCGACGTGTACGAGGACGAGCCGCTCGCTGCCGACCACGAGCTGCGGAAGCTGCCCAATGTCGTGCTCACGCCGCACCTTGGCGCCTCCACCGCCGAGGCGCAGGATGCCGTCGGCGTGGAGATCGCCGAGCAGATCGCCGACGTGCTCGCCGGCGGCATCATCCGCAACGCCGTCAACATGCCTTCGATCGACGCCGCCGCGCTCAAGCTCCTCGGGCCCTATCTCGACCTCGGCGCCAAGCTCGGCGCGCTTGTCCAGCAGATCGCTCCCCAGCAGATCGCCACGCTGCGCATCACTTATTGGGGCAAGATCGTCGATCTCGACGCCAACTCGGTCACGCGTTCCATCCAGCGCGGGTTTCTGCGCCGCATCAGCGGCGAGGAGGTCAACTACGTCAATGCCCCCGTGCTGCTCCAGCGCCTCGGCGTCCACGTCGAGGTCGTGAAGTCGGCCGCCGACAGCGACTACACCGAGCTTATTGCGGTCGAGGCGGTTGCGCCCGACGGCAAGACATTTTCCGCGCAGGGCACGCTCACGGTCAAAACCAGCCAGCCGCGCATCGTCGGCATCAACGGCCGCGAGGTCGAGGTCGCCGCCGAGGGCAAGCTGCTCGTCCTCGAAAACGTGGACCAGCCCGGCATGGTCGGCACCGTCGGCACCATTCTCGGCAAGGACAAGGTCAACATCGCCGACATGTCGCTCAGCCGCCTCACGCCGGGCGGCACCGCCTACATGGTTGTGCGCGTGGACACCGAACCAAGCGAAACCGCCCGCCAGGAAATCAAGAATCACCCGGCCATCAAGCTGGCGAAGTTCGTCCAGTTGTAAACCCGACCGTGCTTACCCCGCTCGTCATCGCTGCCGTCGTTGGTTATCTGCTGGGCTCGCTGCCCTTCGGCTACCTCGTCGCGCGCGCCAAGGGCGTGAACATCTTCGAGGTCGGCAGCAAAAGCCCCGGCGCGACCAACGTGAGACGCGTGCTCGGGGCCGGGCCGGGCAATCTGGTGTTTTTTCTCGATGCGTTGAAAGGCGTGGCGACGGCGGGCTGGCCGCTGCTGGCGATACGCATGTCTTCGGCCACGAACATTTTTGCCGATCGCGATATCTCGCTTCTCGCGGCGGTCGCCGGCCTCATTGGCGCGTTGTTCGGCCATAGTTTTTCCTGCTTCACCAAGTTCAGGGGAGGAAAGGGCGTGGCTACCGCGGCGGGCGGATTTCTTGTTTTGCTGCCTTTTGAGACGCTGATTGCCGGGGCGGTCTGGATTCTGGCCTTTTATGCTTCGCGTTACGTCTCGCTGGCCTCGATCCTCGCGGCCGTGGCCCTGCCGGTCGCCACCTTTTTTCTGAATCAATCATCCCTGCTGCTCGGCCTGTCGGCGCTCATTGCCGCATTTGTCATCATCCGCCACCGCGCCAACATCGTCCGCCTGCTCAACGGCACGGAAAACAAGTTTGTGAGAAATGCGGGGTCCGCGTCATGAGCACGCCACCCGTCATCAACATCGGCCTGTGCGGTCTCGGCACGGTGGGGCAGGGTGTGTGGAAGCATCTCAGCCGCTCGCGCGCCGCGCTTGAGTCGCGCCTCGGCGTGCGGCTCGTGCTGCACCGCGCGGCCGTGCGCAGCCTGAAAAAGGCCCGCGCGGTCAAGATCCCCGCGGCCCGGCTCACCACCGACGCCCTCGCCGTCGCCACCGATCCCGAGGTGCACATCGTGTGCGAACTGATCGGTGGCACCGGTCTCGCGCGCGAGGTCACGCTTGCGGCGTTGCGCTGCGGGAAGGTCGTCGTCTCTGCCAACAAGGCGCTGCTCTGCGGGCACGGCGCGGAGATTTTCGCCACGGCGCGCCGGCACGGCGGGCACTTTTTCTTTGAAGCGTCGGTCGCCGGCGGCATTCCGATCATCAAGGCGCTGCGCGAGGGGCTTGTCGCCAACCGCTTCCGGCTGATTTACGGCATCCTCAACGGCACGTGCAATTACATCCTCACCCGCATGACGCAGGAGGGTGCGAGCTACGCCGACATCCTCGCGGATGCCAAGCGCCTCGGTTATGCCGAGGCCGACGAGTCGCTCGACGTCCAGGGCTGGGACGCCGCGCACAAGGCCTCCATTCTCGCCTACCTTGCGCATGGCGTCTGGGTGCGCCCCTCGCAGATGATCGTCGAGGGCATCGAACGCATCACGCAGGCTGACTTGCGCACCGCCGCGCAGCTCGGCTATGGCATCAAGCTGCTCGCCGTCATCACGCGCGATTTCGAGCAGAACGAACTTTTCGTCCGGGTGTATCCGACCCTGCTGCCGCGCGACCGTGTGCTCGCGAACGTCCATGGCGTGTTCAACGGCATCTCCGTGACCGGCGACGTCGTCGGCACGACCACCTACATCGGCCGCGGCGCCGGCCAGGACGCGACCGCGAGTGCCGTCATCAGCGACATCGCCGACGCCGTCACGCTGCTCACGGCCGGCAAGGCCGTCGTGCTGCCGGAGGAAGCCGCCGACCTGCACGCCCGTGGAGGCCATGGCGTGCGCCTTGCGCCGCTCCAGCGCGTGCGCGGCCGTTATTATTTGCGCCTCACGGTCCGCGACCAGCCCGGCGTCCTCGCGCAGGTCGCCACTGTCACGGCCAGACACGGCGTGAGCATTGCGAGCGTCATCCAGACTGCCGCGGAGCGGCCCCGCTCCGCCTCGCTCATCCTGACCACACACGAAAGCGACGAGCGCGCCATTCGTGCCACCCTCGGACACCTCGCGCAGCTGAAAAACGTGCTGGAAAAACCGCTGCTGCTCCGCATCGGGGATTTCTCGGAGTAGCCGGCTTTCAACTTTCAACCCCCAACCCTCAACTATTCTGATGGCCCGCATCGTCCAGAAATATGGCGGCACCTCCGTGGGTGACGTCGAACGCATCAAGAAAGTCGCCGAGCGCATCAAGGCCTTCCGCGACGAAGGCAACGAGCTTGTCATCGTTGTGTCCGCCCGCGCCGGCGTGACCAACGAGCTCATCGCCCGGGCGAAGGCCCTGAGCCCGAACCCGAGCGAACGCGAGCTCGACCAGCTCCTCGCCGTCGGCGAACAGGAGACCATCGCCCTCACTGCCATGGCACTGCACGGGGTGGGGGTGGACGCCATCAGCTACACCGGCGCGCAGGCCGGCATTTTCACCGACAAGGTGCACACGAAGGCCAAGATCAAGACGATCAATGCCAAGCCCATCGAGAAGGACCTCAAGGCCGGCCGCGTCGTCATCGTCGCCGGCTTCCAGGGCATCAACGAGGAGGGCCAGATCACCACGCTTGGCCGCGGCGGCTCCGACCTCACCGCCATCGCGCTCGCCGCTGCGCTCAAGGCCGACAAGTGCGAAATCTACACCGACGTCGACGGCGTTTATACCGCGGACCCGCGCGTCGTGAAAAATGCGCGCAAACTGCCCGAGATTTCCTACGACGAAATGCTCGAGCTCGCCTCCTCCGGCAGCAAGGTCATGCAGTCGCGCTCGGTCGAGTTCGCCAAGAAGTACAGCGTCATTTTCGAAGTCCGCTCATCGTTCAACCACAACCCAGGAACCATCGTGAAAGAAGAAGTCGCCTACATGGAACAAGTCGTCGTGCGCGGCGTAGCCGTGGACAAGGACCAGGCCAAGATCATCGTCAGCAACATCCTCGACAAACCTGGCTCGGCGGCGAAGGTCTTTCGCGCGCTCGCGGATGCCAATATCATCGTCGACATGATCGTGCAGAACGTCGGCCGGCACGGCATCGCCAACCTCACCTTCACCGTGCCGCAGGGCGACACCGGCAAGGCCGTCAAGGCGCTCGAGCCCGTGCTCGATGCCATCGGCGGCGGCCAGGTCGCCGTGCACGAGCACATCGCCAAGCTCTCCGTCGTCGGCGTGGGCATGAAGACGCACAGCGGCGTCGCCGCCATGCTCTTCCAGGCGCTGGCCGACGCGGGCGTCAATATCGAGCTCATCAGCACGTCCGAGATCAAGATCTCCGTCATCATCGACCAGGATCGCGCCGACGAGGCCGCGCGCGTCGCGCACACGGCGTTTGGTCTGGAGAAGATCTAACCAGAAATCAGATATCAGAAGTCGGGGGCCAGAAAACGGATGCCAAAACCCGGAAGCCAGAGGCCAAACATCAGATACCAGAAGTCAGAGGCGGGAAGCTAATGCCAAGAAATCAAAGGACAGATGGGTGAACCAATAAACCATTTTTCCGATCTTATCGTTTATCGGAAAGCTTTCGCGTTGGGCCTGCGCATTTTTGAGCTCTCTCGAAGCTGGCCGGTCGAAGAGCGATATGCGTTGATCGATCAAATTCGGCGTTCGTCGCGCTCCGTTGGCGCGAACATCGCTGAAGCCTGGGCCAAGCGGCGTTATGCGGCCCATTTTGTCAGCAAACTTTCTGATTCGGACGCGGAGCTTCATGAAACCGAACATTGGCTGAGGTGCGCGCTAAAGCATGGTTATCTTGTCCGTGGTGATTTTGATTTGCTTTCGGTTGAACTTACCGAAGTCGGCAAGATGCTGGGCAGCATGATGTACAAACCTGATTCCTTCTTGCTCAGGCCGCGCCGCCCTCAGTCGGCTTCCACTCTCTGACTGCTGCTTTTTTGTCCTTCAATCTCAGCCATCTGCTCTCTGATTTCTGTCTTCTGACCTCTAGCTTCTGACTTCTATGAATTTTCTCTCCACCAGAGGCCAGACTCCGGCGCTCGGCTTTTCGGACGCCGTCGCCACCGGCTTGGCGCCGGACGGCGGATTGTTCCTCCCGGAAACGCTGCCGGATTTTTCCGGCCGGCTGGCCGAATTTGCCAGATTCGGCTATCCGGAATTGTGCTTTGAGTTTCTCAAGGTTTTCGCGACGGACATCCCTGCCGGCACCCTGCGCGAAATCATCACCCGCTCCTACACGCGCTTCGATCATCCCGACATTGCGCCGCTCGTGAAACTCGATGAGCGCACCTATGTGCTCGAGCTTTTCCACGGGCCGACTCTCGCATTCAAGGACTTCGCGCTTCAGCTCCTCGGCAATCTCTACGAGCACCAATGCGCCCTGCGTGGCGAATCGATCAACGTCCTCGGCGCGACCTCGGGCGACACCGGTGCGGCCGCCATCTACGGTCTGCTGGGCAAGCCGCGCACCGCCATTTTCATTTTATATCCCGACGGCCGCGTCTCGCCGTTGCAGGAGCGCCAGATGACCTGCACCGGCGCGAACAACGTCTTCGCGCTCGCGCTCGACGGCACGTTCGACGACGCGCAGGCCGCGCTGAAGGAGGTCTTTGCCGACCAGAAATTCCGCGCGCAGCACCGGCTCTCCGCTGTCAACTCCATCAACCTCGCGCGCGTGCTCGCGCAATGTGTTTATTATCTGTACGCTTGGCTGCGGCTGCCGGCGGCCGCGCGTGACAATGCCGAGTTCGTCGTCCCCACGGGCAATTTCGGCAATGTGCTAGCCGGCTGGATGCTCCGGAAAATGGGCGTGCCCATCCGCGGCTTCAAGGTCGCGACCAACCAGAACGACATTCTCTACCGCCTCTTCACGACCGGCGATTACCGCCTCGGCGACGTGCATCCGAGTCTCGCGCCGTCGATGGACATCCAGGTCGCGTCGAACTTCGAGCGGTTCCTTTATTACAGCCTGGGCCGTGATCCCGCGCGCGTGCGCGAGGTCCTGCAAACATTCAAGGCCACCGGCGCCTACCGCTTCGAGAACTTCGACCGCGACAGTTTCACCGCCTCGCGCTGCTCCGATGCGGAGATCCCCGCAATCATCAGCCGCGTGTACCGCAGTTACGGCTACGTGGCCGACCCGCATACCGCCTGCGGCTTCAAGGAACTCAATCCCGACCGCGTGAGCGTCGTCCTTGCGACGGCCAGCCCGGCGAAATTCCCCGACACCATCCGCCGCGCCATCGGCTCTGAGCCCGTGCACCCGAGCCTCGAGGCGTTGAAGTCCCGGCCGATCGTGAAATATCCGCTGCGCGCCGACGCCCAAGTGATCAAAGCCTTCATCGAGTCGCACGCCGTGTGACGTTGAGGAAAATTGCGGAGATAGATGGATTGTTGGCTTATGAGATGCTGTTACTGATCAAGAAGCTGGCATGAGAATTTTCTAGGGATATTCCGCAGCCGTAATTTTATTGCCATGGGACGATACGGCGCCATTTCTGCAAGCCGTTTGCGTTATGCGTTCACTGCTTTTGCTCATCGCTACATCTGAAAAATCACTTTCGCGCTCATTCCAAGTTCCATGTGCTTTTCTCTTTTCCGCCGGATCTGTCTCTTGGGGTTTGCTGTTGGTTTGGCTCTTGCCGCAGCCGGACAGGCGACGCTGCCGTATATCACCGATTTTGATTCCTCGCTGGGATTCACGACCGGGTCGCTGAATGGCCAGCAAAACTGGCTTGTGCTCAGCGGCTCGGCCGACGTCACCAGTACGGTTTCTTTTATGGGCAATCAGTCTGTCGTGCTGGAATCCGGCACGTCCACTCCCGAGATCGGTCTGCCTTTTGCGGCGCCATCGCCTTCCCAGCCGATCGTCTATGTCGATTGCATTCTTAAGCCGGTGGCCAGTAGTGCCATTTCTTCCTACATTTATCTCGATACTTCGCTGGCTGTGCTCGTCCGCAATGATGGCGCCGGCGGCGGCCAGATTTTTGCTTTCGATGGCGCCGACTGGATCCCGACCCCGGCTGTTTTTGCCATCAACAACAGTAACAACACGGCGACTGATTGGATGCGCCTGACTTTCCGCTTGGATTTCACGGCCAAGACATGGGATCTCTACTACGATGGAATTTTTGTCGCCCATGACGTGGCCTTTCTGGATGACACCATTACTTATCTGCCCTTTTTCATGTATCAGGGCGATCCCACGGCGCCAAGCTACTTGAATCTTCTCTACGCTGGTTCCACCAATCTGCTTTTCACTGATGCCAACAATGATGGCATTCCGGACGACTGGGAAACCACCTATGGGCTGAGCACCTCAATCGACCAGCGCAATCTCGATCCCGATGGCGACGGCCAGACGAACTTGGAGGAATACATCGCCGGCACTAATCCTAATGATTACTACAACGGCGTACTGCCCGTGATCACCTCGCAGGTGGACTCCAGCGGCGTGCCCGGTGCGTCGGGCCTTGTTTCAGTGAAGGTCACCCGCGCTTCCGACGGCGCGCCGCTGCCCAATGCGCCCGTCACCCTGACTGTCACCAGTGGCGCCACGCAGATCGCTGCGACGCTCGGCGGCACACCCTCGGCCTCCGCGACTGTTAAAACGGATTCCAATGGTGTGGCGAGTGCCTATGTCAGCTTTATTACACTTGCCTCCGATACGCTTACGGCCACCGCCCACGCCGTCGCCCCAAACGGCAGTACACTGACTGCAACTATTTCCATTACCATCAATCCGCCGGCGGTCTCCAACCTGCGCCTCTGGGTTAAAGCGGATGATCCCAGAATAACAAGTAGTCCCATCAGCAGCTGGCCCGATAGTGCTGGCGGTAACAATCTCACACAAAGCACCAATTCCAGCCAGCCGACAATGGTGACTGATTCAACCGTGTTGAACGGCCATCCGATGGTGCACTTCAACGGGACCAGCCAGTATCTGCATGTGCCGCTGGCGGTGCTGAGCGGCGTGTCTGGGGCGGAAGCGTTCGTGGTGTTGCGGGCCGCCTCGGCCAGTCCGTCCAGCCCCCGCGCACTCTGGTACATGGGGGCCAACGGCAGCGCGTATCCGGATACGGACGGTAATATCAAGGAGGACTTTTTCTCAAATAATGGCGTCATGGTCGTCGGCCATCCGGTGGCGCTCACCAGCTTCCACTTGCTCGATGTCAGCTCGCAGTCGAACGACTGGGAGGCGCGGCTCAACGGAATCCTTTCCTATGTGACCAACAGCAACACCCCGACCAGCGGGTTCCGGAACGATGCGATCCTGGGTGCGGACGGGTATGGCGGCGTGGGGTCGTACTTTGCCGGCGACGTCGCCGAAATCATCATCTACAATCGGGTGCTCAGCGCTGCGGAGCGTCAGGCGGTCAGTACCTACCTGGCCAGCAAATATGCGCTTTTCAGTCTGCCACCGATTCCGGCCAATCTGGCCGCGACCCCACTGTCGCCCGGCCAAATCAGCCTGCAATGGCAGGCGCCGTTGCGCAGCGACCATGTCAATTACCTCATTGAGCGCTCAACCGACGGAGTGACCTTCAATCAAGTGGCCAGCGTGGCGGACGCCTTGAGCTACATCGACGCAGGGTCCACGCAAAATCCGTTGAATCCGGGCACGACCTATTGGTATCAGGTGCAGGCGCAGGGTTATACGGGCACGTCCAGTCCCAGTCTTCCTGTATCAGTCACCACGCTGTTGACTGGAGGCGGAACGGATATGCCACTGACCAATATGGTGCTGTGGGTGCGTGCCGATGCCGATACGACCAACGGCTCGTCCATGACGGTTTGGGAGGACCAAAGCGGCAGCAATAACGGCGGTAACAATCTCACACAAAGCACCAATTCCAGCCAGCCGACAATGGTGACTGATTCAACCGTGTTGAACGGCCATCCGATGGTGCACTTCAACGGGACCAGCCAGTATCTGCATGTGCCGCTGG
>Ga0210388_10000819_pt1 | contig 24815 bp, 24 predicted proteins | sample IncBWC19OmetaG_FD_155485 | JGI IMG/M metagenome (GOLD analysis project Ga0210388, IMG submission 155485) | Forest soil microbial communities from Barre Woods Harvard Forest LTER site, Petersham, Massachusetts, United States - Inc-BW-C-19-O ...
TCAACCACTACCGTGACGCCTGTTACCCTCACGGCATTAATCGCCACTCAAAGCAGCGGAGCCGGACCAACAGGAACTGTGACTTTCTCGGTGAACGGTAGCAGTGTGGGCACCGCAAGCGTGGCACCTACGGCAGCAGCGGGCCTCAATACCACAGCGCCGACGGCAGCGTTCGGCACCGCAACGCTTTCACACACGTTCGCGACCACCGGAACTTATACCGTCTCGGTCAGTTATGCCACAGGCGATCTCAACTACGCGAGCTCAAGCTCCTCCGGAACTGGAAACTTCTCGCTGACCATAACGCAGGGGCAGACGACCGGAAGCTTCGCTGTGAGCTACGCGCCGGCCAGCCTTACTTTGTCATCGGCAACGGGCGCCAGCCAGAGTACAACGGTTACCTTGACACCGAGCGGCGGATTCACCGGCGCTGTAGGCGTGTCGGCCTCGACCATGCCGCCGGGCGTGACCTGCACACCTTCGCCTCTGAACATCTCCGTGACCGGCGCGACGGTCGTCACAGGCCAGTTGGGCTGCTCCGTGCTGGCCACGTCAACCACCGTGACGGCTTCCAACCCTCCGCAGGATCGGATACTGCAAGCGAAGACGACTGCTTCTGCGACAGGAGGAGGTGGGAGATGGTGGACGCTGAGCGTGGGAACGGGCTTCGCGGCTCTATTCCTGCTATTCCTCCCAGACGGGCGCAAACGGCACCGCGCTGTGCTCGGTCTCGGTCTCGCGTGCATAATCAGCTTTACGCTGGGATGCGGAGGCGGAGGTAGCACAACTACGCCGCCCCCGGGCCGGACAGCAACGGTTACAAAATTGACCGTGGCCAGCGCCAAGGTTGCATTCGGTACGGCGTTCACGTTTAGCGTGGCGGTGACTGGCGGCACGCCTACAGGACAAATCGAGCTGTTCGACAACGGAACCATGATCGGCACGGCTGCAACGGTGGCGGCCGGAACTGCGACACCTACGGCACCGGCAGCGGCCGTAGGAACACACACGATTAGCGCGCACTACCTGGGCGACGCGACCACAGCGGCTTCACAGAGCGGTACGCTCAACCTGACGGTAACAGGAACCACAACGGTGGCTATCGCGACGAGCCCGGTCGCTACACCCGCTGCGGCAGCATTAAACCTGACGATCAACTGATGTGCCGCGCCGAACGACCCGCACCTAAATCAACTGGCGTCTGGCGCCGAGGCAGACGACCAGTTGGGAGAATTATCCGCCTGGTGAAATCATTTCGCCGGGCTGGAAAGCTTGGGCTTCGACCTGGAGGGCGTAACGGCACAGAGAAAGAATTTCCCGTTCGCGCGTCAAGATCTTGGCGGAGAAGCTATGAGCAACGAAGATTAAACCTGTCCTACTGTAAACAACGCGAAACTCTCCACCAGATTCAGCAAGCAAGTCCTAGGCGCACACGGTCGGATGGAAAAAAAAAGCGACTGCGTAACCATAGCAATCTAAGGGCTAGGTGTACTTTTCAAGTCTCGAACGGACCGCTGCATTCCATTCCTCGCTCTTGGCCATAGACCGCTAAGCGTAACGCCCCTGCCTCGTGGTGTGAGCGAGCGGCCCGTGATTACCTGCCAGGGCGGCCGCAACTTCCTTGTAATAAAAGCCCGCCCGCCATCCCCGGCGAAATCCGCACCGGACGAGGATGATGGGCTTTGGACGCTGCGTTTTGTGGTCTTCGAGAAGTAGTCGCGTGAAGTGGTTCGGTGCTCGATGCAGATCTACCCCGCCTTCTCCCGACTGCCTGAAGTGAACTTGTTCGCACTGAGAACCCCGGGGGCTGTTTCCCAATTTGGGAATCCGCTAACCCTCCATCGCCACTGCCCAGCTATCAGACATATTAGAAGATAAGTATACTCTTAGATTGACGTCATAGATAATAGTGTGGTATCCCGTAGTGGGCCCTCCAAGTCGTGCTGTCCCTCCAATTCCAAAAAAGGAGAAGTGTTAAATGTTACTCAGAGAACACCGATTCAAGTTCTTTGCCAGGAACGAGGAGTATGTATTTAGAGTGGATGAGCTAGTCGCTGGCATAGCGGCCTGGCCGAATAGATTCAGGCTACGACTTCCCGCCTCACCCCGCGCCGTAGCAAAGACGTTTTACGGGGCGAGTTGCGAAGAGGTGGCCGAAAAGGCCGCCGACTTTGTGGCCAGCTACTCAGGCCAGGTAGAAAAGAACACCGTCGCTCAATCGTCACAGGGTCCGCCCGCTCCTCCTCGTCAGGCTCCGCGGCCGTTGCTGCTCCAAGTATCCGAAAACGACTGAGTGCTCCAGTAGCCGGAACGGAGGCGCTGCGCGTTTTTTTGGTCAAGCGTCCGCCGAGTGAGTGGGCCGGACAACGAAGTGCTCGCGAAGCGCCTCCCCGCACTATTACGAGTTCTATATCACAATTAATTGTATTTATTGTCTTGACAATAACGCTCGTCAACGGATATAAGTCCGCAGACAGGGGACGAGCATGTCAGAGCACGACCGGAGTTCAGATAACCAAGATTTTACCCCCAGAAACTCTGAAGACTTTAGCTCTTATGTGCAGGGGGTTTCTAACTCTTCCGTGCTCGGACTCGTCATGCTAGATGCGCAGCTGCGATATGCGAGCGTCAACAATGTTTTGGGGGCGATGAACGGAATCGCTCCGGAGGCTCATATCGGAAAGACCGTCCAAGAGGTCATCGGCCCCCTTGCCCCAAGGGTCGAACCTCTTGTTCGCTCCGTTTTGATCACCGGCCGGAGCGTATTGAACGCTGAGATCACAGGCGAATTGCCTACACGAGAAGAGGAGGGATACTGGCTCGCGAACTATTTCCCCGTGCACGATTCCGCTGGAGAAATAAAGCACGTGGGCGGTTTGATAATTGAGATTACCCGGCTGAGAAAAATCGAAAAGTACGTTCGAACGCTGATGAGTAATTTCCCTCGCAGAGGCGAACCCGGTGCATATCTGGATATGTTCCCCAAGATAGAGCAGGAGAGCGTCGAACTGTGGAGCGGATCGATTGAAATGTTTGGGATCTGCATGCAACGAGTGCTAAAAGATGTTCATTGTTTCCAGCCCTACGTTGAATTCTCCAGCCAAAGAAACGCCGCCCAACAAACTGGCGACCTGCCTTACGCCCCCCCAATCCCGCCGAATCAAGCTGCGGGCCAAGAGAAAAGCTCGGTCGCGATCGGCACCAACGGCGTCAATCCGCTGTCACCAAGAGAGATCGAAATCGTCCGGATGCTCGCTCTGGGATACGGCAACAAAGAGATCTCGACAGCCCTCAATATCACCGTGAGCACGGTAGAAACTCACAGGGCCCGAATAATGCTCAAGCTTCAAGCGCATTCACTCGCTGAGCTCGCCCTCTTCGCCGTTCGCCATGGCTTAGTCACCCCTTAAAGTACCACAGCAGTACTCCACTACAGCTATTCCCCTAGAGAATCAACAGGCTTGCAAAGGTTGTACCGCTTTGTAACAGTACGCATGCATTTACGTTTCGGACTGAAACGCTGTTCGGCTTTTCGCGAACATATTTCAGAAGAGAGGTCCCAGCCTCCCATGCTCTTGGAAAACTCCGCTCAAAACACTTTTTGTCTAACGCCAATCACACCGCTCACAGCAGCATCCGCCCCAGTACTGAGAGCCGTCGAGGAAATTCGGCGAATGCGCGGCGGCTGCCAATCGCATCTGATGCGCTGCTCCGATGACAACTATTACGTCGTGAAGTTTCCGAACAATCCGCAGGGGAGGCGAGTCCTCGCCAATGAACTCCTATGCACTTCCCTGGCGGAACTTCTGTCACTTCCAGTCGCTCACGGGGCGGTTGTCTTCGTTAGCGAAGAAATGGTTCATCTCACGACGGACTTGTGCATTCAGCAAGAATATGGCCGTACTCCTTGCGGGCACGGTTGGTGCTTTGGCTCGCAATTCGTGGTCGATCCGCGCGGGAAAGCAATCTATGACTTTCTGCCCAGCAGCATACTCACTACGGTCAGCAACCTACTAGACTTTTGCGGCATGTTGGTCTTCGACATCTGGGCTTCAAATGCCGACGACCGACAGGTCGTATTTGTGCCCGATGAGGCTAATTCCTACCACGCGGTGATGATCGACCAAGGGTCTTGCCTCGACGGGCAGGCCTGGCAGTTTACAGACGCGCCGCGGCGAAGCTTGTACCTCGATAAACGCGTCTACGAGCATGTCCAAGGAATTAGTACTTTCGACCCGTGGCTAAACGTTTTGGCTCAGATTGGCAGGGATGCGCTCAGCGAAGCCGCAAGTAGAATCCCGCCCGAATGGTTCGACGGGGGCCGTGCAAGCCTCGATCTGCTACTAGATGAACTTTACGAGCGAAAGGACCGAGTCAGAGAAAAGCTCGAGTTTTTTGGCAGCGCTTTTCCGAAAATATTTCCGGAATGGGCGGTCCACGCGGGATGCACCACTTAGTCTGCGCGCCCTGGAGCTGCCTTACCGTGGATCATGTGTACGGATTCCGGTGAAGCTGTTTGCCGTCAAATTCATAAAAGGTGGCGAGGCGCCCGAGCTGTGTGATCTTCTCGGCCAACGTGTCCGCCAGAAGCTCAAGATGACGCATCAGCGCGGGTCCGCGCTTGGGAGGCGTTCGCAGTATAACCACCACCGTTTGAGTGAGACCGTTGGTTCCCGCGGATTCTCCGGCCCACAGAGAGCGAGCTTTAGGCTCGCTCACGTACCAAAATCCTGCGGTCATTGTCGCAGTTCTCCCCGAAGATTTCTCGGCGGGGAAGGAGATCGGCTTGTCTCCTAAGACGAGGTGAAACGATTCTCCATCAGAGCGCGAGATTATCGGACCCGCATCGTTTAGCCGTTCAAGAAGGAAGGGCGCGCCTTTCTTTTGACAGTGGGGACAAACCCCGAAATTCCTAAACCAGGGCTTTAAGACCTGATCGGAATCTCTATGGCCGAGGTACCCCGAAAACAGTCGCAGTCGGATATCAGAAACTCCCATAGCTCCTCCTGGTTGGGAAAGAAGGGCGTCAGCTTGGGAGCATACATCCCTGGCAGCCCCTTCTTATCCCCTACAACGCCAGTTGGATGACAGACGCCCTTCAATTCGGCAGTTTATATATTCTGATGCGTTGCGTGTCAAGAGAATAATCATTTGTATTGAATCACAACAAGCTATGATAACTCTATGGGTATCACTATCTAACTCTAAAAGGCTTAGTGGAGCCAGGATGCGGGTGACTTCAACGTCTTCTCTCCGGGTGCTGCCAGAAAACATATTCAACGCTGCACACAGCCCGAAATCCGCTTTGCCCCCCCACCTCCGTCGTTGAGTTGAAAAAATATATGCGCTGGTAGTCTCCGCCGGTTTGGAGAGCAAAGGAGGGTGAGAATTGGTACTCGACGCCGCCGCCGACAGCCCAAGAGAACTTATTTACGTAGCCCAGCTCGTACTCGTTGCCGTTCTCGGGGATAACGCCTGTAACTCTTGCCCCGCCAAAGAGACCGTGGACGTATGTGCTCAACTTTGCGGCTCTTGTGGGATAAAAAACTGGGCCCAGAAGATAGCTCAGAACATCAGCGTGCCGTCCCGTATCAATTATGTTCGCGGCTCTGACGTAACTCGAATCCACGGAGACGCCGATGCGGGGCGAAAAGTCCGCTGTTGCCGTCGCATCCACACCCGACAGATTCACCCTGTTGGACAAAGGCAGACTGAGACTCGCATAGGCATATCCCACGCTGGCTCTGACTGTGACACCCTTGCCTACGAAAATTGGCGCCCTCGCAATGGGAACCGGGTTGGCGTGAGAACCCGGACCTAGCGTCTCCGAAGAAGTAGCGGTTACCGGGATGGGTATGGGAGGAGTTGACGAAGTCTGCGCCAGCGCGAGGGCAGGCCAGAACAAAGAGGAGGCGAGCCCGTACACCATCATGGGGCGCTTGGTCACTTCTCCCTTTCAACCCTCTGTTCAATTTTGTTCGCATTCATCGTGAATTTTATCGGCGGGCCGAACTGAACCTGGGCCATCCGCCCCGTCTTGTGCCAATAGATGAACGGACGGATATCCTTGAAGCCGGCGTTGATGGCCATCTCCGAGACTTCCGTGATGGCCGACAGAGGAGCCCTGTCATCGACGACCTCGATTAGCTGGCAATCTCCTTCGTGCAGCTTCAGCTCTGCCAGAAAAAAGTTCGCATCTGACTTCTTATACTCAGAATCCCTATAGGGGCCAGACTGAAGCTTGAAACGAAGACCATTCTCATTCACATACACCAGCACAACGATTTGACGAGGCTTCCCCGGAAGAGGCGAGGTATCATCCGAATTCGCGGGGAGGGCGCCAAGCGTGAGGACTAAACCCGCGAGCAGGACAACGGACCGTTTGATCGAGAAATTCATGGTTTTGTCTCCAGGTTCTTATCCATATCTACGAACGGCGACCGCCGCTAAAAACTGATTGCGATAAAGAACTTCTGTGCTCTCGCAGCCCCCGCCTTCGGCGAGGACTCATTATTGGCGGTTGCAAAACCACCGACCGCCTCGTAGAAATGCACCGCCGTCGCAGCCCACAGGGCCGCAAAAGCTAAATTTCCGTCGCCTTCCTTTTTCAAAAGAGCGGCTATCGCATAGGTTGCGAAGGCAATTGGCATGGCAGTGCCATAAGCTCGTGCCCGGCTCGGGTTAGAGCCAAAAATTGGGTTTGCTTCCGTGCAAGTATGTGCGTGCAGACATGCTTGCGTACCCTCAATGTCGGCGACTGTCGCGGCGAGATTCGTGGCGTCTGCGATTAGCATCGCCGGATTCCGTGCAGCCTGTCCCCACGTTAGATCGTGTTGGGTCATGTGAGTGGGATCAGAAAAATATAGGCGGCCGCCCAAGGCAGCGCACGATTTTCCTTCTCCCGAGGGACAGGGGGCCGGGCCATCTTGAAGGCTAGGAAGAACAGGTATCGGGTCGTCGGGAAGGATTCGGCTTGGAATCTGGTCTGGGGGCACGGCTGGCAAAGGGCTGGATCGTGACCAGTCAATTCGCGGAAGAGGTAATTCCTGAACCGACGATTGGGCGCCCACCGTTGCTGCTGACAGGCACGCCAAAGTGAGGGAAATTAAAATCCTCTTCATAAATCCACCGCCGAAGATCCGTTCCAGATGACTCGGGAATGGGATTGCAACTCACGGACCACCAATCGGCCACAGCTGAGGAGAGAAGGTCTCTTAGAATGAACACGCTGGCCGCCTGGTACATTCCCAAGAGGGCGATGAACATTAGGAAATTCCCATATCGAAACCGCCAGCCGGGAACGAACCCGCTTTGGAACGACTCGTAGCCTGCGCCGGAGAACTCCGTCTGGCAAAATCGTTTGCAAATCTCAGAAAATACTAACGATGACGCGGAGATAGTCCGCCATCGTTCAGATCGAAACACTGGCGAGGAAAATGCTCTCCTGGTTTGAACGAGGTACGAGGTCAAATGAGTAAATGCATTTGGATCAGGGGCCTGCTCGGAGCGCTAGCGCTGTCGCCAGTCGGAATCACAGATGTACAGGCGCAGAGCAGCGATATTAATCCTGTTCCACTTGTTCAACTACAGGATGGAGATACCGCCGAGATTAGAAGCGTTCTAGCGGCCAAGGAAGGTTGGTGGAGCAGCTTCAGGATCGCTTTCGGCGACGACGACTTCGAGCCAAGCCCCTGGACACCCGATGACAGACTCCTTCCAAAGCGGTTGAGAATGAAAGAACAGTTTTTTGGGCGCGAAATTAGTGTGATGTCTACATTTGGGACTATCCTCGGTGAACATCCGTCCGACAGCTCGCGCGGGCTGGGAGGGTTTCTCTGCAATGAAGTCTTCTATGGAGCTGGGCCTCTCATTTTGCGCAGGTCTTCCAGCGAAATTTACGCCCGCCCGTTTGACGTGTTCGCAAAGCTCGATGGAATTGTCCGGTCATTGGTATTTGATACGGCGGGGACCTTTGGCTATGGATTGCTTGCCAGCACCGAGGCCGGGTCGGTGTATCACATCGACAGCTCGGGGAAGTTCGCGAAAATTGCCAATGTCGAGGAAGACCTCAAAGCCGTCGATATCGTGCCGGTAAGTCCTGAATTTGGTCCGCTAGCGGGAAAGATGATTGCCATCTCACGATTCTTGGGCAAGGTCAGGTCCATCGACAATTCGGGGGCAGTTTCCGAGCTTGACGCGGGACGCGAGCTTCCAGGGGTGGAGGCTTTATACATACTTCCGAGGAGTGATCGGCTTCAGCAGACCGAAGAGGCAGCTGCTTTCCTCCTGCACTGGCCTACGCAGCTGCGGGAACCCTACACCGAGGAGCCTCTCACGATTAATGCATTTGCCCTGCTTGCTGTCCGACGCCGCGGCGGGCGCGAGATATGGACGCTAGAGCGAAACGGGGAGCGACTCGAAGCCAAACCATTCCTCAACTTACGCAAGATTGACGAAGTTACGTTCCTGACGCCGGCTCACCTCGCCCGTGGAGGAACGTGCCCCGCCGCGCCTCACTGGTAGGCCATGTCTTGGCAAGCAGAAAAACCAAGGCTCTTAGCATGACCGAGCTAGGAAATTAGTTCGTGCTTGTACAGCCTGGAGCACTAGAAGATTCCCGTATTGAAACCACGGCACCGAGAACACGTTCCAACTTTGAACTCGCCGAGCGAGATCCGTAGAACGGCCTTTGCCGAGGATTCTTGCAAACCTCAGAAAACAAAAATGATGATTCTGATAAGGTTCGCGTTGACCTGGGGCAACGCACTGGCAAGGAGAATGCACCCACTCGAAATATAAGGTGTCCATCCCATGACGACGCAGCATTCAAATAGAAGTCTCGCTCGGGCCGCTACACTCGTTGCGCAAATTGTGCTCTTTAGCACTTTCGTTTGTTCAGCCGGCACTCCGCGCTACTCTCAGACGCTCACACTCGGCGGCTTGTGGAAGCATGAAAAGCTGCGGCTCTTCAAGGCACGTTTTCCCGGTTCAATCTGTGGAACGCCCTTAGACCCCAAACACGTAAATCGGCATACGTTTGATGATCCTGATAACTCTGAATGGCTGACTTGCTGCGTAGACGACCCCAAAGAGGTAGCGATTTTCTCTGAAACGAAGGTTCTATCGCGGGACCACAATTGTCCAGTCCTCCTCGGCTTCTACCAAGAGCATTTGGTAGACATCGGCCTTGCGGTGGATGCAACGTCGGTTGAAACAGTCTTGCCACAATTCATAAGAGCGTATGGACGGATACACCACGTAGATACCGTTGACACAGACACTGTTCCGGTCAGGTTCGCTTCCTGGTGGTACGGCGACGTAACCCTTGAGGTGAGCGAAGAACTTCTCAGGCACAACGATTTTGAGATAGTTCCGCTCCCGAGCGACAGATCGCCAAACGCAAGAATCGTTTTACTTAACTTGTTTTAGCTTTGGCAGTAACCAGCGGACAAGTACCCCTTTTCACCTCTTCCAGTGGAAGTGGCTATAGACTATGCCTTGCGTGCTCGATGAAATCTGCACGAGTTGGGGTACGTACCGAAAGCGTCGTACCCATGGCCTTCGATCGGTCGAGAGCTTATAGGACAGAAACGCAGACAGCGCAACGGTAGCCACAGGTCGGGCATAGTACAGTCCCGGATGCGGCAACAAGGCATTCGTTAACGGGTTGAGTTCATAAGAGTATTGATTGTTCCGTTGAGCCTCCAAGTAGCGATCCCGCGTCTGGTGCATGTCCCAAAAATCCACGCCGAACTGCGCGGAACTCAGCAATGCGACCTTGTACCAATTGACTCGGTGCTCAACAACCCTGGGACCACCGCGACACGGAGCGGCGAGCAGCATCATGAGCGTTAGAACTTTCACGGCTTTTTGTTGGGCTCGCCACATTTGGTACGGAGGTATACAGTCGCGCTTCCGTGCTTGTAGGAGCACCCGCAATGCCTTGTTAAATGGTGAAGAATCAGCGATTGAGTACGCGGGGGTGCGTTTCAGACAGGTACTCAGGATTCAAGACGGCACACTCCCTGTGGGCTCTTCGTTTCGCGGCCCGATCAATTCGACCGAGCCGTGGGGCAGGTGTTCGCAATTTGGTGCGAAAAGAGTCAGCTTCCATCTAGCAAGTCGGCAGCCCAGTAAAAGGTTCCAAGATTGAACGTGCCCTACTGCAGGCGGAGCAATTTGCGTAATTTCTCTTTCTTGGTCTGTTGCGCCGGAGACATGCACACGGCGGTGTCCCCGACCCACTTCAATAATCTAGGTACATCAACCACATGGCGCGTGGGTTCGTGGTGGATCTCGACCTCGACTCGCCTGATTGTTTCGTTCGTGTCGGACTCCCACCCGACATCTTCTAAACGGTTCAGTCCCCGAAGGACGGCTTCGTACAAACTCTCCGCGTAAACAACGACGCTGTGCTCCGTATCGTGAGCGTCTTTCAATCGGACAACACACTTGCTAATCGACATGGTGAATTTGGACTTTTCCTAACTGAGATGATTTACAGTCGCGTGAGAGAAGCGCGATTCGCCGTCTGAGGCTTGAACCAGATCCACCGCGAGGAGTGAAAACGAGGTCGCGCAACCGGGACAATCTAACCAGACGACCCGATGCAGCGGAATGTGGAGAACGTATGCCGGCCACATCAAGCAGAAGATTTGCTTACAGCAAGGGCATTGGGTGGTTTGAGCAGACAAAGTCTCACAGCTACCCACACGAACGCGGGACCGCGATACGGTTAAGACTGATTTCATAAATCCTCTAGGTAGGAAAGCGGAGGATTCGTAAAGGAACAGGGAAAAAGATTCTACTGCTTATCCCGCAACTGCGTAAAGAGCTCCACCGTCACGAGGCCTTCCCAGCACTTGTTCGGTAACCTTAGCTACGCTTCCAAATGAAAATGTTCAGGCGAACCGGCTTACCGAACTGAATTAAGTGATGTACGTACTTCTACGGAATTGACGATGGGGAGAGGACGAGGTATCTGCAAGCGTCCCCGCAAGGAGGCTTGCGATGAATCACTTCTTGGTCTGTGAGAATCCGGAATGTCGCTTTATTATCGACCGCCGTGTAAACGGCGAATCGCTCGATGGTTTACGAAGAATCCTGAAAGAATGTCCAGCTTGTAAGAGTGAGTGGTCATCTTCATGCCCGAACTGTAGCCAGTCGCTGACTGTCAGTTTTATTGACGGAGTTCCTTATTCGTCATGTTGCGGGCACAAGTTACGTGCCGAGGCGAAAGCGGCCTAGTCACGAGCTCTAGTTGAGTCCGTTTCATCTCGACCGCGTGTTTCTTAACATACCAGTAATCTAACGCTGTTCACTATTGCACATCTCTGTCTTATAATGCCGCCATGCCACGTAGGCTAGAATGGATTGAGAGTCAGACTTTTCACGGCTTCGGTTGCTCCAAGTGTAACTGGAAGTTCAGCCCTTCAGGTCCGCTCACTGGTGATTCGCTTGACGAGATGAAGGAGAAATACGAAGCCCAACGTGACAAAGAGTTTGCTGTCCACGTTTGTGTAAAGCACCCAATCGCCAGGGGGCAGAAAACGGCATAGGCCAGACCGTTCGCGAACACACCAAAGCTGTGCGAAAGTGGGCAGCGCCTACCTTCGGCAGGTCTTAAAATGCGTTGGTAGATGACAAGATTGAGCGATACTGGCCGCGAATGCAGGGCTGGCTGGGCGGTATCTCTCGCCTTGCTATCTTTGACTCGACTCGCTCTCGACTTATGCCGCTAAACCAATTAGATACCTGCTTGACAGGGCTTAAGCAGCAAGGGATCTCGGTTAACCAAATCGTGGTTGGACAGAGCGGTTCAACTTTCGAAGTAATGGGATTCACGCTGACGGCCGAGCAAATAATCGAGCTACACCAGAACGGACAAATGGACGCGAACGGGATAAAGGCGTTCGCAAAGAGCATCAAGCAGGACTTCTGAAAACACCCACCAGAGCAGGTGTTTGACCGAACACAGGCATCTGGTCTTTTCCCTCAACCCAAAATTTATCGCATGGAAATGAACTCAGGCACCGGGAGGATCGATGACGGACGCAAAAGTGACGATTAGAAATGCAATTCAGTCCGCGAGACACTCTGGCCTTTCAAGTGGCGAAATAATCCAGATAGTGGAAGTGGAGTTCACTAAGACCGACGAAACCTCACACGTCAGCAAGAAAGCTATCACAGGCGACGACGCAGGATGGAATCCGCTAACAGAAGACCTGAAGAAATCTAAGCAATAGGTGCAGGCTGGCGGCTGGGTATAGGGTGGAAACCATGGAACTCAGGCAGATATATGTTGGCAAATTCTTGTATCGCTGTCCAAAATGCGGAGAGGAAACACCCAAGGAGCCAGTGTCGCTGAGCGAGTTGGGACCGGCAGAGGAACACGAGTGTCCGCCGAAAGTTCAGCCTGACGTATAGGACTGGTAGGAAGATCCAAGACCTGATGTGGCTATGAAAACTTCTGGTACCGGCAGCCGCTAACTTTTCGGCTTGTACGCTCTGCACTTGCAATTCGGAAACAAGCAGATGTTCAGTATTTTTCGTCCGACGAGGGTCGCGAAGTGGATTGTCTTGCCGTGGGTGCAGTGGCACGCCTGGATTCTCGCCATCGCGGAAGCGTATCACCAGTGTGGGCAAGCTGAGCTACTTATAGACGTGAAATTTCCCTTCCGCGACGACCTCGATATATCTTCCACCTTCAAGAAATTGCATAACCTGCTTGCCTTCTCGGGCTAGCTTCGCCCACCGAGATTTAGTGTTCGGATTTTGTTCCAGGGCGCGCAGCCGCCGATCTTCGAACCGAAGTCGATCTGCTTCAATTTGCTCTTCGCGGTCTGCCGGACGGGGTAAGTCTCGCCGTCGAGCCCGACGGCTTTCTTACTGTCGACCAGCGCCTGTTGAAGGGCCGACTCAAGAGTTGCGGACATGGGCTGAGAATAGCAAAGTGGGCGCGGTCACAACCAGGTTGTCCCTTTTGCCCAGGTGTTGGAGATCGCTGGAGTGATTCAAACGCCGTGGCTGATGCTTGAAGCAGGCCCAGCCCACTCGGCTGAGCAGGCGTATGATGGGCACGATCATGTGTGTTCTGTAGGCGGCTGGTGACTCGTCCGCACAGACCGTTGTTCGAAAGAACGGACGCATTGGACGCGGAGAGTAGTAACAAATGCTCTTGCATTGACGGTTTGACGCGGTCGCAGGTTTCGAACTCGATGCTAACTTTGCGTTATCGGCCCAGGTCATCCCATTCTCGATGCAGCCGCGCTTCGCGTAGTGCACTTTCGTGCTCGACTTGCGCCCACTCCCTGATTCTTCTGAGTGGATAGGTAAGGAACTTCCGCGCCACTTCGGCCTCTGACTCGTGTACTAAAGCCGCGTCCCCTAGATATGTCTGAAAGGAGTGAACACCCGCGCAGAACTCCGCAAATACACGGTCGTCATTCTCGAAGGTAGCCAACACCCAACGCGTCAAGTCGGGAACGACTGGATTCCCTGCTCCGTCTATCCTGGGCGCGGGGAGGTGCCGAGCAATTCTCTCGGCTCCGGCACTTCCCACGCGCAGGAGCCACGCGGTCACGGTTTCAAACGGCAGGGCATTGAAGAACGAAAACTTGGAGAGGAAAAAGCGTATCCCTAGGTTTGCGTCAAGCATCACGGATCCGATTTCAGACATAACCATGTCCGGGAAAGCAGGAGCCATTTGCGTGAGAAGCTTTGACGCTTCATCAGATAACGCGTATTCCTTGCTTACCAAGGCTTTGCACGCGAGGTGGATGGAAGACTTGGGTTCAGTGGCCCCCACGGCCTCCAAAATCTTGCCCCACCAAAAGGACTCTTGCCGTCCAGGATGCTGTGTAAAAGCCGCCATGGCTTCCCAAAACAGCTGGGGATCAACTGCGATAATGTCTTCAAGCTGATGGGAATGATGTTTTGCTGCTAGAAAGTCCATCAAAGCGTCAGAACAGCGTTCATCACCGCCCTTCGAGTACGGCAGTAAAACCCTCAAGGCCATCAGCACTTGCTCGGTTGTGACCCTATCCTGCCCGACCCAATGAGTAAAAACTCTGAGATGGTAGGCGGGAATTTTGTTGGCCTTGACCAACCGCGTGGCTCGCTCGAACACGTGTACACGGTTCCCACCGGCAAGAGCAACTTGAAAACAAAACGCTGGCTGTTCCGCCTCCCACTTGTCCAACAACAAGTTGACGGGCTGCGTATCGATTTCAGATTTAGCGAGCAAGCCTGAAATAAATCCCCGCGCGAAAGCAGCATCGCGACTGACCGAGCGATTCAAGACTAGCTCTAGCAGTCCCGCATCTTCCAACTGGCCCCCAACCGCGTACCCAAAGTTGTATGCGCTCTGAGCCTCCCCAGATGTTAGCCAGTCTAGTTCATTCGAAAGGGCGTCAGAATCCAGGGTCTCCCGGGCTAGAACTCGGAGTGACGTCTCAAATTCACTCTCTCGACCGTAATGGTCCCAGGGGGCAGCACCAACTCTTTCGATGAGTCGCGAATGTAGGGAACTCGGCTCTAGTTCTTCGGTCCATTTCACGACCTTAAGAGCGTACGCATCGGTCATCCTTCTTTCGCCCGACGGGCGTTGCTCCCACGCCAGAAAGCGTTTCACTTTGCCTACTAGACGCGCCCGATCATCTTCGTCTAGTTGTGCCTGGGCAACCAACGGCACAATCTGCTCCAGCCATCCTTGCCGCGTTAGAAGTTGAATATTTTCGAGAAAGGTTTCCTTCGCGCTCTTGGCAAGAGCGGGGACGGCATGGCTCATGGCATCTTGAATGAATCGAAGAGCGCTTAACACGCAAGGCACGAACTCAGTTCCAGAGGGGTACCACTCTGGGGGCACTATCCTTCCCGCCACGACCGGTGGACCGAGGAGTCGCGAAGCTTGAAAGTCGAGAATCGTCGAGATTGCTCCGGCAAACAATGTGGCTGTTTGTTCTGTGGCGCTTCGTAACCTTGTGCCGAGGACCTTGAGGCGAGCTTCGAGAGCCACCGCTGTTCCAGACAATCGTAGCCTGAAGAGTTGTTGCCAAATATTTGTAGCGTTATTGGAGATTCGCCCTTCGCATTCGTGAACCGCCAAGACATAGAGGATTCGTTCGCATTCCGCAAAAAACTCTGGAAACTGAACAAGTTTCTCCGCGAGCCATACTAACTCGCGGCGTGGCCCCCACCCGCCCAGCCAATCGGGCGTTGCACTGCCAACAAGCTCTTCGTGACTGGCAGATTCCAAAGTCTCCCTCAAGCGTGGGAGGTACGTCTCCGCATCAGTTTCAATGAATTTCACTAACTTATTGACCATCCGGACATCAGAAAGGTCGCGTGCAGTGAACGACTGGACCATTCTGTGAAAAAAGCCTTGTGCAATTTTCCGCACCTCGCCGTTCCGCCCCTCGGACACTCGCTCAAGGAACGATTCCTGAATCGGCTCGGGAATTTTCCCCAAAAAGGCTTCTGGATCTCTTTCAGCCCAAAGTTTCCAAGCGTTCTCGAAGGCAATTAGCGCGATTAGCTCGGGCGTCACTCGATAGAACAGCTCCCCGCGTTCTACAAAGCCAGGAACGTCTTTGATTGCAGCGAGGTTTTGTTCAACGGTTTCTCGGTCGAGTCCTGTCAGGCTACAAACGTGGTCAAGCTCAGTCGGAGCTTCTCCCTTTCGCCGAACTCTCTTTAGGAGTGCTATCGCATTGACTGCTTTCAGGCGGTCGTCCGTTCCGAGGCGTTCGCGGTAGTACTCCTCCAGCTTTGTAGCAATTGGCCCGAAATTACCCGCTTGCTGGATCCTATCGTCGTAATAGCAACACATGTCGGCGGCCAACCTGACGAAGCCCTCGGAGAACTGGGCATACGCACGAATACGCTCCAGCGGAATTTGGGGAAAATTGTCGGTTAGAATCCGTTGTACTTCCACGAGACTCGGTTTTCCAACGGTGAATTCAGGTGCTAGGGTTCCGGGACGGTCAGTGCTGTTATCGATGCAAATACACCTCACCCTACTCTTGGCCTCCGATAGAAGGCGAGTTAGGGTTACGCGTTTCGAAAGCGAGCACTCGTCCACAACTAGAACCAGGTGAGCGGTAGGATCATTCACCAGCATGTTGACCCAGGTCCCAGCGTGGTCTTCGTTGTCCAGATAGATCACCATGGATTTCGCCCCTGGGTGTTCACGCATGGCCTCGAACGCAGTGCGAGTCTTTCCGACACCAGATTGACCGTGCAATACGAGGACGCCATCCTCTGACGGCTTCGCAAAATCAGAATGGTTCAGAATGGCAGCTTTCATCGGTTCGAAGCCGCTGCTCGGCGAGAACCTCGGAGTAACACCAGTAATAATCTGCCCCCAACGCTCGAAGAGAATGCAGATTCCGTCGGAGCCAGGGCGGTATCGAAGCACCAGTGCTGGGAACAGGTTGGCCAGAGCGCAGACGTTGCCGACGCTCAGCACTTTGGGGCGCGGAGCGGATGCGTTTATGTTTGCCACGGCAGCTGTTAGGGCGTCTTCCAGCGCGGCATGCTTATCAGGCGGGAGGTGCGCGCAGATGCAAATGCGATATGCGTGACCCGACTCAATACAAGACCGTGCGAACGGTTTGTTCGCTTCTTTCAGCATATCGGCGTCGCTGATATTTGCTTCATCGGCAGCCTTGAACTGCCATATTGAGTTAACCGAGAAGTAGCCAGTCTTGTCGTTTGGCACAGCAGACGCTACGCGAGCATCAACGCCCCCATCTTTGATGTCGGTGCGAGCTGTGAAGTAGATCTCCGATTGGGGCACACCGCCTGCCCAGCAGGTTGCCCTGATTATCTCTGCGCAGAAGTCTGCGAACTCTGTCCCGCCAGGCTGGCGAAAGATCTGTATGAGTTCATTTTCCTGAAGTTTGAGCATCTCAGAGAGTGAGGGACTGTCAGAAGAATGCTACCCCCGAGTATCCGGATGGTCAAGTCCAGGAGTCGCAATGCCGGAGACACGAATAAAATGTGATGCGAATGTCCGTAAGGGCTTATTCTTGTGGCGCACCCAAGCATCTTCAGGTTTCGGTGACCTCGACCAGCGTAACTGGCAAAAGTTTGGGTGCGGTTATTCTTGTGCGTGAACGCCACGAAAACAAGCCTCAACAACGTCTTCAAGACACTAAACTGAGCCTGCATCTGGTCAAATCTGAACGCCGTAGCATCCTAGAACAACGTAAACGCTCTGCCGCTAACTCTGCGTAATGTCTCTGTGTGACCTGCGGTATTGTGAGCAGGCCGCAACCAGCGGCAATGGTCGGATGAGGTCGGGATAAGTGCTAATTGCGGTATGGTTTAGGTATATATCTGAACTGCATAACTGTGCAGACTATTTTCTAGACTCGGTATTCGATGCACTCTACTTCTCTGGTCTACTCTTCTGATTCTAACTACACACTATTTCGAGACGGGATCAACTGTTAGGGGAGACTTCCTCTTTACCATCCCGGTAGGTTGCAGGGGAATGATCTAGCCTTCTATGGGCTGCAATTTCTTCACGAACACGCGCTGCTCACTTCCTCTAGACTTCGCGAAGTGACAGCGTTTCTTCCTGTTTTCGTCACGTGCAATCTTAGGTTCAACTTGGTTTGCTTTGAGAGTTATGGAGTTCCCGTATGCGACACCGCACAAAGGACTTGTGGTTTTTGCTCAGGTGCTTAGAAGGCAGACGCTCTATCCAGTTCTAGCAGATACACGGTTAAGAAGTTAACCCGCTGCATGAATTTCCATATTTTCCACGGGTTTAATTCTTGTTGCCGTGGAATACGTTAGACGATTCATATCTATAGCTCTCGTAAGACCGTGAGAATTCTTTTTCTCCTCTCATTTTCCATCATTTTCCAATTGAGACCCTGCCCAAGAATGCTAAGTGCCGCCGTTCCAGCGCGTTAGATTTAACTTCTCGAACCTTGCCAAGGTTCAGGTGTCGGTTCGATTCCGATAGGCCGCTCCATTCCTTCCTTCGCACAGTTTTATCACTATCTCTGAGCGTTTGCGTTATCTTCCCATCTTTCCTGCAACCACTTGCCAAAAAAGTTTGTCATCCTGAGCGAAGCGGGGGATCTGCTGTTCCCTGCGAAATTCCTAATTTTCAATTCTACTCACCGCCATCTTTCAAGAAGGGCTGGCGGAGGAGACGGGACTTCCTTACCGAAGCGGATCGATCTGTGTCTAATAGACTGCAAGAAGCAGCGAAAGAAGCTGATAATGGAGTTTGGGGCATAGCGGCGGGACAAGATTGAATGGGAAATGAAGGTATGCGCCACCGTCCGGGTGCGAAAGTGGCAGCACATTGCGCTAGGCGAACACAAAGCAAAGGTATATTCTTCGCATGCACTCTTGGTGCTTCGCACTGCTGAGGGAAAGCCAGCGTCTTTATGTCTTGCCCGAATTTGCGAAACCCACTCGGAGCTGCTGTCCGGAATGCTAGAATCACGCTCCATGAATAGTTCCGAGAGTTCGGAATCAATTGTTTCGGGGCTTCTTGAAATGGCGCCGTTGCCGGTAGCTCGAGCGGCGGCTGCGGGAAATCGCGCAGAATTGGATGCACTTTTAAGTGCCAAGATCCCCAAATACGCATCAGAAGATACCAGCCTCGTTGTCTTCGGCTCACTGGCGAGAGGAGAATGGACTTCAGCGAGCGATCTGGATTGGACCTATTTGATAGACGGCCAAGCGAACTCGGATCACTTGAGGATTGCGCAGAAGATGCGAAATGTTTTTCAGGAGAACAGGGAAAAATTTCGGCCACCCGGTCAGACTGGAACGTTCGGGAATATGGCTTTCAGCCACGACATAATTCATCAAATTGGAGGGCAAAACGACACCAACAAGAATACGACACAGAGAATTCTCCTATTGCTGGAATCAACGACGATTGGCAAGAACACTCAGGCATATGAGCGAATAATCAGAGCTGTGATAGACCGTTACCTTGAAGAAGACAACCACCTACTGGTAGAAGATGAGACCCGATATCGGGTCCCGCGTTTCCTTCTTAACGATATCGTCCGATTTTGGAGAACAATGGCTGTCGATTTCGCCAGCAAACAAAGAGATCGGGCTGGCGAAGGTTGGGGGTTGCGTAACGCGAAGCTTCGAATGTCCCGGAAACTGATTTTTGCCTCGGGTCTACTGGTCTGTTTTGGTTGCAGCTTAGATCCGGAACTGCAGAGTAAGCTCTCCGGGGAAAAACGTGATATGAAGTTTGATTTGGTGAACTACCTAAGAGAACAGGTCAAACTAACACCGCTTGAGATCTTGGCTAACGCAATAAAACAATATGGTGTCCCAAAAAGTCTGGGTGAGGAATTATTTGGGGCTTACTCAGAATTCTTGACAATTCTTGACGACGAGAACTCTCGGGAAGAACTTGATAAGCTCCGAGCCGGCGAATCCCGTAAAGATCCTACTTTCAAGAGTGTCAGGAGGGTCAGTGAGGCGTTTGAGCGGGCTCTAGATCTTCTCTTCTTTGAGAACCCTAAGTTAGCTCCTCTAACAAGAAAATACGGAGTCTTCTGATGAGATTGATAGGTTTTTCGACCGGCGCTCTGACTCGCGGCGATTTTCGAGCAGCACTGCAGATGTTGGAAGAAACGCATGTACACGCTGTCGAGCTGTCTGCTCTCAGACAGAACGAACTCATTCCGTTAATTCGAGATTTGAACGACTTGGATTTGCGACAGTTTCAATACAAGTCCTTCCACGCACCGAGTGTTATGGAGCGCGACTTCGAGTCTATTGCCATCGACGCGCTGCACCAGGTCGCCCTCCGTGAATGGCCGATCATTGTCCATCCAGATGCAATGTATGATCTTTCGAGATGGGAACATTTCGGAGATCTCCTCTGCATTGAGAACATGGACAAGCGAAAGCCGATGGGCCAGACAGTCGCTCATCTATCTGAGGTGTTCAAGGCCCTCCCGCGTGCGTCGCTATGCTTTGATATCGGACATGCTCGCCAGGTGGATCCCACGATGAGCGAAGCCGCCGCAATCCTACAATTCTGCAACGGACGACTTAGGCAGCTTCATATCAGCGAGGTTAATTCACAGAGTAAGCATGACCCTCTCTCGTTCGAGTCGATTTTAGCGTTTCGAAAAGTGGCCCACCTCATTCCCGAAACCGTGCCTGTCATTGTCGAGAGCAGGGTTGGCAAGGATGAGGTCGATGAGGAAATTCAGAACGTGCGCAAGGCACTTAGTTTTGAAAATGTGCTCGCTCTGGCAGGTGGGCGGCGTAGCGGGCGGTAAGGTGAGGAACCCAAAGCCCCAGGTTCAAACGGCGGACTTTGGGAAACGGGGCTGTCCCCCGCGCCGGGTGGCCCACACGTCGGTTTTACGTGTGGGACTTTTGACTCCTCCACGCTTTTCCACAGCCTCATCAAACCATCTCAAGCCCGGCAACCCACTTCCAGCACCATGATCTCGTCCGTCTGATTCGAAAACCCTGCTAACCCTCACTAAAGAAATCACTTACTAATTAACACTTGACAACCAGTACGAATCTGTTATACTTGTACTGTTCTTAGCGGCGGAGGAAAAAGGACGGACGCCTTGCCTCCGCAACCCCTCTGCCTCGCCAGTCTTCCTACGAATCAAAGAGCCTCCTCGCCCTCCCTTTGCCCCTGTCTCTCTTCACGGAGCGCGCGGCGCTTGCCCCTCATTCTCCCGAAGAAGAGCCGAACGGCCACTATCCCCTTTAGAATCACATCTTTTGCAGACCCCCACCATCTAACCCCCATCGAATCATATTCTTACAAAAACAGGGGGAGGGGGTGGGGCCACTCTCTCCCACCCAGATTCCCCAATCCCTTTCTCCATTCCGCCGCTGTTAACTCCAATAGAATCCGCAGTTCCGCAAAACGCGCCCGTAACCCGTTTAGAATGCGCAGTTTCAAAACACAGGACTTAAAGCCCTTTAGAATGTGCAGTTCCAAAAAAACAGGGGGGACGAGGGTCCTTATTATTAATCAGATTTCCGACGAGGAAATCTGTCCTGACGAGCGAAGCGAGGAAGGACCTCTCCCCAAATCCGGCGAAGGATCTCTGTCCCGAGCGACCATCGGAAGCTAGGGAATCCCTCCGATTACCCGACGATCAAAGATTCCTACATCTCGAATGCTTCTACGGGACGATCCGTTTGAGGGCTCGCCACACGCCTACCAGCAGTCGTCGTCAGATTTTAACAAACGCGATGGCACAATTCGGTGGGCAGCGAGGCACACTCCGACATAGCGAGCCTCAGGCTCGTATTCAATCTTGGCCTCTCGTGGGGTGAAACTTATGGTTTGTAAATCCTGCCGTTCGGAGAACCAGCGAAAATTTAATTCGGAGATCAACGTCCATCTTTCCGGACTCAAGAATCTCGACAAGCCTCCGGTCTTTGTTTTCCCAAGGCTTTCGGTCTGCTTGGATTGCGGTTTTGCGGAATTTGCCATTCCGGAAGCCGAGTTGTGTCTACTTGGAAAAGACGCCAACACAGGTAGTACGGCAACATCTTCTGTGCAAGGGTGGAGTTCAGACCTATCGGAATTCGCCGCTGGATTGCCTTTCAAGGGTGTCGAGCTCGAAACCAATGAAGGTGCTGCTGATAAACCGCTTGCCATCAAGAACGGTTTCTACCGCAACTAGCAATTCCGTTGCACCGTCCGATTTGACCAGGTAACCGTGCCCACCGGTTTCTAGGGCGGAGGCTGCAATATCCAAGTCCCGGTTTTCGCTCACGAACAGTATTTTGGAGTCTGGAGCGATCTTGCGGATGGATTCAGCCGCTTCAATTCCATTCAAGTTTGGGAGACTGATATCCAGCAGGATCAGGTCTGGCTGGAGTTCCTCGGCCTTTTGGACAGCTTCTAGTCCATCCGAGGCCTCGCAGACGATCTGCCAGTCAGGGTTCTCTCCTAGCAAGGCGGCGACAAATTTACGCCAGGGTTTAAAATCATCAACGAGGATAATCCTGACGGTGCGTTTCATCTTGTTCTTCTCACAACAGTTAGGCTAGAGCCCTTCAAAATCCGCGGAATTATACCCATTCCGATTTCAGGGCGCGATATTTTTTGTGTCGCGCTGTACTAAATCTCGACCTTCGCTGGCTTCCTGTAAAGCAGCAGTTCTAACAGTTGCCTTTCAAGACATTTCCTAATATAAGTTAGCCTCCCTTGTAAGTCCTGCCATCCCAGTGATGGCGCTACAGGCACAGTTCGTTGACCAAATTCGAGCTCCCGTCCGCCAGATCCCCCCTCACGCGTTCTGTTCAGCCTCCCAGTTTCGATGAGTTGAAGGGGCTGGACGATGCCGAGCTAATGGCCTATTTAAAGGGTGGCTGCAACGACGCTCTTGCCGTCCTGTTCGATAGGTACCACCGCCTTATCCTTAGCATTGCCCTGAAAATCGTTCGCGACCCGGGGGAAGCAGAAGACGTTATGCAAAACGTGTTCCTGGAAATTTTCCGGTCGGTGGCACAATTTGACCCCGCCAAAGGCACTACTAAAGTGTGGATTCTCCAGTACGCATATCATCGCGCTATCAACCGCAAGCTACACCTGAACGCGCGGAAATTCTACGACCAGGCGAATCTGGACGAGGTCGAAACTCACTTGCCTGAGACGCCCACCCCGCTAGGCAAGTTCACACACCATGAGTTGACCCATCTTCTGAAGCAGGGGCTAGCCACGCTGAACGGCCCGCAAAAGCAAGTGGTTGAACTGGCCAGCTATAACGGGCTTTCAATGAAGGAGATCGCCGACAAGTTGGGCGACTCTTTATCGAACGTTCGGCACCACTACTATCGGGGACTTCAGAAGCTGCGTTCCTTTGTAGGACGCACACCGGAGAAGGGAAAGACAGCTGTCGGCCATGACTGATCATTCCCATTTCGAAGAATTGGCCGCCCTGAAAGCAGGCGGATTCCTGTCGGATGAGGAACTCGCGGAGCTGCGCGAACACTCCAAGGATTGCGTGGAATGCCAAAAAGCCGAGGAGGAATTCAGCGGAATCGTTTGCTCTGGCATGCCGCTTACGGTGAGCCCGATTCGTGAATTCATGGATACCGCAAAGACGCGGCCCGATGGCGGCCTCCGCGGACGATTCCTTCAGCGCGCCAGACTCGAAGGTGTCGCGTTTTCCCCCAGCGTCGACGGATCCATTAGGCATCCTGGGAGGCGCTTTGGCCTCTTCGTTCCAGCCGCGGCCGCACTGGTCACCGCGATTGTCGCGGCAGTCTTTTTTGGAGCTTACTGGTATCCCGCCTCCCGGGAATCGGCGCAAGGGCAGCAGGTTGAACAACTTAAACTGCAGAACTCCGCGCTTGCTGCAAGCCTTTCCAAGCTAAACGATTCGCTCACGGCTAGCCAGCGCGAAATCCAGAATCTCCGTACCGAACTGGGAAGCGCCACGAGCATGGTCGAGAGCCTTCGCCGCAACGGTGATCAAGCACGAGGAGACGCCGAACGGTCTTCCAGCCAGAACGCGCAGTTGCTCGACGAAGCTCGCAACCAGGAGAAATTGCTGGCAGACGCAAAAGACGAGGCCGCTCGTGTGAATCAATTGCGCCTCAACGACGAAGCCTCGCTGGTGGAGGAAGAAGTTCGCATCGCACAACTCTCTGATAAGTTGCGAGTTGCGAGCGCCACGCTCGATATGGAGCGTCAGCTTGCGGCCGCCGGCAAGGATGTTCGGGAGCTGATGGCATCTCGCCAGTTGCACGTCATTGACGTTCGCGACACGGACCCGAATGGCAACACCAACAAGGCCTTTGGGCGCGTCTTCCTTACCGAAGGCAAGTCACTCACCTTCTACGCTTTCGACTTGAATGAAGAGAGAACCTTAGACGCCAAGCGCGGTTTCCAGGTCTGGGCCGTCCCGGAAGCCGGAAAGAACACGTCGCACAGCTTGGGCTTTCTGCGCGTAGATGCCAAGGCACAAGGTCGTTGGGTGATGAAAGTGGATAACCCCGAGCTCGTCGGGAACATCAATTCCGTATTTGTCACGGTCGAACCCACGGCTGGCGGCAAACAGCCCAGCGGACAGAAAATGCTCTATGCCTACTTGGGGCAGGCCAATCACCCGTAACCGCCTATAAATCCCACTAAGATAAAGGCGCCCCGCCTTACCCCTACTATCGCACTTCCGCGTTGCCTACCTGTCAGTTTGACTAGTTGCATGACCCCCTCGTAAAAATACCCTAGCCGACACTTTGAACACGTAGCGGAACTAGTTGCTGGGTGCGAGCACTAGAGTGTGTGGCGGCTCGCGCGCAAACAGAGAACGCCAGGATATCCGGCCGTGTGACCGACCTGAGCGGAGCGGTAATCGTTGGCGCCCAGTGCAAGACAGGACTTTGCCGCAGAGTCGATACACTTAGCTAACCTACGGCCTGAAAGAGTCGCGTACGGAAAATCCAAACCATGTGCCAAATAAGGAGGGCTACGGGCATTAGTCGAATGAGGTCTCCGAAAAGCATTCCCGCAAAATAGGCCGCGTTCGGTCGTAACACCTCGATGCGAGTAAAGCCGATTCTTGGGGCATTCGTGACCGGGTAAAGCGATAAAAGGCGAGCAATTACCGCCTCTGCTAGAGCGACTGAAAACCAAAGCGTTTTCTTCATGCCAGCCATGCTATCGTCCAAGTGAAATTTGACCAAAACCACATGATTTCATAACAATGTCGGCTCCTTGCCCCGAGTAAACTGTGGTTGCTTGACGACCATAGGCTCGGGAGAAAGGAGCCGAACGTGATGATTATAGGCGTAGATTACCACCCGAGCTTTCAGCAGATTGCATT
>Ga0210388_10000820_pt1 | contig 24804 bp, 22 predicted proteins | sample IncBWC19OmetaG_FD_155485 | JGI IMG/M metagenome (GOLD analysis project Ga0210388, IMG submission 155485) | Forest soil microbial communities from Barre Woods Harvard Forest LTER site, Petersham, Massachusetts, United States - Inc-BW-C-19-O ...
CTTGGGGCTCCCGAAGATCAGCAGCTTGGTGGCAGGCATCTTCATCCCCACCTTTTCCGCTTCTCCGCTATGATCGACAAGCGCGAACAGCGTGACTCCCTTTGCGATCAGCATTCCCTTGAGCTTTTCTACCGTCTGGTCCACGGAGTGGTTGCTGGGTACGTCGACAATTCCCCTGTCGCTATCGAGTGCCATGGTTGCCTCCTTTCCGTCTTCAAACTTCGAATGAGTGGTGCTTCGGATCGAAACCAGATAGATCGCCATCGTCAGTCCGACCAACGCCAAAAAGAAAGCAATCAGGACGGCCTGAGTCGAAGAATGAGAGCGTGACGCAGTGCCGCGATCCAACTCCCGGACCAATCGGAGGTGTTGCCAACCGGCAAAGAGATTCACGATGACCCCGACTGCGATCAGTGCAGTGCCGAACCACAGCGACAATCCATAGGACTTTTCCATCGGAGTTCGTTGCATGATTTCGAGTTGCTGCAGAAACAGCCCAAAACGGGCTACCACAAAACCGAACCCCATCAGGGCCAGGCCAGTTCGAATCCACGCAAGAAGAGTTCGCTCAGCAGCCAGATAATCGCTAAGGCTCGCCTTCTGCCCGGTGTCTGCAACACTATCCATATCGCTGGACTCCCTTTCATATCTTCAGACGCCCGCTCACAAGTCTACGGCAGCCGTGCCGGAGTGAGACCGAGAATGAAGCTTGTACGCAGTGCCGCAACGCTGGCCGCGGGATGGTCCTCAAGGAGTTCATTGCCAGCGAAGCGCCGATAGTCGATGGTCTGCGCTGTCGCGGCCACCTGCACGAACTCCACGGATTCCGGCACGGCGGGGATACGTCCACCGAACCAGTGCGGGCCGTCGGCTGCACCCATGTTACGCGCGCCAGCACCGCACCCGTTGGATACTTCGGCGAACCCAGTGGACTGGAGCCACAGCGATCGCCACCTTGATGGCACCATCCTCCCCGACCGCGCCGCCTCCGTCATTCCGCCTCGCCAGTCGTCCGCATCGAGACCCAGGCTCGATCGACCCCGAGCTCGAACGATCCATCCCCTGCGAATATTAGATCGCTGCTGCACAATGAGGAGACGCGCCAAAGAAGAAGCAACCTATACCTGCGGCCGCCAATCCAAGTACCTGGCGCATTCTCTTATAATCTAAGAGAGCTGAATTGGAAAGCATGACTCAAACTCGGATCTCGGAACCTAAGGGGTTGTTCTCCCTTTATGGTGTCCTCTGCGTCTACCTCGCAATCATGGTCTTTGCGTGGGGCACGAGTTACAAGTTGTCGCTCTACAACCCGGGACATGAAAGTTCCCCGGCTAAAATGTGCATGCGTGGCAGCGACGCTGCAAAGAGCGCGCTGGGCCAGGCCGCAGGCGCCCATACCTTATCTCAGATGCCTCTCCGCATCATGGCGCTTTTCTCCCTTCCCCAAGGAACTGGAGTTCGATCCCTCGATCGGCCGAGCGATGAGGCGGTCAGCGACCTGTCACCGCTCAGTCAGGCCCCGATTCTCTATCTGCGGCCACCGCCAGACGAACGACGCCCTGTCGATTAGCCGCTGGAGATAAGACCCTTCCGCGGATGAATTCAGCCATCCAATCGAAGGAAGGTCTCCGATGCGCACCAGGCGTCTGCTCCTGATAGCTGCCTTTGTTTCGGCTGCAATCTTGCTGTCGTTCTATTCTCTTCATGCCCGTCATAGGGCGGAAGCTGCCACCGATGCCACGGCAGCTCCCCCGGCCGTTTCGGTTGCCACAGCGCACACCGGCATTATCGCGAATCAGCTCACCGTCGCAGGAGTGTTCCAGGCATTCCAGGAAATCGACGTCCACGGAAAGGTCTCCGGTTATATCCGGCACATCTATGTGGACATTGGCGACCGGGTACATCGGGGGCAAACTCTCGCAGTGCTCGAAGTTCCAGAGTTGCAAGCTGAAGTTGCCGGGGCGCAGGCGGGAATAACCCAGACCGAGCAAAACATATCACGTCTGCAGAATGAAGTCGCCCGGGAACAAGCTACTTACGCAGCCGTCCACGCCAACTACACGCGCTTGAAGCAGGCATCCGACGAACAGCCCGGCCTGGTTGCGGCGCAAGAGCTTGAAGATGCGCTGGCGAAAGACAGATCAGCCGCTTCACAAGTAGATGCGGCCAAATCCGCAGTAGCCGCCGCGCAAGGGCAGTTGGGTGTTTCGCGAGCCGAGAACCTCAGGGTAACCAGCATGGAGCAATACGCGACTATCACGGCCCCCTATAACGGTGTCGTGACCATGCGATATGCGGACACCGGGTCGCTCATTCCAGCGGGAACCGCGGAGGGTTTAAACCAGGCCGTGGTCAGGCTGGCTCAGAGCGATGTGCTACGTCTTCGCATGCCGGTTCCTGAACGGGATGTGCCACTCGTGCATGTCGGCTCGCAAGTCACAGTTCATGTCCAGGCAACTGGACAGCAGTTTCCCGGAACGGTTGTGAGATACACGCGCGACGTCTCCAATTCAACGAGAACGATGTTGACCGAAGTGGACGTGAAAAATCCGGGCCTAACGCTTACGCCAGGAATGTATGCGGACGTGACCTTTAATCTGGAACAGAAAAACGATGCGCTCATTGTTCCCGCAAGCGCTATTATCCAAGGCGATCAGCCTTCGGTGATGCTTGTCGATAGCAACAATCGAGTCGAGAAACGGCCCGTTGTGCTGGGGATCAGCAGCGCGAACTCTCAGGAGGTCACCTCAGGGCTTCAGCCAGGCGACAGGATCATTATCGGCGGCCAGTCCGAGCTACAACTCGGTCAGCAAGTCACCCCACAACCTGCGAAGAGCGATCTTGAGAGCTATCAGCAAACGAACCAGAAGGGCGGCCAATAACCATGTCCTTCTTTGCGATTCGTTATCCGTTTTTTATCCTCATGGCCTGCATGATCGTCGTCGTAGTCGGTGTAGCGGCTATCGCAAGCATGCCTGTCGATCTGTTTCCTCCCGTGAATATCCCTGTGGTGGTGGTGGCGACCTTTTATGCCGGGATGCCACCTCAGCAAATCGAATCTGACATCACAAATAGCGACGAGCGATTCTTTACGCTGGGGAGCAATATAGACCACATTGAATCGCGCTCGATGTCCGGTGTCAGTCTCATCAAGATTTACTTTCAGCCCGGTACCGATCCAACAGCGGCCGTGAGCGGTATGTCGAATTTGGCAATGGCGAACCTGCGCCGCCTGCCTCCGGGCACTCTGCCGCCTGTAGTGCTCAGCTTCGATGCGGCGAATCTTCCGGTGTGCCTGATTACGCTCAAAGGCGCCGGGATGAATCAGACGCAGTTAAAGGACGTCGCACAGTTCAGCGTCCGAAACCAGGTGGCCAATGTTCCAGGCGCTTCAGTCCCGCAGCCGTATGGAGGAACATACCGGCAGATCATGATCTACGTTGATCCATTGAAACTGCAAGCTTCGCAACTCGGCGTCATGGATGTGGTCCACGCAGTTAACGACTCTAACCTGATCCTGCCGGCAGGCGACGTACGCATAGGCCCTAAGGACTACAACATCTACGCCAATAGCCAGGTGCCGACTCCCGACGACGTGAACCGTATCCCGCTCAAGACAGTCGGCAATGCTTCAATCCTTGTGGGCGACGTGGGACATGCAGTCGATGGAGGCCAGCTGCAGACCAACATCGTGCGCGTCGACGGACAGCACTCCGTCTACATTCCGGTCCTTAAGCAAGGGGGCGACTCCAACACGATCACCATCGTCGATGGCATCCGGAAAGCCACGGATCATCTCCTGGATATCCCGCAACAGCTCAAGACCGCTGTTGTCTTCGATCAATCAGTGTTTGTCAAAACCGCAATTAAAAATGTCATCAGCGAGGGTTCAATCGGCCTTTGCCTGACGGGAATCATGATCCTTCTGTTTCTCGGCAACGTGCGCGCTACGATTGCCGTCCTCCTGTCGATTCCGATCTCGTGCATTGCAACCTTCCTGGTCCTGAAAGCATTTGGCGACTCTATCAACACGATGGTGCTTGGTGGCATGGCGCTTGTGTTATCGCGCCTGATCGACAACTCGGTCGTCGTGCTCGAAAACATCTTTCGTCACTTCGAGATGGGCGCAGATCCGGTCAAGGCCTCGCAACAGGGCGGCAAAGAGGTTCAACTCGCGGTGTTGGCTGCTACCTTCAGCACAGCCATCGTCTTCTTTCCCGTGGTGCTGCTCACGGGAGTTAGTAAGTACCTATTTACGGCGCTCGCGCTTGCGGTTGTGATCGCACTCTTCTGCTCTTACGTCGTCGCGATGACCGTCGTGCCGCTCTTCTGCTCTCGTTTTATCAAGCACACCAAGCACGACCATGAGCATGAGTCCGCACAGAAGGATGACCGGGTCCCTGAGCATATGCAAGGTGGTCACGGTCAAACAAACATGTTTGCCAGAACCGTCTATCACTTCAATCAGGGCTTCGGATGGCTTCAAGAGCACTACGACCAGGCGATCCGCTACTGTCTGGGCAGGCCTGCACTGATCGTTACTGTGTTTTCCATCTTCGTCGTGCTCAGTTTTGCGCTGGCTCCGTTTCTTGGCCGCGCCTATTTTCCCCGCACCGATCCTGGCCAGTTTGTTATCAGCGTCAAGGCTCCAACCGGCACACGCATTGAACTCACCGATCAATACATTGCCCGTGTCGAACAGGATGTCCGGGACGTTGTGGCTCTGAAAGACCTCAACATGATCGTCTCTAACATCGGAGTCACACCCGATCTTTCGGCGATCTACACCTCCAACTCCGGAATGCATACCGCATTTGTCCAGGTGAGCCTGCAGGAAGATCACAGTCTCAGCAGCTTTGCCTACATGCAGCGCGTTCGAACCAAGCTCGCTTCCGATCTTCCATCCATCCAAACCTACTTTCAGTCCGGAGGGCTCGTCGATTCGATCGTCAATCAGGGTCTTCCCGCGCCATTCGACATCCAGGTGAGCAGCAACGACATGGACGGCGGATATGCCGCCGCACAGCAGCTTGCGCTAAAGATGCGAGCGCTCCACGGTGTAAGCGATGTTCTGATTCCTCAAGACATCGACTACCCGGGGCTTGCTCTCAATATTGATCGCCAGCAGGCAAGCCTCGAAGGTCTTACCCCGAAGACCATCGTCGATAGCGTCATCACAGCTATGACCTCGAACGGTATGGTTGCCCCAAGCTACTGGATCGACCCGAAGACCGGAAACGACTATATGCTCACCGTTCAGTACCCGGAGACGCAGGTGCAAACGCTGAATGACTTCAAGCAGATCCCGCTTCGATCGGCTGACGGCAAGACCACGACACCACTGGAAACAGTTGCGTCGATCCGGTCGATCAACACGCCAACCGAAGTCGATCACTATCAGCTTCGGCGGGTCTTCGACGTCTACGTGATGCCGAAAGCGGAGGACCTTTCCACGATCAGTAAGGATGTAAACAAAATCGTCGCGGGGATGCATCCCCCTCATGGAACGGTTCTGACCGTGCGAGGCACGGTCAACAACATGAACGACTCATTCAAGTCCTTTGCGATCGGGCTCGTCATGTCGATCGTGCTCGTCTTTCTCATTCTGATGGCGCAATTCGCCTCGTTCGTTGATCCATTCATCATCTTGTTGGCCATCCCTCCCGGTATTTCGGGCGTGATTCTCTTCCTGCTTGTTACTGGCACCACCATCAACATCATGAGCCTCATGGGAGTCTTGATGATGACGGGCATCGTCGTATCGGACAGTATCCTGATTGTCGAGTTCACGGGCCAGCTCCGCGAGCAAGGACTGAAGGTCGAAGAGGCGATTATTACCGCCTGCAAGGTACGGCTGCGACCAATTTTGATGACCACGCTGGCCACTGTGCTAGGGCTGATCCCGATGGCCCTGGCGATCGAGGCGGGGAGCGAACAGTATGCACCGCTTGCGCGCGCAATTCTCGGTGGCCTCACCGTCTCCGGCATAGTGACGGTCTTCCTCGTACCCAGCGCCTACCTGCTCATCCATCGCCGCATCGAGGCTCGCAGAGAGCACACGGGCAATTCCTCGCTTGGAAATGCCGCGCAGTCCAGTGAGGTAATCGCATGAGAAACTGGCTGCTCAGTCTCCTACTCGCCGCTTCTCTCTCTGCGTTCGCGCAGACCAGCACCGCCGATCTCCCCGTCGCCCCACTGCGATCATCGGCTTCTCTGGCGCTTGCGACTGCAGGTGCGAACCCTGGCATATCTGAACCTCAGGTCGCACCTCAGAATCAACAGCAGCCGCTCATCGATCCCGCATCGGCCACCATCCCCATTACGCGCACGGATGCAGAGCGCCTCGCTCTCAAGAACAATCCACGCATCACCGCGAGTCATCTTCTAGCTCTGGCAGCCGGTCAAATCACTCGTGAAACCAAGTCGGGCGAACTGCCTCAGATCTCCGCCGCCATCACAGCGGAAAAGGCAGAGGACGGAAGCCGCATCGGCGCTGGTGCGCTCACCGACTCGCGTCTCTACACCCACGCCGGCACTGGCGGCTCTCTCTCGCAGCTCATAACCGACTTCGGTCACACACGCAATCTCGTCGCAACGAACAAGCTGCAGCAAAAAGCACAGGACCAGACCGCACTCGCTACCGAGCAGGACGTATTGTTGGCGACGGACCAAGCCTTCTATCGGCTGCTGAACGCAGAGTCTCTACTCGATGTAGCGAAGGCAACTGTTGCGGCACGAGGCGATGTCCAAAACCTTACCTCGGCACTCACCAAGAGTGCACTCAAGAGCGACCTCGATCTCAACATTGCATCCGCCGATCTCTCGCAGTCGCAACTTCTCGAACTGGACGCCGAGAACGGGGTAGCCTCTGCGGGGGCTGCTCTTGCCGCCGTCCTCGCCGCGCCTGCGGACACGCTCTATCATGCAGTTGAAGACCCCGAGGACGCACCGCCGCCACCGCCGTCGCCAGATAGTTCTGAGGCCATCAACGCCAGCGCTCAGGCCCAGCGCCCCGATCTTCAGGCTCTTCGCTTCAACGCCGCGGCCGACCAGAAGTTCGCTACTGCGCAGCAGCTCCAACATCTGCCGACCATTTCCGCATTGGCGATTGGAGGCATCACACCGGTCGCTCCGGATGGAGTCTTCGTCCCCAACTGGTACGCCGCTGGAGGAGTGAACCTCAGCCTCCCACTATTCACCGGCTTTCGCGTCGATGCCCAGGCGCAGGAGGCCCGCCTTCGTCAGAAAGCTGCCGAAAAGCAGGCGCAGGATCTCTCCGACACCATTGCGCGGGACGTGCGCGTTGCACTCCTGAACGCACAAACTGCCTTTCGGCGGATTGCGGTTGCCGATCAGTTTCGGCAACAAACCGCTCAGGCGCTCGCACTCGCGCAAACGAGATACAAGCTTGGCCTCAGCTCAATCGTCGAACTTAGCCAGGCTCAACTGCAAAGCACTCAGGCGGCCGTCGCGGCGGTCAACGCGCGATACGATTATCTTCTGTCCCTCCGTTCGCTGGATTACGCGCGCGGCCAACTGGCACCATAAAACGTGCGGCTCTTGGTTAGTTCTTCCAATTCTGGATTCGCGCAAGCAAAGTGTTGAGGACGGCGAAGAGCACGGTCACGTTAGTCTACGGCGCCAAAGATCGGCAGCACAACGAAGCGGTGATACTGCGGAGGCTCCTCGCTGCGAAATGAACTCGCTTTTCATTCGAACCTGCGCCCGTCAGGATGGTCACCGCACTGTTGGCAGGGCCGCGGCCTGGAATAGCTCTCTATAGGCTTCTGTCAACATGCCGATTGTGAAGGCGCAATTCAGGCCGCTTGGATTGGGTAATACCCAGACCGCAGATCCAATGAGTTTTGTTGGCTGTAAGCCCCACGAAATGTCGCGTCGGTTCAGAAACACTGAAACCGCTGGCTTTCCCAGGAACGCAAGGTATCTGGGCCTGTATTTCGCGATTTTGCGCTCGAAAACGGGGCGGGAAGCGACATAGTCGGCTCGACTGAGGTCTGTTGCGCTGGCTGTCGGCCGAGCAACTGCAGAGACGATTCCACAACCATAGTCGAGCAAGAGGCGTGCCTCTTCCGGTTCCAATTGCCTGGCGGTAAAGCCTGCGAGGTGAAGCACACGCCAAAAGCGGTTACTTCCATTCGCGAAGTGTAGTCCGACCGCAGCCGATCGCATTCCGGGATTGATTCCACAGAAGACTACGTTCAGGGAAGTCGAGATGACGTCAGGCAAGCCCAATGAATGTGTTTGTAGACCAGAAGACATGGCTTGAGAAAATTATAACTTCGGAAATTTGGATCCGTATCACTCGCTCATTACCTCACAAGCTGACTGCTCGGCTCGGCATGAGAGCGAAAATGGGCTGACGATTTCTACGGCTGTCATTCTCTGAGTAGTCTCCTGGGGCCGCTTATGGATTCATTGCCGCGTTCGTAGAAACGTAATAAGCGGCCCGCTGCATGAGTCAGCCCGATACGCACACTTTTGCCAATCGGCCCGGTCTTGCGCGTCGTCTCAGCCAGCCAAAGCGAAGAACTTGCACTGCACAAATCGAGTCCATCTTGCCAGAGGTCAACCTTCAATGCCTTGGTCAATCGTCCCGGCCCCCTTCCTATGTCGGCCCATTGCTTCCCTCGACGCGCGCCGTCCAAAGGCTTGAAACCGTCAAGAGGTTCAATAGCCCGTAACAAGACTCCGGCACCAACTCCGGCCTTCTCGCTTGTTACATTCAATAAGAAGGACACGCCATAGGCGAGATAGACATATGCGTGTCCTCGCTCAAGAAAAAGCGAGCCATTGCGTGGTGTTTTGCCCCGGAAAGCATGTCCGGCCGCGTCGCCAACCGGGTAGGCCTCAGTTTCGACGATGCGTCCGCTTAGCCGGCCGTTTGCAGTGTCATGAACGATGACTTTGCCAACCAGATAGCGCGCTAGTTCCACAGTGTCGACAGGAAGCTCCGCACGCACAAGGCGTTGAAGCCCCCCAGTATCGAACCGCGCCGCTAGCTTTGATGCAGTAGGCATTAATCCACCCCATAGACCTTACACTTTGCGCTTCCTACGTCGGAATTCTATCTACATATCCGGGATTGCTGCCCTCGCCCTGTAGTCAAAGCTGTCTAACCGCCAGAAATGCCAATGCATGTGCTTTGACTTGCGCACCCGCTCCGTATCTCCTGAAGATCGAGATGTTAAGAAAGGCGAGTGTGAAGAAGATGAGAATTGATTCAAAGGATTTCCGTGTACCGCCCGAGACAAAGGTCGACCTCAGCAAGTGGCCGACGATTGTCGATCCCTATTACAAGTCGAAGAAGGAATACAAAGAGCTTCTCCTCGAACACATGGAGAAGTTGAGCTCGCTGCAGCAACTGCACTACGCATCCGACCACTATGCACTGTTATTGATCTTTCAGGGGATGGACGGCGCCGGAAAAGATGGCGCCATCCGCCATGTCATGTCCGGCGTCAACCCGGAGGGGTGCGAGGTGTACAGTTTCAAGCAGCCGAGCGCCGAGGAGCTCCAGCACGATTTTCTTTGGCGCACCACTTGCCGTCTTCCCGAACGCGGCAGGATTGGCATCTTCAACCGTTCCTATTACGAAGAAGTGCTCGTCGTTCGAGTCCATCCCGAACTCCTCCGCAGCCAAGGGCTACCCCAGGAGCTGCGCAACTTGAAGAACATCTGGGAGCAGAGGTATAGCTCCATTGCGGACCTGGAGAAGCACCTGCATCGCAACGGCACCCAGGCTATCAAAATATTCCTGCATCTTTCTTATGAAGAGCAGCGAAAGCGATTCCTTGAGCGCATCGACGAACCCGATAAGAATTGGAAATTCAGCACTGCAGACGTTCACGAAAGGGAATACTGGAAAGACTACATGAAGGCCTACGAGGAATGCCTTCACGCCACAAGTACTCATCACGCACCCTGGTACGTGGTTCCGGCCGACGATAAGGAGAATGCGCGGCTCATCGTCTCCCAAATCGTCATGGATGCTCTGGGCGGCATTGCGACGGCGTATCCGAAACCCACTGCAAAGCGCCGCCGTGAGTTACGCGCGATTAGAAAGCTGTTGACGAAATGATTGCAAGCTTCGATCGGGTTCAGACCGCAACCTGGTACTGATTCAACGCCGCCATCGTGCTGTGTATCACCCGCAGAGCAATTGAAGGGAACTGCCTCTGCGGCCCCCGGGCGATGCTCAATTAAATCCCGGGACGCCGGTTACCGGATGTCGGGGCAGGCGGAGATCAACGCTTCTCATATGGGTGGAAGATGTAGTCCTTTGCCTTGACCGCCGTATGACATGCGTTTCCGCAGTCTGAGAGGCTTTTGGGATCGGGCGTGTACTTGCCCGATGCGGAGTCGTAGTTGAATACCGCGTATCCCCACCCGCCGGTTTTCGGAAATCTCTTGCTGTCCTTTTCCATGACGAAAGCCTGGGTAAAGAAGTCTGGCACATCCACGGCGAATTGGGCCTCCGTGCTCTTCTTCTGCTTCCACTGGAGCTTCACGATCCGGGAGCCCTCGGGGAAAGGCTGGCCGTTGCTGGGAACGCCGGCCTTGTACGCCGCGATCATTTTCGGATTGGCGACGATCACCTTGAGTATTTCGTCTTGGTGGGCGGAAGAGACGGCAGGCCAGTCCTCGTAGCCCCTGAAGTCGGAGAACGCGATTCCGCTCGGCGATTTCAGCAAGTACTTGTCTTGTGCCTTCGGCGAGTCCTTGTCTTGCGCGCGAGCCGCGGCAACGACGAGGACGGTGAGCACTGTTAAGGCTGTCGCAACGATGGTAAAGCCGGCGAGGCGTTTCGCGGCGTTACCGGCTTCAGTCATTTGTCGTTGTTGAACAACGGATTTCGTTACAAGCTTAGTCATGGTACGTTCTCCTTCACAAAAGGCGCTCTGATCGATACCAACGTACACCTCGAACAATCCGTATTGAGCCAGACGTGGGGGCGTAAAACAATTAGACGAAAGTATCGGCGATACCTTCGTATGGGCAATACCATCGTCCAATTGCGCGGCCAAGGTCTTTCTGGCTTAATCGCGACAGATAGTTTGACGAGGAGATAGAAATGAAACTCTCGCGAATGTACCGAATCGCTCTCTCCGCAACCATGATGTTGATTCTGTGGTCCCAGCTAGACATGAAAGGATTCGCTCAGGCGAACTCCCCGAGAGGGGTCAAAAATATCGTCCTGGTTCACGGCGCCTGGGCCGACGGATCGTGCTGGTCCAAAGTGATTGCGCTCCTCGAAGCGAAGGGTTTTCACGTGGTCGCCGTGCAGAATCCCTTGACCTCGCTGGCTGACGATGTGGCGGCGACGAAGCGAATCATCGGCTTGCAGGACGGACCGGTGATACTGGTCGGGCATTCCTACGCCGGGGTGGTGATTACCGAAGCGGGCAATGACCCAAAGGTAGTCGGGTTGGTCTACGTGGCAGCGTTCGCGCCCGCCGAAGGTGAATCCATCAATTCCGTCAGCAAGCCGTATCCGCCCGCTCCGCTGGGCAGCGAGCTGCGGCCCGATGCTCAGGGTTTTCTAACGGCGACTCGAAAGGGAATTGCCGAAGACATGGCGCAGGATCTCCCGGAGAGTGAGCAGCGGATACTCACGGCGACACAAGGGCAAACGGCGTCGGCAGTTTTCGGAGCCACGGTCACGACTGCTGCGTGGAAAAGCAAGCCTTCCTGGGCCGTGATTGCGGGCAACGACCGTGCGATTCCGCCGCAACTCGAGAAAGACGAAGCCGCGGCCATAAAGGCAACTTCAATCACAGTGCCGGCTAATCATCTGGCAATGCTATCTCATCCGAAAGAAGTGGCGGAGTTGATCGAGCAAGCGGCGGCGAAAGCGAAATAGAACAGATCGATGAAGGTTGGTTCAAAACAGCAAAAGGGTAATCTGCGAAGGGAACAATCAATATGAGACGAACCGCTTTCTTGCTGGTAGGGCTGCTTACCGTGGTTGGCATTGTCGTCTTCGCCTCTCGCGCATCTGGACGCGATGATGGAGGGGCTGCCCCGATCTTCGGGATAAAGATCTTTCCCGGGTACCGCGACTGGAAACCGATCTCCGTGGCCCACGAAGAAGGCAGCCTCAACGATATTCGAGCCATCCTTGGCAACGACGTAGCGATCAGGGCGTATCGGGAAAACAAGCTTCCGTTTCCGGACGGCTCGGTCATCGCCCGCATCGCATGGAAAGACGTGCCGTCGGAGGAAAACAACAAAGTCTTTGGCCGACCGCAATCTTTCGTGGCCGGGACCGCCCCGGAGTGGTACCTGCAGTTTATGGTGAAGGACTCAAAAAAATTCGCTGCAACGAGCGGCTGGGGATTCGCTCAATTTGATAAAGACGGCAAACCTCTGGACGAGGCGAAGCTCAAACCCTGCTTTCCCTGCCACCAGCAATTAAAAACTGGCGACTTTGTGTTTACCCATTACGCACCGTAGGAGTGCAGGAAAAGGGAGTTCCTTCGTGTCACGGGTGGGCGAGCGAGTCAAATCTAAGTTGATCGATTTTCAGAACTGGCTCGATCGAGAATAGCCGCATGCCTCAGGCACGGAGCATGCTAGCAATACGAAGGTTTCGTCGATGCTATCGTCCGATTGCGCTGCCGTTTTTTTACTCGCTGAATGCCGGAAATATGATGTGCGCAGGCTTGTCCGACCCGGGTGACGCTTTGCTGCGACGATTGAATCAGGAAACGCCTGCGACCATTGCAGGCTTTCGTAAACCGATTTTGACATGGCCAAAAAATACGGTGGAAAATGCTATGGCGACTGTGAGTGCACAGACCAAGCCCGAACAGACAATCACAGCTACGAAATCGAAACAGATTCGTGTAACCCGCCGGTCGCCTGCCTATTGGCGGGTCACGATCGACAACCCGCCGATCAATGTCATGGGTCCGGAAATGGTCAAGCAGTTCCAGGAAGTCATGGGCGCTCTTGAGGCCGACGAGCATGTCAGAGTCGTAGTATTCGACAGCGCGGTCGACGACTACTTTCTGAATCACTCCGATTTCCTGGCCAAGCTTGAGGACCTGACTTCACTGCCGGCGGGTCCTACGGGCTTGCCGCCCTGGCCGGACTTTCTGGCGCGTCTGACGCGCTTGCCAGTGGCCTCGATCGCTCTGATCCGCGGCCGTGCGACCGGCAACGGCAGCGAGATCACGCTGGCCAGCGACATGAGTTTTGCCAGCCGCGAGAAGACGATCATCTCGCAATGGGAGGTGGGAGTGGGGATGGTCGCCGGCGGCGGCCCCATGGCCCGGCTTCCGAGACTCATCGGCCGAAACCGCGCCCTGGAAGTGCTCTTGAGCTCGGAAGACATCAGAGCAGACCAGGCCGAGGCCTACGGCTACATTAATCGCACTCTGCCTGACGCCGATCTGGATGCGTTTGTAGAGGCGCTAGCGACCCGGATCGCGAAGTTCGACAAATGGGCGATCGCTGAGACGAAGCGCCTGGTAAATACCAGCCTGCCGCCGGACGTTGAGCTGGGCGCCGGATGGGATGCGTGCATCGCTTCGCTTGGTCGACCCGCTGCCCAGAATGGGATCAACGCGCTGATGGAGCGCGGGTTTCACAAGCCGGGAGACGTCGAAAACCGGGTTGGATACTACCTGGGCCAAATCGCGTCCTAGGCCTGCGCCGGAAGCGTTTACCAGCCCCGCCCGGAAAGTTGAAACTCATGCATCTCCTCACGGCGGCCAAACGGTAGCCGAAGTTTTCTAGCCCTTCGGAGGGAAACTATGTCAAGCAACATCGCGGAAATCGCTAACGAAGCACCGCTCACTTCAAATCCTCTCGATGTCATCCCGGTCGAAATACCGTTCGATGTGCCTTATGGGCTTCCGATATCATTGGCTCAAGCCCAGTCGGTTATTCAGACCGCTGTGGCAGAGGCCAAGAAGCGGAACTGGAAGATGAACGTAGCGGTAGCTGATTCCGGTGGCAACCTGGTTGCCTTCCAACGAATGGACGGCGCGATGCTCGCCTCGATTCAGATCGCGGAACACAAGGCGCGAGCCGCCGTGACCTTCCGGCGCCCGACGAAAATCTTCGAGGATGGTGTTCAGCTTATGCATCTCAACTACCTGCTGGCGTTCGATGGAATCATTGCTTCTCGAGGCGGTATTCCACTGATCGACAGAGGCGCGATTATCGGCGCAATCGGTTGTTCGGGAGGCGCGGATTCCCAGGACGAAGTCGTGAGCATGGCAGGGGCGGCAGTGATCAACAAACTCCCGCCGGGATGAAATGGCAGGGGTGATAATGGAGACAGATTCAGCCGTCGGCGGGAAGGCGTTTAAGAGTGACCGAGTCCATGCAGCCATCGATAAGCACACCCAACCAGCAGGGTGAGGCCTTTCCTGTCCTGACACCCGCGCAGATTGACCGCATTCGGCCGTACGGCACTTCGAGAGCAGTTCGGACCGGAGAGATCATGTTCGAGGCGGGTCAACTGGGAATCCCTTGCTTTGTCGTGCTTTCAGGAAAGCTCGATATTGTCATCACGAGGCTCTCCGGCGAGCACGTATTTGCGACCCACGGACCGGGAAATTTTTCTGGAGACATGGTCTTGATCTCCGGGACCGGCTCTATGGCGCGCGGACGGGTTGCCGAGCCGGGAGAGTTTCTTGAGGTGACCACGGATGCGCTGCGCTCGCTGATCGCGAAAGATGCCGAGCTCAGCGATATCTTCATGCGCGCTTTCATCCAGCGACGCCTGGCTCTGATTGCGGGCGGAATGGGTAACGTGGTTATCCTGGGATCGCGTCACTCGGCTAATACACTGCGGTTGCGCGAGTTTCTCACCCGCAACGGACAACCGCATGCATATGTCGACCTTGACAGTGACGCAGCCGCTCAGCAGTTGCTGGATCGTTTCAACGTGACAATCGACGAAATACCTGTTGTGATTTGCAGCGGAAAGGCCGTGCAGCGCAATCCGACGACGCAGCAGTTGGCTCACTGCCTGGGACTCTCGGGCAAAGTCGATGAAGCACACATTCTCGATGTGGCCATCGTCGGCGCCGGTCCGGCCGGGCTGGCGGCGGCGGTTTACGCCGCTTCTGAAGGCTTGGACGCCGCCGTTATCGAAGGCGAATTTCCCGGCGGGCAGGCGGGATCGAGTTCAAAGATAGAGAACTACCTTGGTTTCCCTATGGGCGTCTCCGGCCTGGAGCTCACTCGCCGCGCCGTTGTTCAGGCGGAAAAATTCGGCGCTCACATGCGGATCGGTCAACGAGTGGCGAAGATCAATTGCGATCAAAGGCCATACCAGCTGACCCTGGAGAACGGCGAAATTCTGCACGCCCGCAGCATTATCCTCGCTTCTGGAGCGCAATACAATAAGCCGAATATAGCCAACCTGAAGCAGTTCGAAGGGAACGGAATCTATTACGCGGCCACATTCATGGAATCGCAACTCTGCGGAAGTGATGAGGCCATCGTCATCGGCGGCGGCAATTCAGCCGGCCAGGCAGCAGTTTTTATGGCTGAGACGGCCCACAGGGTTTATATGCTCGTTCGCGGAAAATCGCTTTCGGACACGATGTCACGCTACCTGACCCAGAGGATTACAGAGCATCCCGCGATTGAACTGCGTCTCGAATCTGAGCTTGTGTCATTAGAAGGCGATTCGCACCTGGAACGCGTCGAGTGGCTTGATCGAACTTCGGGGGAGAGAACGACGCGCGATATCCGGCATGTTTTCGTGATGGCGGGTGCGTCGCCGCACAGCGACTGGTTGCGTGACTGCGTCGCTCTGGATCAGCAGGGCTTTATTCTTACAGGGCGGGACCTGGATCCAGTTCTGGCAAGCGCGCCACGGAAGTGGCCTCTTGGCCGGCCGCCGCAGATGCTTGAGACGAGCCTGCCGGCAGTCTTTGCGGTTGGCGACATCCGTTCCGGAAACGTGAAGCGAGTTGCGTCCGCCGTTGGCGAAGGATCGATCTCGATCCATCTTGTACATCAGGCCCTGGCGGAAATATAGCGGCGGCGGGTTGGAGATCGATCGCGTGGTGGTTCCTGCGTATATCCGGCTCGGACAGTGCACCGATCTCACTTACGGTTGACGCGCTCAGCCCGGGCTGCTTCGCCCGCCGCCGCGGCTCCCAGAAGGACAGCGAATGCGGCTCGTACGAACTCTCGTCGATTGTGACAAGGAATACACAGAACCGGGACTCTCGCAGGAACTGAGGGAGTTGTACGACGGGGATCTGCACTTTCGCACATCACCCGCCGCGCGTCCGTTTGTCATTGCGAATTTTGTTTCCACGCTTGACGGGGTCGTCAGTTACGAGATTAAGGGTAAGTCTGGCGGCTCGACTATCAGTGGTTCCGATCCCGCGGACCGGTTCATCATGGGCCTGTTGCGAGCTTCAGTGGATGCCGTCATCGTCGGCGCTGGAACGCTACAAGACGTAAGCGCGAAAAGCATTTGGACTCCCGAATACGTCTACCCCGATGCGAAGCGTTTATATGCAGAATACCGGGTTAACGCACTGCATAAACCTGAATATCCCCTGCTTGTGATCGTTAGCGGGAGCGGCCAACTGGAGTTGGAGAGAGCAATTTTCCGAACACCGGCTATGCGCACCGTGGTTATCACAACCTCGGCCGGCAGAGATGAGCTCACGCGCCGCGGCGCTGCGGCTTTAGGCTCCCTTGAGGTACGTGCTTTGGATTCAAGTAGCGGCCGCATCGCTCCGGGGGAGATCCTGCAGTTGCTGAAGTCGCAGTTTGGGGTAAAGACGCTTCTTCACGAGGGCGGACCTACACTGTTTGGACAATTTCTGGCGGCAGACGCTGTAGACGAACTCTTTCTGACGTTGTCGCCGCAAATCGCGGGCCGCGAGGGCGATGTAACACGACCGGCGGTCGTGCAACGGGTGGAGTTTGCGCCGGACTCTGCGCCTCGGTTTGAAGTGGTCAGCGTGAAGGAAAAGGCTGCGTATCTTTACCTTCGCTACAGGCGTACCTGAGTCTGCTGCTTCAATGCAAACCGATCCGACGGTCTCGGAATATCTCCCGATCCTCCTCAATAAATTGGAGCCGTTCACCCAGAGGCTACGACCGCGACCGCATAGCTGCCTCAGCCGTGCGACGATCGAGGCAATGTTATGTGGCAGCGCCAGGTGCCATTACCCAGCGTTTCAATGCCTGATACCAACGTATCGCCAATACCATCGTCCAATTGTCTCAATTTGACGCCTCTGTTTTTATGAATTCGGCACGTACGAATCAATCTGGCAGGCGCGAATGAAAACTGCCCAGGAGGACACTATGGCTCAAACCGGTGCGATTGCAGAGCGAGGCCAAGTGGAGGCTATCCAAGCAGGTCGTTGCAGAGTTGGATACGACATGCTGGATACCACCATCCGATCCAGATACAGGGCGGTGCGGACCGCGACAAGTTCTCTGGCCGCAAGTTTCTCTGCCGAAGATCAGATGGTACAGTCATGTCCGGAAGCTAGCCCCATGAAATGGCACCAGGCTCATACCACATGGTTTTTTGAGACGTTCGTGCTGCGTCCCTTTCTCAGGAACTACAAACCCTTCCGGGAAGAGTTTCATTGGCTTTTCAACAGCTATTACAACTCGCTTGGACAGGATATTCCGGACAAAGGCCTGCGCTCGGTCTTCTCACGGCCTTCGCTCGATGAAGTTCTCGCGTTCCGCGCACACATTGACCAGGAGATGGACAGGTTTCTTGCGAGCGGCGCCAATGAGGAAGCGACTCGACGCATCGTGTTGGGCCTGAATCACGAGCAGCAACACCAGGAACTCGCCCTGACGGACATCAAGCACGCATTTTTTTCGAATCCACTGTGCCTCTCGTACATGGCGGCCACTGTCTCAGAGGAAAAGGACCATCGAGCTTCCAAACTGACTTGGCGCAGCTTTGACGGTGGATTGGTGGAGATTGGCTATCCACTTCGAGCAGAGGATCCTCTCGATTTTTGTTGGGACAACGAAACTCCCCGCCACAACGTCTTTTTAGAAGCCTTCCAGATCGCAAACCGCAAAATCACCTGCCGGGAATACCTGGATTTCATATCGGATGACGGATACAAGCGCCCCGAATATTGGCTTTCCGAAGGCTGGGATAACGTGAAGCGCGCGGCTTGGAGTGCGCCTCTCTACTGGCGGCGTGACACTGGCGATAAGACCGGCTGGCGCGTGTTCACACTGAATGGTTGGCACGGGCTTTCGGCGCTGCTTGACACGCCTGTGTGCCACATAAGTTTTTTCGAGGCCGATGCGTTTGCGCGCTGGAAAGGCTGCCGGCTTCCTACCGAGGCGGAATGGGAATACGTCGCGAGCCAGGCAACAATGCAAGGAAACCTGCTCGACACTGGAAGGCTACACCCCACGCCGGGACGAGCTGCGGATATTCAGCAACTGTTCGGCGATTGCTGGGAATGGACGGCGAGCGCCTACACCGGTTATCCGGGATACAAGCCTCTGCCTGGTGCGCTCGGCGAATATAACGGCAAGTTCATGTCGAGCCAAATGATTCTGCGCGGGGGATCGTGCGTAACTCCTGCGAGTCATCTTCGGGCAACTTATCGCAATTTCTTCCCACCAGCAACCAGATGGCAGTTCACCGGGATTCGCTTGGCTTCGTGAAAGGATTCGTGTAAATGGCAACCTACGTTCAGACAGTTGACGTCGAGCGTCTCGCGACCGTGGACGCACAGCAGGCGCTGACTCGCGAAGTGCGACGCGGCTTGATCGCAAGGCCACGCTCGCTCTCACCCTGGATGTTCTACGATGCGGAGGGCTCGCGTCTTTTTGAGCGCATCACGGCTCTTCCCGAGTATTACCCCACCCGCACAGAGAGAGCCATCTTGGCGGGGAACGCAGATGCGATCGTTGCTCGAGTTCACAGCGATAGATCGTTGCCGTTGCGCCTTGTCGAACTGGGCGCCGGTACCGCCTCCAAAACCTGCATTCTGCTCGAAGCTGCTTTGCGCCTTTCTGACGACGTCGCTTACATGCCAGTCGATGTCTGCTCCAACGCTCTCGAGTCGGCATGTGAAAACGTCGCATCCGCGCTGCCGGAAGTGCGCATGGAGCCTATCGTCCAGAACTATGTAACTCACCCGCTCCAACTCGAACCCTTCGACGGCACCACACTCGCACTCTACATCGGCACGAGTATCGGCAACTTTTCGCCTGAAGAAGCGCGGCTCATTCTGCGGAATTTGCGTTTTCAGCTGCAAACCGGAGATGCACTGTTGCTCGGTACAGACATGGTCAAAGACGAATCCACTCTTCTGGCTGCATATGACGACAGCGATGGAATCACGGCGGCGTTCAACCTGAACATGTTGCATCGCCTTAATAGGGAACTGGGGGCCAACTTTGACACCGCTCATTTTCGTCATCGCGTGCTTTGGAACTCAATTGAGTCTCGGATCGAAATGCACCTCGAGAGCACGCGAGAGCAGGATGTATATATCGAGGACGCGAGCCTCGATCTTCATTTCGTGCGACGCGAAACCATTCACACCGAAAATAGTTACAAGTTCACAGACCGGAGCATTAGCAGGCTTCTCAACGAGGCCGGCTTTGATATCGGAGGGGCGTGGAAAGACAGTCGCGGTTGGTACACCCTCACGCTGGCGTGTCTGCGGTAGTGCTTGCGACGACGCAGCGATCGCGATCAAAGGCCGCCGGTCATTCGAGATTTCATGTCCTGATTCGCCGGTAGGGGTCAACGGCAGAAGAGCCTATATCAACGTGCTTCTGGCCGCTAACCGATACCTAAGTACAATAGACACCGTCCGCTACAAAGCAGATGATGATTCTTTCGAGCACGGCCAAAGGGGACCCCATAGAGACAAAATCAGCCGCGTTGTTGTTTGCAGTCCTGAGCGACGTAAGAGGCACTTTCCGACGGTGCACATCGACTTCCTCATGCAGCCCTGGAGCGAACCGCGTTTCTCAAGGTTTGGCAAACAAGTTTCTTAGGAGTGGATTGAGTTCTCTATGATGAATCCACGTTCACTTGTGTCAATCGTCGATGATGATGAGTCGGTCCGCGAATCGCTTCCAGACCTACTGAAGGAATTCGGTTTTGCATCTCAGACATTCTCTTCTGCTGAGGACTTCCTTGCGAAGGATGGAATCTCGCGAAGCAATTGTGTGATTCTCGACGTTGCCATGCCGGGAATGTCCGGGCCCGAACTCCAAAAAGAATTGAACCGCCGCCAGATCAAAGTCCCCATTATTTTTATGACCGGAAATCGAGATGAGACGCTGCGGTCGCGGCTCGTTGAGCAAGGCGCGATTGCATGTTTGATCAAGCCGTTCAGTGATGCTACGTTGCTCGAGGCGCTGAAATCCGTGCTTAGGGTCAATTGATGTTGTCTCGGGAATTATGCCGCGGGTGTAAAATGGCTCACGCAGTTGCACATGGTTTTGAGGTGAGGGCGTTGCCCATGACAGAGAGCCCGTCAATTGTTCTCGTCGTCGATGACGACATCTCCGTTCGCGAATCGCTGGAACTCTTGCTTCGCCAAGAGGGCTTCGACGTGGAGACGTTCGTTTCCGCACAAGAATTTCTCGGCCGGCCACCTGTAACCGTTCCAAGTTGCCTGGTACTGGACATTTCTCTTCCCGGACTCAATGGCCTCGATCTCCAGAAACGAATCGCGCTGGAGCGCCATGACATGCCAATCATATTCATCACGGGCCACGGGGATATCCCGATGACCGTGCAGGCTATGAAAGCGGGAGCGCAAGAGTTCCTCACCAAACCGTTCAATGACGAAATTCTGCTGAATGCCATTCGCAATGCCCTGGCGCGCAGCAAGGCACTACTTGACCGCTCCGCGGAGCACAGGGATTTGAAAGCCCGGTACTCGTGCCTCACCGCTCGCGAACGCGAAGTGATGGCGTTAGTGGTTGTTGGCATGCCGAATAAACAGGTTGGCAGCGAACTGGGGATCAGCGAGATTACAGTCAAGGCACATCGCGGCAGCATGATGCGAAAGATGAAAGTCGATTCCCTCGCAGAACTAGTAGGCATTGCTACACGACTCCGCCTGACGCGCCCGCATGGGTCCGCTTTGCCCCCGGCCAGGCAGGCTTCAGGCGCACACGGCGATCCGTCACCCCGTCTTCGTTGAAATCGCGGCCTATCAAGCCAGATCGAGACTATGGTCCAATTGCCGCCTTGCTCTTTGCGGTCTGCTTGCTGCACTTTTAAGTTGAAGGAGAGCCGACTCCTTCAGGTCGTCGGCTTCCAACCAGGGCGGCACGGACACATCTGTTGTAGAGCCTATTAACTGAGCGCGCGTTGGTTCAAGCGTTCATTCCGCCATCCACGGTAAGGTTCGCCCCGGTAATGTATGAGGATTCCGGACCGGCGACAAACGCCACCATTGCGGCGATCTCCTCAACGCGCCCATAGCGGTCGAGCGCTGTTGCGGCTTTCTGCGGTACTGCCCAATCACCCGATGCGGGGTTCAAATCCGTGTCGATCGGGCCCGGCTGGACGTTGTTGACCGTAATGCCCCGGCTCCCGACCTCCCTGGATAGTGCCTGGGTAAACATCTTGACGGCTCCCTTGGTGGCCGCGTACGGCACAAGCCCGGGCGCAACGGCGCGCTCGCCCACGGCCGAACCGACCATGATGATGCGACTGCCATCCTTCATGTGCTTCAGCGCCGCCTGGGTGGTGGCAAATACCCCGCGGACGTTGATGTCGAGCACGTAATCCATCTCCTCCTGCGTCGACTCCTCGAACGGTTTCGGTATTGCCGTGCCCGCATTGTTTACGAGCACATCAAGCCGGCCGAAAGTCGAGACGGTCTTTTCGACTGCGCCCTTGACCGCTTCGACATTGGCAGCGTCTGCCTGGATTGCGATGGCTTTTCCGCCTGCGAGTTCAATGGCTTTGACTACGGCCGAGGCTGCGCTCGAGTCCTTCGCATAGGTGATGGCTACGCTTGCTCCATCGGCGGCCAGACGCTTCGCAATCGCAGCGCCAATGCCTCGGGAACCGCCGGTAACGAGTGCTACTTTCGATGCTAACTTAGACATGGGTCTCCTTTGTTGTTCTCGGAACAATTCACAAAGCCGATTCGGCTGCGATCCTGTTTGAGCATGCCGGACGGTTATGAACCGCTCAGTTCTATACGATGAGCAAGGTGCAGCGAGGATGCAGAGATATTGAACTATCTAGTTCTTTATCGGATAATGTGCTTATGGGGCGCCCGAAAAACTTTAGCCGCGAGGAAGTGCTGGAAAAAGCAATGCCTGTGTTCTGGAAGCACGGGTTTGCGGACACCAGCCTCCAGCAACTGGAACGGGCCACGGGCGTGAACAAGTCCGGGCTGTATGCCGAGTTTCGAGATAAGGAAGACCTTTTTGTTGCTTGCCTTCGGCATTACCTGGAGAGCCAGGAGAAGAGGGGATTTCTTACCAGAGAGCCTCTTGGCTGGAAGAACGTCGAGAATTTCCTCAAGAATGGTCCTCTCAACAAAGGGGAACAGCAGGGGTGCTTTTCCGTCAATTCGATGCGGGAGTTCGCTATCCTTCCGGATGAGGCTTATGGGGTCGTGACGGCCAATCGAGCGCTATTGCAGCGCCTTCTGGCCATGAACATCGAAGCCGAAAAGCCCAGGATGGCTGCTTCCGCAATTGCCGAGATGGTGCTGTCGTTCTTCTCCGGATTGTGCATTGAGCGTAACCTTAAATCCGGCAAAACCTCGTCGACCGGCAAGATCGAGAACTTTATGACAGCCCTTCGCGGTCTCTGATGCTCAAGCGCCGCCGCAGGAAGCGACTGCTTCGGCTTCCGTTTCATAGACGCTGAAAAGGCCTAGGATTCCGCACATCTTGAAGGTCCGGGCAACGAAGTTGGACGGCTTGACCAGTTTTGCGCTGCCGCCCACCTTGGAGGACATGCGAAGCGCGTTCACCACGGACCCAATTCCCGATGAGTCCATGAAGGGCGCGGCCTCAAGATCGAGAATGAGATAGATATGGCCGCTGGCCAGCGCGGATTGAAACGCGTTCTCAAATTGGTTCACTGGCTCTCCGCTGACGAAGCGCCCTTTCAGTCTAAGCGTGCAGATATTGCCGCTCTCTCTAATGTCAAGATCCACTCGGGTCCCCATTCGCTTACGGAGATTTTACTTTACTTCGAGATGATGGCTTGTTAATCTCCAGCTACTTCAGAATCAATATCGCTGCGCGCCTTGTCAAGCAGACTTTTGCGTGAACGACCCGATTGCCCATGCTGGTTCCTCTCAATGATGCTGCTGCCGAGGTAGGTGCACTGCTGCTGGCCGCACCGGATAGCGCCACGCGCGCAAGCATTGTCGCCTCTGCCCTTGTCGACCTGATTCCGGACTCCGCGTGCGTGGTTCACCGCTTCGTGGTGGGCGACGGTGAAGCCCAGTGGAAGGCAATCGGTGTGGCGGGCGACGTATCCGCCGAGCAAGATTCGCTCAGCAGCGACAATCCGTTGATTCTTCCGATGCTTTCCGAGTCGCCCGAACTCGCCATTTATCCGGGAAGCGCGATTCGGCGGGAAGACTACGCCCACCTGCACATTACGCGTTCTGTGGCTTCGATCGCCTATTTCCCGCTGCTGCGGGCAGACGAGCTCATCGGGACACTCGAAATTGTCACCTTTTCCGAGATCCTCGATCCCAGCCAACTGGATGAAATTGCTCCGCTGCTCCAACTCGCTGCCCCTGCGATTCTGGCTGCGGAAGATCTGGAACGAGCGCGCGAGCAGCTGCTCGACTCGCTGCATCGCATGTCGCAGCTTTACGACCTTGAAAAATCGCTGAATTCGACCCTTGAGCTAAACACTGTAATGGCCATGGTTCCGGTGAAGGCGTCGGCCATGCTGGCTTGCCAGGCCATTCACCTGTGGCTTTTTGAGGGGAATGTGCTGCGCCTGATGGCCAGCAACGGCGAGGATGCGACGGTCGAGGTGGGCGTGATGCAGGCCGCCGGCGAGGGTTATGTGGCGGACATGGCGGAAGAGGGGGAGCCGCTGCTGATTGACAATCCCGACGACGAGCGGCTTGTTCTCCGCAATGCCAATCTCGACGAGAGCAGCGGCGTTCCGCCTGTCACCAACGTGCTGCTGGTGCCGCTGATGCAGGACGAAGCCGAGATTGGCGTGCTGGAAGCCATCAATCGGGAAGGACGCCCGTTTGACGAAGACGATCAATTCTTCCTTTCGTCCATGGCGGAAACCGTAAGCAGCGCGCTAAAGAATGCCAGCCTGTTGATGGCCGAGCGCAAGCTGGAGATTCTGGAAGCGCTGGTCCGCGTCAGCTCTGAAATCACTTCGACTCTGCGCCTGGATCGGCTGCTGCAACTGATCGTCAACAGTCCTCAGAATGTGCTGCCGTTTGAGGTCAGCGCCATCGCGCTTGACGCCCGCGGACGCCTGCAGTTGAAAGCCGTCTCCGGAATGACCAGCCTGCCCATGGGCGATGCGCAGGTGGAGCGTCTGCAGGATCTGCTGCGCTGGCTCTCTTCGGAGCCCGATTCTCTGCATCTGAAATTGAGCGAGGAATCCGGCGAGGAAGGGAAGGCGAATCTACCGGCTGCCGTTCTTCGCCACTTCGAAGAGACTGGCTATCGCGGTCTTTATTCGCTGCCGCTCAGCGACGATCAAGGCCGCGTCGGCTTGTTGTTGTACGAGAGCACCGATCCCGAGTTCCTTGACCTGCCGCACACCGAGATGATCAAGATTCTCGCCGGGCAAGCGACGGGGGCGAGTCGCAACGCGCT
>Ga0210388_10000823_pt1 | contig 24751 bp, 23 predicted proteins | sample IncBWC19OmetaG_FD_155485 | JGI IMG/M metagenome (GOLD analysis project Ga0210388, IMG submission 155485) | Forest soil microbial communities from Barre Woods Harvard Forest LTER site, Petersham, Massachusetts, United States - Inc-BW-C-19-O ...
TTCCTGCTCGCGAATGATCCGGCGCATTTGGTCGATGCCGGCACGAAGCAAGGTATTCGCATCGAAAGGCGGCCGGCCGGTCAGCAATTCATAAAGCAACACGCCCAGGCTGTAAATGTCGCTGCGCGTATCAATATCCCACCCGCTCATCCCGGCCTGTTCCGGGCTCATGTAAGCGGGAGTGCCCAAAAATTGCTCGAAGCCGGTGTAAATGGTTTTGTCCGTCAGGCGCTGGTCATTGGTGGCCTTGGCGATGCCGAAATCGATCACCTTGGGCACCGGCACGCCATCCTGCAAGGTCACCAGCACATTCGAGGGCTTGAGGTCACGATGAATGATTCCTTTTTGATGCGCGTGTTGGACGGCCTTGCAAACCTGGATGAACAACCGGAGGCGGCCGGCCATGGGTAGATTATTCTGGTCACAGTAATCCGTGATCTTGATCCCCCGGACGAGTTCCATCACGAAATAAGGCCGGCCGGAGGCGGTGGCACCACCGTCCAGCACCTTGGCGATGTTTGGATGATCCATCAACGCCAGCACCTGCCGCTCGGCTTCAAACCGGGCGACCACCTGGCGCGTATCCATGCCAAGCTTGACGATCTTGAGCGCGACCCGCCGCCGCACCGGCTCCTCCTGGTCCGCCACATACACCACGCCGCAACCGCCTTCACCGATCTTTTCACGCAGTTTATAACGCCCGATCTGCTGGCCGGGCTGCTCCATGGCCGGCGAACTCAAAAGCGTTTTCGTGTCCGCCGCCGGAAGCTGGTCGAGCAGATTGACCGGTTGCTCGTGGGCGACGAGCAACTGTTCGATGCGCTGCCGCACAGCTTCGCTGCCGCACAGACGATCCAGACAGGCGGCACGTGCGGGCCCGGGGGCGAATTGAACGGCCTCGTTAAAGATTTCTTCGTCGCGATCGAGCGGGTCGTTCATGTCATGACGTGATCTTCACTTATCATATAGTGCGAAATGCAGCGAGAAAAAGGATCAGCGCATTTAAAACGGGGGAGGGTGCAGACAAAACAGCGTGCGGTGTAGTGTCCGGTTCCACCAACGTGGAACCGGGAAATAAGACCGGTGACGCCAAAGTGATAGTGGCCCGTCCGGCTCGGACCTTTTTTGGCCGGACTATTCGTATTTATTCGAACTTGTTTGAGCTCGGCAAAATTCGGCAAAACTTGCAAAACTCGTTTGCCTTGGCTTTCGCCGTTCCGCACTCCGCATTTCCCACGGTGGCCCGTCCGGCTCGGACTTGGTAAGACCGGCTTCGTCGGCGCCCATCACCCGGCACCAGGTTGGTGCGCGTCTCGGCGGTAAAAAAATTTCCCCGTTAAGCGAACATACGCGAATTTATCCGAACATAAGCGAACATATGCGTATTTTTTAACCCTGAAGTCCGGGATCCGAGATCCAAAACCCGAAATTTCAGACCGGCTTCGCCGGTGCGCGGCGGTTCTGGGAGGAATGGCTCGGTTCAAGCCATTCCAACCCAGCGGTCCTCGCGCTAGCTTCCCATGTCGCCACTTTGTGGCTATGTCAAAGAACAACACTTCAAATCGCCACCCCGAATTCCGAAAACCGGAACCCGTTCCCGCCCTTGCCACGCCGAAGTTCGACATAGGCGGGCTTGTCGCGTCCCGCATGCGGGATGGATTCACCCTAGCCGACCGAGTAACCCCTGTCAACAAGAAAAGTGTTTGTGTAAACAAATCCCAAAAACGGCCCGGCCTTCTGTTTTTGCATTTTGGCGAGGCTTTGGCGAAGGAGCAGGTTCATAGAACCCTGTGACTGAGCCGAAACGAAGCCAAAACCCAAAAAGACCGCGCTCTTACACCATCTTGCCGAACGGCTACAATATTTTTAAACCGTTCTAGAAGACCTCGTCCGTCCAGACTTTGAAAGAGACGAGCTGATTAGTGCCGAAAGTTGTCGTCAGGGCGGTGTCGGCGGCGTCGCGACCGGTGGCCATGAGAATGCGGCCAATCCGTGGCACATTGTGGCGCGCATCGAAAACATGCCATTGTCCACCCAGGAACGCTTCGAACCAGGCGCTGAAATCCATCGGGCAAGGCATCTGCGGTACGCCAATATCGCCCAGATAGCCGGTGCAGTAGCGGGCCGGGATATTCATGCACCGGCAGAGCGTGATGGCCAGATGCATAAAATCGCGGCAGACGCCGACCCGCTCCCGAAACCCCTCCAGGGCCGTCCGGGTGGCGCGGGCTTGATTGTAATCAAAACGAAGATGCCGGTGAACAAAATTGCAGATCGCCTGCACCCGTGGCCAGCCGGGCGCGCTGCCTCCAAACTGTGCCCAGGCGAAATCCTTCAGCTCGCTGTCCACTTCGCAATAGCGGCTGGCCAGGAGATAAAGCAGCGTCTCGTGCGGCAGATTCTGCACCTCATGTTGAATCGCATCCCTCGGCTGCGGGTCCGGCAGCCCGTTATCTTCCACGACCGCATCATTGCTGATAACGATGCGTCCGGGCGGGGCGTAGATGCGGCCGCAACGATTGCCAAAGGCATCGAAAAATTCCGAAACGGGCAAGGGCGGTTGCAGTGTCAGCCGCCCGGCTTTTCTGACCGACATCTCCCGCGAAGGATGAACGTAAAGCAAAAGCACCATCGCGACCGGCGCGGGTAAATCGAAGGCGATTTCATAGCCAACTCTGATGAGCATAATATGTATTTCCGGGCGCGACACGGGGCGCCTTTTAAAACTAACAGACAAGCGGATTGCAAGTTGAATGCCATTCAGATGTCGCGGAACTTGGATTGAATCGCCACCCGTCCTGGGTGAAACAAATGCACAGTGCAATCAGTTCATTTCCCCAATCGGGCATTTCGCACTCGTCGCGCCGTAGTCCAACAAAGGCGGACTTGTCGCGCCGTAGTTCAACAAAGGCGGACCGCAAAACATAGATACCCCAACGGAAGTCTCTGCAAAAGGTGTAGTGTCGAGGCTGCGCCTCGACTGCATCATCGTAAATCCCCATGTTTCCGGTTCCGCGTTGGCGGAACCGGACACTACACCACACTTCGTGCGGCTTTTGCAGAGCTCTCCAACGGGGTAAAGTCATTCAGCCCGGCGGTTGGTCCAAGCCGGCCTGTCCACCATAGTTTCAACGACGGTGGAATCGGCGAGGAACTACCCTGGGTCCAATCAACAAATCATGGTAGGGATGGCGCGCTGCGCCGTCCGCGCCCGTACCCCGGGCGCAAGCGGCCACTCCGTGCGCTCACGCTTTCGCTCATCAACCAACAACTTCCCCAACGCTGGACCACCCGTCCGGCTCGGACTGCCGCGCCGCCCAAACTTTTCGGGAATACCAATTCCTCCCGCCCCCTTTCCCCCAATCGTAAATCGTAAATCGTAAATCCCCCCGCATGTCCCAGCGGGACAACCGAAAATAGCCCGCCGTTTCAACGGCGGGTATGCAAACCAAAGAGATTCAAGTCCTGCAAGGACGGCCGAAAGGGCCAACAGGGAATCCTGCTCATCCTCGCTTTCAATGGTGGCCGTCCGCACCGACCGCCGCGCGGCTGTGTCACCCTTTCCCAAAATCGTAAATCGCATATCGTAAATCCCCGCCCGTCCGGCTCAGACTGTCCGCCGCTTCCGCACTCCGCAATCGCCTTTTCCCAAAATCCGAAACCCAAAATCCGAGACCCGAAATTCGGAATTCGGCGGGTACGCATCATCAGATCGATCCAAATCCCGCCGGGACGGCCGAAAGGGACAATGGGGAAATCCTCCTCGTCTTCGCCAACGGGGTTGTGGGCAGGTGAAAGCGATACCTGTCCAATACCCCACCTCGAAATCAAACCATGTTGAGTCAGTCCACGAAAACTGATACCATAGTGGCTACGGTTTTTTACATCCACAAAAGCCTCAGTGGGGGTCCGTTCAGATTTAATCTGAGAAAATCCGGGATTGCGGAATGGAAACTGTCTTGTTCAAACCCGTCACGCCTCTTTAACCAAATGGTGGTTGCAAATTACCATGTATTGGCGCTTTCAAAAGTTAATAATTAGGAACCATTAGCAGATTTTTACTTACTTTTAATTCTTGGAAATTTCTTAGATAAATTTACAAAGCGTTTGAATTTCCGCTTCGCTATCATGCCAACAGTCGACAGCCTAAATTCGATATATTGTCCATACCAAAAACACATTGCCTAACCAACAATAAACTTCTTATGGGCAACCATACCGCAATAATCAAAGAATATTGGGTGAATGCCCACGGTAGAATCGGATTGAGGTTCTCTGACCACTGGAACAAAAATATTCGAACGATAATAAAAATCCCAGTAAATTTGATGTTTGTTCAGAGTCTGAGGAGGTAAATATACATTGTCGTTAAGCGAGACAAATGATTTCTTTGGCAAAAGTTTGCGCAAGTAGCCAAAAAACCCCATTTTATATAAACAGTCAATTTTCTGCAAAACTTGCCACTTATCGTCCTGGCCAAAATCGTGAATAAAATTTTCTACAATCAAGGCAAACTTTTTAAATGGCATCACGTTTGAAATCCCTTTAAATTTATCGATAAAATCTCCAATGTTAGGATGATCAATTGCATATTCTTCTATAAAACATTTAACCATTTCTATACTCTGTGCTGAAATACAGCCTCGAACGTGATGTTCCTCAATAACTCCCGCTTTGTCTACGCTCGCGAGCCGTAAAGCCTTTGTCATCGCGAGAAAGTGTTCTTGCACATGTCTTGGCCGCCAAAGGGTATGTCTTAAAACATAGTCAAAAGTATTTTCCGCTAAGCCATAAGTTTCGTTTATGATATGCTTCGGCAATATTCGACAAAGCGCATCTTCAGTGCTAAAATACGTATTTAATGAAACAGAAATCCTTTTAGCAACGAAATCCTTCAAATCCGCTTTTGTCCAGTGGATGCTGTGATTTAGTGAGCGAATTTTGTCCATGTCGCGTATGGGGTCTTTACATGTAGGCGGATTCAATGCCAAATATCGATCATAGGGAATTAATGCTTTTATTTTTAAACACTTTGAGAGTTCTGGGTCTCTTTTTATGGTAAGAACAGCTTCTACTAAACCTATGAAAATAGTTTGAATATGGGGAGAGGCAGCTTGCTTGGCATTTATTACACCGTCAAAACCATCTAAAACCAACAATACAGGTTTACCAGCTTTTTTGATCACGTCGATAATTTGATCTTGAATACTTATGAAAGCATCTTGGTCAAGTGGGAATTCCATAATATTCTTTCTTGCACTTTTGAAGTTCTCGTTACCCACGCTCGAAGGTTGAACGCCTAAATTTGGAGTTGCTTTTTTTTCTTCAAAAAATGTCCATGCAAATTCTGCAATGGATTGGAAACCGTCAATAATGGAAGATTTCGATAAGTTATGAAAATATTGTAATATTAGAGAGGCAACGGCATCGTTTGGATGCGACGGTAATCGTAACGGAGTGTCGTGTTTGTGTATATGCTTTGCGGTTTCTGTAATTAAAATAAACTCCCAGTAGTTAATTAATAAATCCAGCGACGTAGCACCAGTGGATTTAATAATGTTATCAAGTAATGGCTCGATTGTTGTTAGGCGGGCCACCTGAAAGTCTATATTAATAACCTTATGAAATTTTGTCGAATACCCAAAAGACTCCTCGGCGAAAACTCTTTTAAGGGCGGTTTTCCCCGATCCTTTTTCCCCTGAAATAATCCAAGTATCATCGCGGCATGATTCTTGGACATTTGGCGTGTTAACAAAGTACTCTGGCAAATACCGGTCGCTCATAGCTTCAACGTTTCCCCATTCAATCAAGATTGGCGATACAAGAGCATTATCGGCGGATGGCATAGTCAAGGTTGTTTAAATGAATTTTTAATGTGTGAAACTCCAGCAGCCCAACTAAAAGTCAAGATGCTCAAGGTTACCAAAAAGCATTTTATCCAACCCGGTTCGTTTCGCGCGAGCGGTTCATTTTGTATTCCATGACTCCAAACAGCAAAGAGTGTTGATGGAATTATCCCCGCGATTATTGTTGCAACTATGGCGACGACAAGCCAAGTAGCACTTGCATCTGACGCTCCCCTGATTGCGGCAGCAAATTTGCTAATCGCTTGAGCGAACATCACGGCAGCAACAAAATACCATTCTTCATCGGCAAATAGAGAATGGTTTGACTTAAGAACATATGAAGCCGCGCCTATCAAAAAAATTGGACTAAAGGTTATCGCAATCTCAAGAGCAATTTGTCCCATTGTTTCTGAAAATAGTTTCCTTGATATCCGGCGATTTGGTTCCATAATATTGCCTTAGGCGTACGATTTTGATCAAAGGCCTTTGGCCTCTTGGATGGGATTCAGGTTTTTAGCTTGGCTTCCTTTTCTTACCAAGCAGCATCATGTTTAACGATGCTAAATCTCCAGTCAATAAATTTATTGGCTTTGTACTGCTTTTGAGAGCTGATTTTAAATACTTTTCGATCAGGTTGAAGCAAATGCTGACTATTCCTCAACAGTTCCGCAAAAACACTGAGATGATGTGTCTCCAGGCTTGGAGTCATTGGACATTTATTTTGTACCTTCGGTTTAAAGTTCCTCAATTGAGGAAAGATATTCTTTGAAAGTTGCGCCGCAGGATGTTGTGTAATTATTCTGCAAAATGTTAGCGTCCATATCTGGATTTAAAGCGGCGTTTTGCGGAATTGTATCGATAATCACAATGGTTTATCGCGCAGCAAAATACATAACGATAAATCACCCTATGAACACGTATTGTTTAGTGGATTGGTCTGGTCTGCTGCAATCCTAATTGTTTGCTCGCAATGGATATTTTAAACGCAATAGAGCGAAAGTGAATTTAGTGATTGCTGTTAACTGGGGTTAACGAATATTTATTCAGCGCACGCTGGTGCCCGGCCCAATAAGACTAAGAATGAACGGCTCATTTCCGCATAATCACATATTTCGGACTCAACACGTTAACCAGTGAATGAGTTTGAAATGTTTAGAATCGAGGATGAAGGGGCGATGCCGCAGCCCAGCCGCCTCTCGCTTTTTCTGATATATTTCCTATGCGCTTTGATGTGTTTTTATGCGCGAATTCAATTGCCGTGCGGCTTGGAATTCATGGTGAATGCAAACCCGTGATTTAACGGGTCTGCGGATAATTTGCAGTTTGCATCATCGTATTAGAATGGCTAAAAATGATGAAATCCTTCAGAAACGCGATCAAGTTGGTATTGGCAATGTCCACATGATCTTTCATTATCTTCGAATCTACCGCTACATTGAGAACCGGGTTGCGGGGGTTGAACGAATATGGGTTATTGGTGAGGGGCTGCAGGATGTATGCATAGTTTGTGCTGCCTGTTGAGTGGCGAAATACAAGTGGCAAAAAATTGGTCGGATTGGCTGCGTTGTTATTGATCAGTAACGCATTCCTTGTGGAATAGTTTTTCGTCTCGACCATGGCCGTGGGCGAATTGCTGTAAAATTTGGGCATGTTCAAGCCATAGTTGGTATATATCAGGTCATAATTGATGTAGTCTTCATCGTGCCCCACGCTTTCCACAATCGCCTTTTTCTCATCACAAGTTTGATCTTTTGGGATATTGAACAGGTTAGTTTCTTGGCTGCCTTTGCTTGGGCGGGTTGCTTCGTCTGCCGTGCCCAAAGTCATGCCTAAATGAAACCAGAAGCCGGTATCCTCATCCGTCTTGGAAGTGAGGATGGCCAGTACCGGCATTTGATCCGCTCGATATTTTAAATCCGGCGAGGTGGCCAGGGAAATGAGATTATTATACTGGGACGCTTCAAACGCAGGGTTCAACAACACTACCAGATCTCCCAGTGACCGCACTCGTTCAAAGTCTGCCAATGGCAGCCCGGGTTCATTGTTTTTGTGGGTGGCATGCACCAGCCGTTCGATCAAAATTTGCGAAATGGCCGAATAAACCAGTTGCCCGCCAAAACTGTGGCCGATGATGATCAATTCCGTACGTGTGGGGCTATTGGGCGCTTTGGGTTCATTGAACGTATCCTGCATCGTTTCCAATTCGGTAAAGACCTGTGTGGCCGACCCTTGGTGCCCGATGCGCGTGGCGGTATTCTTACGATTATAGAAAGTCAGATATTGTATGACAGGTGTGGAGACCGTCAGCCCACGCCATCCCACGTACACGCCGATAACTTTGCGGGGAGGCGATTCCTCGCTGAACTCCGTGCTGAGATTGGTTAAAACCTCGCGAAAAGTTTTCACATTCCCGCAGTTATAATCGGCATTGTTTTCCCAACCGTGAACAAACACAACGATGGACAAGCCGTTGGTGGCTGATTGTTCTTCGCTATTTATTTGGTCTTTCACGGCCTTCCACTGCCGGTGTCCCCAAAACCAACCCTGGTCATCCAGCTCGACAAACCCGATTTTAAAGTCGGCATTCGTCTCAATCACTGAATCGGTCGCCGGATTACAAGGCGGCCCGTTGGTGGCGATATTCTTGGACGGAACCGGTAAATAGGTGCGATGCGGCCGGTTTGCGACACATCCGGCGGCCAGCAAGAATAATATGGCCAGGCAAAATATTTGCCCCGGCCGTTTAATCACTTCAAACAACCGGCTGAGCCTGTTGCCAAATAAATGAGATGAATTGGAGGGTCCCTTTAAAAAACAAGCCCCTTCCCTTTGTCCATTTTTCATGGGTTACTTTCCTGAATCCCGCATTGTTTAGATACCTAATGATTTTTCAATAAAATTATTTTAATTGTCAATATAAATCATTCTATTTTTTGTCAAGCAGTCATGAACGGGTCAGCCCCGCATAATCAAATATTTCAGACTCAACACGTCAACCCCTGAACGAGTTTCAAATGTTCAGAATCGAGGATGAAGGGCCGAAGCCCCAGCTCACCCGATTCCGCCGTCGCCCGGTTTTTTAATTTTTCCTTTTTAATTTTTAATTGAATGGCCCGTCCGGCTCGGACCCGTCTGGAAGGGCCGGATGGACGAAAACCGCCGCTCGCGGTTCCGGCCTGACTTTGACAAAATTAATTCAATTGCTGGCTGGGTTTCGCTGGAAGCATCGCCGTTGCTTGCATGGGGACGGGAATTTGATATAAAAAAACCGTTAAATTAAATTTCAATGAACAAAGAAACCAACGTTGAACAACGTCACCTGGAAAGTCATAAATCAACGGGCAAAAAGTGAACTGGATGATCCGTTTTATCCGCAATGAATGAAATTCTTGAGTCTCTGGTTCGACACGGTGCCGTTGTTTTATTCGCCGCCGCATTCATCGAACAAATAGGGATTCCGCTGCCCACCGCGCCGTGGTTGCTGGCGGCGGGAGCTTTGGCCGCTGCCGGCAAAATGAATTTGCTGGTGGCCCTTAACGCTGCCGCCTTGGGATCATTGCTGGGTGATTTGATTTGGTTCTATCTGGGACGCAATTATGGCAACCGCGTGTTGGGGTTTCTTTGCCGCATCTCGCTGGAGCCGGATTCTTGCGTTCGCCGGACAAACCGGCTTTTTACGCGATACGGCATGCCAGGTATTGTAGTGGCAAAATTCATACCCGGCTTGAGCACCTTGGCCCCGCCGCTGGCGGGCAATTCGGGCGTAAGCACCCGCCGTTTCCTCTTCTTTGACGGATTAAGTTCATTCATATATGAAGGTTGCTTCATATTTGCAGGTGTTCTTTTTAGCCGTCAGTTGGACCAGGTCTTCACTGCGATCAACGGTCTTGGGCGAAGCACCTTCAGCGTGTTGGCCGGTGTGGCTATATGTTACCTCGGCTATAAATATTACAAACGGCGGCGTTTGTTGAACGAATTGCACATGGCGAAAATAACCGTCGATGAATTGCATCAAAAACTCGAGGCGGGCGAGAAGCCGATAATTCTCGATGTACGGTCTCTGGCAGAACTCGAACGGGATCCATCCGTGATTCAGGGCGCGCGTCACACCACTCCGGACGAGATGGAAAGCCGGCTGCCGGAGGAGATTCCCCGCGACCGCGACATCATCCTCTACTGTTCCTGCCCCAACGAGGTGAGCAGCGCCATGGCGGCATTGCAACTCCGCCGAAAAGGGATTGTGCGCGTGCGGCCGCTGCTCGGGGGAATTGATGCCTGGCGGGAGCGCAATTATCCGACAGAACTGTGGGCGGTTGGGGCGGCGGCCACCCTGGCCGTGAATTCCTGATGGGAGCCGGAACCATGAAAATATTCCTGTTACCAGCCATGTAAAAACGCCATGACCGCCACCGCGCAAAATGAATTGGAAACCAGCGTCCAAATCGGGGCGGATGGTCGTGCGCGTGTGATTTTTCGCGGGCATCTGGACGCGCAAACCGTTCCGGCTTGCTGGAACAAGCTGGCTCTGGATTTACGCGTCGCCAAACTGGAAACCCTGGAAGTGGATGCGAGCGGTCTGCAATTCTGCGATGGTGCGGGCCTCGCTTTGCTCCGCTATTTGAACATGGGAAAAATGACGCCCGGGGCGGCTGTTTCGGTGGTTGGAATGAAAGCGGACCTGGAGAAACTTTTTAATGGATTCACCTCCGAAGACTATGAAGCTTTCCGGCCGCAGTCGCAGATGAAGTGCCGTTCCCTGCCGGACGAAGTCGGGGGCTGGGTCCGGCGGGTGACCGCGGATTTGAGGGAGCAAGTGGAGTTTTGTGGAAGTGTCGTTTCCAATTTGCCGGCCGCCTTCTTTGACCGGAAGCGGATGCGGTGGGAGGAAGTACGTCGGGTTTTTGAACTGGCCGGGGCAAATGCGGTGCCCATCGTTTCACTTATCAGCGTGCTGGTCGGGCTGATTATCGCATTTGAGGCGCTTCAGCCGTTGGCCCAGTTCGGCGCGCAAATTTATGTGGTGAACATGATTGGCCTGCTGATGGTCCGCGAGTTGGGGCCGTTGCTGGCCGCGATCATACTCGCGGGCCGGTCCGGTTCGGCCTTTGCCGCCGAGATCGGCACGATGAAAATAAATGAGGAGTTGAACGCGCTGACAACTCTCGGCCTTGATCCCGTCCGGTTTCTGGTTGTCCAGCGCATCACCGCCGGTATTCTGCTGACGCCGCTGCTGACATTTTACGCCACCTTTATGGGCGTGGTTGGCGGCGTATTGGTCACGCTCGGCCTGGGCTTTCAACTGGCGCTGATTTTTCACCAGCTGACAACCAGTGTCCATTTGAGCGATGTGGCTTTCGGCGCGGCAAAAGGTGTCGTATTTGGTGCGATTGTTTCCGCGGTCGGTTGCCTGCGTGGATTACAAACCCAGCAAGGGCCGAGCGCCGTCGGCATTTCCACCACCCGCGCGGTCGTGACCAGTATTTTACTGATCGTCATGGCGGACGCGGTATTTTCAATCCTGTTCTTTTTTCTGAAGCGATGAGCGACCCGGCTGAAATCATCATCTCCGTGCGCGGCCTCAAAACCGGTTATGGGGACAAGGTCATTCTCCAGAACATCAATTTTGAAGTTCGGCGCGGAGAAGTGTTCATGATCCTGGGCGGTTCGGGCAGCGGTAAGAGCACCCTGCTGAAGAATCTGATCGGACTCTACCCGCCGATGGAAGGCGAGGTATGGATTGAAGGATCAAATCTTGTGACTGCCGACGAAAACCAACGCCTGCTTCTCTTCCGCAAGTTTGGCGTCATGTATCAAAGCGGTGCATTGTTCGGTTCAATGAACTTGCTGGAGAACGTGCGGCTGCCGCTGGATGAGCTCACGGCGCTTCCCGCACCGGCCAAGGAATTGATCGCGCTCGCCAAGCTGAAACTGGTCGGTTTGGGTGCCTCCGCGCAGAAGATGCCGTCCGAATTGAGCGGCGGCATGCAGAAACGGGCTGCCATTGCGCGGGCAATGACGCTCGAACCCCGGATCCTCTTTCTTGATGAACCTTCCGCAGGGCTGGATCCGGTGACTTCCGCGGGACTGGATCGCTTGATCAAGGATTTGGCTCATCACTATGGGATCACGTTCGTCATCGTTACCCATGATCTGGCAAGCATCTATTCCATCGCCGACCGCGTCATCATGCTCGATGGCGGGACCCGGATGATTGTGGCCGAAGGCAAGCCCGCCGACCTTCGAGATAACGCTGCCGACCCGTGGCTGCGCCGCTTTTTCAACCGGGAGCCTGAACCGGACCATTCGGCGCAACTTAATTAAAAATGCTATGAGCACACCCACGAATAATTTCAAACTCGGCCTGTTCACATTGTTTGGTCTGGTCATTCTGATCGCGGGCATTCTCGCCTTTGGCGCGCGTAATTATTTGGAACCGACCAGCATGTATGAAACTTACATTGAAGGCGACGTGGCCGGATTAGTGGTTGGTTCAGCGGTAGAACTGCGGGGCGTCCGCGTGGGAAAAGTCACGCGCATCAATTTTTCCTGGAGCGAATACGAGCAAACCCAGCCGGACTATGTTGTCGTGGAGTTCGAGATTCGGGACGACGTGACGCCCTTGCCGCCCGGCAAAGCCAGAAGCGAGATGCTGCAAACAGTGATCAGTCGCGGTCTGCGCTGCCGGCTCAAAAGCCAGGGCATCACCGGAACGAGTTTCCTGTCACTCGAGAATGTCAACCCGGATGAAAACCCGCCGGCGAAGGTTCCCTGGTCGCCCAGGTATACTTATATTCCGGCGGCACCCGGTCAGTTCGGCGAGCTGCTCACGTCCCTCGAAAAATCCCTGCACAATGTTGAACACCTTGATTTCGCGGCGATCAATCAACTCGTGCAAGGCGATCTGAAATCAGCCGGCCAGGTGTTGGACAAGGTGAACCAGGTGGATTTTGGCGGCCTTGGCACGAACGCTAATTCTTTGCTGGCCGAATCCCGGGCGGCAGTTGTGCAATTGCAACCCGCCCTGGCCAACATTGATTTCAACGCGTTGAATCAAACCCTGGCCGGCGCCCGGCGCACCATCCAAGACCTGGATGACGTCCTGGCCGGGCTGAAGAGCTATCCCTCCGGTTTTATTTTCGGCAACCCGCCGCCTCCGGTCAAAGAGGTTCTACCCGGAAAATGAAATGTTTCCCCTCCACACCATGAAGACTTTACAAATCCGTTCCCGATTGTCTGCGAATATTTTCGTCACGTTCCTGATCGTCTGCGTTTGCGGATTGACCGGCTGCCTTTCACGCCCTGCGATAAGTAAACAAACCTTTGCCTTTGATACGCCAGCGGTCACCGCCACAAATGTCGTCGCCGGTGGCCGTGTGCTCGGCATCCGGAACCTGCAAATCGCCGCGCCCTTTGATGGCCGCCCGCTGGTCTATCGCACCGGGGAATTTTCTTATGTGCGCGACCCTTATGCGGAATTTCTCGAATCGCCGGCCGAAGAACTGATGGCTCCGGTGCGGGGATATTTGCGCGGTGGTGGTGACTTCAACGCCGTGGTGGAACCCGGCAGCGCCCTCAAGCCCGACACGCTGGTTGAAATCAACGTGAGCCGGTTGTTCGGGGACTTTCGCCAACCAGGACATCCCTCGGCAATTCTGACGGTTCGATTCGTATTCTTCGAGGCAGGGAACGGCGTTCCTGGAAAAGTGATCCTTGAACAAGAATATTCGCGCAGCATCCCGTTGAGCGCGCCAACCTCTGCCGCGTTGATGGCAGGTTGGAACCAGGCATTGGTCGAAATACTGGCCAGGGTTTCATTTGACTTTGCCCGGATGACGGAGCGTTGAGGACGTGGATTTGGCTGCTGGAGCGGTTCAAGAATGACTGTGGCCATCCTGGTTGGCCAGGGTGGGAATTTCCCGGACCATTCGCGCTTTGAACCCCTGAACCACTCGGCGCATTCCAGCGTAGAAACGATGCAGATCCCCGTTCTTTTGCTTAATAGACGAAAACCGCAGGTCGCGGTAGGCTGTCTCCATGGCGCTGATTCGCATTCTCGTGGACGGCTATTCGCTGTTGCATAACTGGCCGGAGCTGGCCGAGGGTGCGCCGCGCCATTCCGAGGCCGCGCGCGATGCGCTGGTCGAGATGTTGCAGGCGTATCAGGACGTCGGCGGCACGCCGGTGACGGTCTTTTTCGATGGCCGGGGTGCGCGGAAGAAACCGAAGAACGACTCCACCAGCGCCATGGAAGTGCTGTTTTCCAGCGCCGGCCAGACGGCGGATGATTTGATCGAACGCGCGGCGCACCGGTTCCAGGCCTACGGCGAGGTGCTGGTGGTGACGGATGATTTTGCCGAGCGCGACACGGTGTCGGGCTTCGGCGGGCACATCGCGAGCTGCGGCAACTTCATCCAAATGATTCAGAATGCGCTGGCGCACCTGCAAGAAAACCTGAACAATCATAACCGCAAAGAACGGAACAAATTTTTCCGCCCGCGCTGACATGAAATTTTCCCCCGCCAAAACTGTTTCCATCGCCCTGTTGTTCATATTTTGCGGGGCGTCCGGCCTGCAGGCGCAGGCGCAGAAGCAGCGGTGGCTGCTCGTTTTTGGCACGTCGTCGGCCATGAAAAAACGGCTGCCGGCGGTCGCGGCCGGGATCAAAACCCTTTTTGCCACCGATTTCAGCGGGAAAATTTCCGACGGCGATAACATCGCGGTCTGGACCATCGGCAGCAAACTGAAGCCGGAGGGGTTTCCGCTCACGGAATGGTCCGCGGAAAACGCGCCGGACCTGACCACGAATCTGATTGCGTACATTCAGGCGCTGCATTACTCCGGCAGCGCCAACTTGTCCGCGATGCAACCGATCATCGGGCGGGTGATAGCAAATTCGCGGAGGCTTACGATTTTGATTTTTTGCGACGGCACGGAGCAGATCGACTGGTCGCCGTACGACGGCATCAATGAAATGCTGCGCCAGACGGCGTCAGGGCGCAAAGAATTAAAGCAGCCCGTGATCATCGTCCTGCGCTCGCAAGAGGGAAAATTCACCGGGGGCATGGTCGATTTCCCGCCCGTGCCGGTGACGCTGCCGCAGTTTCCGCCGCTGCCGGAAGAAACCAAACCTCCCGTCACCAATCCGCCGGTGGTGATCGTTTCCACCGCCCCGCCGCCGCCGCCGCCGATATCGCTATTCATCGTTGGGACCCATGTCAGCACCAACGAGGCCGGGATGTCGAATTCCTTGCCCGTCCCGGCCGATGCGGTTCCTGTCGCCGAACTGAAAACCAACCTGCCGTTGGTCGTGGTAAATGCCAAAGGCAATCCGCCGGTGGTGATCAACAATGCCATCCCGGCGGTGGCAACCAATTCCGTGCCGGTGGTTGTGCAAATTTCGGTGAAGGATTCGAATCCGCCGGTTGCGGCCCCGGCCGCGGACGATAGCGTGGAAAGAATCTTAACTTACGGCGGCATCGGCCTGCTCGCCGCGGCGTTGGGTCTGGCGCTTTTTCTTTTGCGCCGCAAAAACACGCCGCGCGGAAGCCTCATCACGACTTCGATGCAAGATAAATTTCGTTCGAAAGATCAATAGTGATTTTCGCGCGTGACTTTTCGGCCGCAGTCTGGAAAATTTTCCCTGTATGAATAAGTTGATTCTCAACTCGTTGTGCGTTTTTTCGCTGCTGGCTTTTGTGTCGGTGGGTTGCTCGCAGGATAACGCCGGTTCCACCACCAATTCGGTCGCGGCCGCGGTGACCAACCAGGCGCCGGCCCTTCCCGCCGCTGTTCCCGCCGCCGCGGGTTCGTTCGATGACCCGACGAAGCTTACGGCGCAGGCGCCGGAGACGTTCCGCGCAAAATTCGAGACCACGAAAGGCGCCTTCACCGTCGAAATCACCCGCTCGCTGTCGCCGAATGGAGCCGACCGCTTTTATAACCTCGTGCGCTCCGGCTTTTTCAAGGATATCGCTTTTTTCCGCGTCCTTCCCGGTTTCATGGTGCAGTTTGGTATTCACGGTGACCCGGCGGTGTCTGCCAAATGGCGCGGAGCAAACATTTCCGACGACCCGGTGAAAACCACCAATGCCCGCGGCACCCTCACTTTTGCCACCGCCGGTCCGGGCACGCGCACCACGCAGCTCTTCATCAATTATGCCGACAATGCTTTCCTCGATGGCCAGGGCTTCTCGCCTTTTGGCAAGGTCGTGGAGGGCATGGACGTGGTGGACAAGATCAATAGCGACTCCGCTGAACGCCCGGACCAGGGCGAGATCCAGGGGGAGGGCAATAAATACCTCAAGAGCGCCTTTCCCAATCTTGATTACATCAAGTCCGCCACCATCGTCAGCGGCGGCAAATAATCAGAACCGGAACGTTCAACCATCATCAACACGGAAGTTAATTACATGAACGAAATCGCCATCATCAAAACCACCGAAGGAGAAATTCAAATCGAATTCTGGGCCGACGTCGCGCCCAAGACCGTCGAAAATTTCAAGAAGCTCGCCAAACAGGGCTTTTACGACGGCACCGCCTTTCACCGCATCATCAAAGGCTTCATGATCCAGGGCGGCGACCCGCTCACCAAGGACGCGGCCAAGGAACATCAGTGGGGCACCGGCGGCCCCGGCTGGCAGATCAAGGCCGAGTTCAACGACCGCAAGCACCAGCGCGGCGTCATCTCCATGGCGCGCAGCTCCAACCCCGACTCCGCCGGTTCGCAGTTTTTCATCTGTGACGGCGACGCCTCCTTTCTCGACCGCCAATACACCGCCTTCGGCAAGCTCATCAAGGGCGAGGACGTGCTCGCCAAGATTGCTGGCACCTCCGTCGGCATGAGCGGCTCCGGCGAACCGAGCAAACCCCTCAAGCGCATCGGCGTCATCGGCATCACCATCGCCGAGGCGAAATAGACTTCGCAAAACAATTCAAAAGGCGCGGAAATTTTTCCGCGCCTTTTTTTCTATTTTTTGGCGTTTGTAGGCCTTAGCTGCGGCAGCAGCGTACGGTAGTAGCCCACGGCGAAGCCGTGGGTGAAGGGTTTTGACTTTATAAAAGCTCCGGCAGGAGCGATAGATGCAGCCGAATTCACCGCCGTTTTCTGTCGCCACGGTTTCACCGTGGATTGGTTTCTGACGCGACTCCGTCGCTGGATTGGAGCCTGCCGTGCTCAATAATAGAAAGGCAAACATGGCTGTTCCCTCTCCCAGCGGGAGAGGGTTAGGGTGAGGGAGACAGTGCGAATACAACGTATTTTAAAATTATCTAAAATGAACTTTCTGCTCAACGTGATGGGCAGATCTTTTCAATAAATTCTTCCTGTCAACCGCCTCCGTCCATGGTAAAACTGCCGCGTGGAAATTTCCGAACTCGCCAAAGTCCTCGTCGCCCTCGGTTGTCCGCCGGACAAATCGCCGGACATGGCCGCGCAGCTCGATAAACGCGCCCGCCAGCTCGCCGCCGAAAAACAGCAAACCTACGAACAGGCCATGACGCACCTGCTCACCTTGATGAAACAAGGCTGGGCCGCGCCAAAAAATTTATGATTTAGCATGGCCACGACTGAATTCAGCAGAGCAATTGGCAAATTTTACGAACCCAACCAACGGCTGTTCCCTCTCCCAGCGGGAGAGGGTTAGGGTGAGGGAGAGCGCAACGCCTGGAATAAACGGTCACAGTTTTATCGAATTGCTATAGTGTTGACCCCAATCATAAATCGTAAATCATTAATCATAAATGAATCTGCCTTGGAAAAAAGTCCGCTCCAAACCCGTCGGCGATTTTCGCATCTTCAAGCTTCGCTCCGACACCTGCATCAACCCCCGTACCGGCAAGGAGCATGACTTCTACGTGCTCGACAGCGTCAATTGGGTCAACATTGTCGCGCTCACGCCGGAGCAGGAGTTGGTGATGGTGCGGCAATTCCGCGTCGGCTCCAACACCGTCGAACTGGAAATTCCCGGCGGCATGATGGATCCGCATGAAACCGATCCCTTGAAGACCGCCGTGCGCGAGTTGCGCGAGGAAACCGGCTACGAAGGCGAAAACCCGCGGCTGCTCGGAACCATCTGGGCGAATCCGGCGATCTTGAACAATAAAACCTTCACCGTGCTGATCGAAAATTGCCGGCTAAAGCACGTCGTGGAATTCGATAGCGGCGAAGATTTAACCACCACGCTCGTACCCGTCGCGGAAGTTCCAAAACTGGTGGCTGAGGAGAAAATCGGCCACAGCCTCATCGTCGTCGCCCTCTACTACCTTGAACTTTACCAGCGCGGGTTGAAGAAGATTTGAATCCAAAGATGGTGAACGGACATCTCACCTCTCCCTTCGCGGCGCCAGAGCGCCGGGCCCGGCCCTCTGTCCGGAGTGTGGCCGTCCTCGGCCACTGCAATGTTCAATTCGTGTATGTCCTAAAATACTCGAGAGTCTTCGGCTGTTATCCTATTGCAGCGCCCGGGGACGGGCGCACTCCGCCGGCTCCGCCGACGCGCAGAGGGAGAAACGCTCCCGGCTTTCCGACGAAGCCACATCAATCTGCTTTCGCGAAAATGAATGCGGCTTCGGGTTAATAACTTGGGAGTTTTATGAGATCAACCAACGGCTGTTCCCTCTCCCAGCGGGAGAGGGTCAGGGTGAGGGAGACAGCGTGACGCAACCACTGCGGCTGTGGAATTTTATAAAAGTTTCACCCGCGCAATTTCTTCAACGCCTCCAGCGCCGCATTGCTTTCGGCGGCCTTTTTGCTTTTGCCGGAACCGCTCGCGAGTTCGATGCCGTCGTGCGAAACGGCGCAGACAAAATCCCGGTCGTGGTCCGGACCCTCCGCGGAAATCAGCTTATAATTCGGCGCGTTCGGCGATCTGGCTTGAAGTAACTCCTGCAGCTCGCCCTTGGGATTGGCGATGCCGGATAATTCCGTGAGCGTGTCGAAGTCGTCCGCGAACTCGCGCAGAATAAACTCCCGGGCGGCGTCAAAACCGCCGTCCAATAAAATGGCGCCCAGCAATGCCTCGAACGCATCGGTCAGGGCCGAGGCGCGGTCGCGCCCGCCGGTATTTTCCTCGCCGCGGCTCAGGGCCAGGTGCGCGCCGAGATCCAGTTTGCGGCCGTGTTCGGCGAGCGATATGGAATTCACCAGTTTCGCCCGCGATTTCGTCAGCGCACCTTCGTCCGCGTCGGGAAATTTTTCAAATAACGCGCGCGCCAGGACCAGGCTCAAGACCGAGTCGCCGAGAAATTCGAGCCGCTGGTTATGTTGCGTTGGCGCGTTGACCTCATGCGCGACGGAGGGGTGCGTGAGCGCGAGCGCGAGCAGGGTTTCGTCGCGGAAATTGTAAGCTAGATTTTGTTGAAGCCCGCTCAGTGACATTGCATCTGTGTCTCGATGACTGAACTCATGGATTTTCAGCCGGAACTTCGGCGACAGCCGGTTCCGGCTCCGCAACTGGCGCGGGACTTTCCGCCGGCGGATTGAGTCCGTGTTCGAGCAATTGTGCGACGTCGTGCTGGACCTGTTCGAGCTGGGACAGATGCAGGTCCGGGTCGGCGATGGTGAAGATGTCGCCGGTCCTCGGCTGTTCGTAGATGAACACGCGGCGGCCTTCCGACTTGATCTGTTCCTTCACCTTCAGGATACGCTTGCGCTCGAGCATCACGGCCAGGATGTAGGCGGCGGGCGCATGTTGCGGGTCGTTCTGCGCGATGAGCTTGCGGAGCAGCGATTCGGCGGTGTCCTTTTGGATCGCGTCCACGACCGGTGGCGGCGTTTCAAAAATTCCCTGCCATTGCGAGATGAAACCGGGGCGGGTACGGACATCACCGGCCTTCAGCGCGCACGGTTCGCAGATGTCGGACCGGCGTAATTCGTTTTTCTCGGCGAACAAAATCGTGCGGTACGGTTGCTTGTCGGCAAACGGCTGGGCGCAGGCTTCGCAGGCGGGCGCGCGGGACTGGATGTTCCACTCGTTCATGGGCGGGAAAATTAAAGCACGAACCGCGCGGCGGGACACGCAGAAATTTCAGGCATCTTTCGTAGTGGGTTAATTTGGTAGGGACGGCGCGCTGCGCCATCCGCGCCTCCCGCATGCGGTACGGGCGCAATCCCGCATGCGGGATGGTAAGATCCCCGTTTTGCCCATCCCTTCCGGCGGCAGTACCGCTGGGGACAGCGCAGCGCGCTGTCCCTACCGATCAAACTGACCCACCACCTCATCTTTAAATCATTTGCCTCCCGGCCGGGAATGTGGCATTATCTTGTCATCGAAAAGCCAATTTTTGTTACTATGAGCAAACCCAAGATTATCGCCTATTTGAAGCCGGTCTGCGGCTGGAGCAATGGCGTCCGCGCCATCTTCAAAAAATACGACCTGCCGTATGAGGATCGCGATATCATCAACGACCCGGCGCAACGCGCCGAGATGGTCGAAAGAAGCGGCCAGATGCTCAGCCCCTGCGTGGAAATCAACGGCCATATGCTGCCTGATATCAGCGGCGATGAAGTCGAGGCCTGGATGCTTTCAAACAATATTGTGACTCCGAACGACCTCGTGCCCGAGGCGCCGACGAACGAATCGTGTAGCAAGCATACGCACCTGTTCGCCAAGGCATAAAATTTGGGTGGGGAACTGAAGGCCGCATCGGATTTCCGATGCGGTTTTTTATTTGTGGCAACGCGCGCTTTCCGCCGGTAACTTTTCCACGGTGAAAATCATTTCTTCAACCGCCGCCATGCAGAAGCTGGCGCTCCACTGGAAACGCGCCGGCGTAAAAATCGGCTTTGTACCCACGATGGGCTACCTGCATGACGGTCATTTGAGCCTCGTGCGCGAGGCCCGCAAACGCGTCGGCCGGCAGGGGGTCGTCGTTGTCAGCATTTACATCAATCCCACGCAGTTTGCGCCGACGGAAGATCTGGCAAAATATCCGCGCGATCTCAAACGCGACCTGAAATCGCTGCACGAGTTGAAAACCGATGTCGTCTTTACCCCGGACGACAATGAAATGTATCCCGGGCGGCAAAATCCGAAATCCGAAATCCGAAATCCGAACTTATACAGCACCTACGTCGTCGAAGAACAACTGTCGCGCGTGATGGAAGGCGCCTCGCGGCCCGAGCATTTCCGCGGCGTGACGACGGTGGTGGCGAAGCTGTTCAACATCGTGCTGCCGGATGTTTCCGTTTTCGGACAGAAAGATTGCCAGCAGGCGGCGATCATCAAGCGCATGGTCGCGGATCTGAATTTTCCGGTGCAAATCATCGTCGCACCGACGGGCCGCGAGGCGGACGGGCTGGCGATGAGTTCACGCAACAAGTACCTCGACGCGGAACAGCGCGCGCAGGCGGTGATCCTGTTCCACGCGTTGCAGGCGGCGAAGGCGGCGGTCGCTAAAAAATCCATGACGTCGGCGCGGTTGAAAAAAGATCTGGAGGATTTCATCACCGCCGCGCCGCTGGCGCGGCTGGATTACGTGGAATTTTTCGATCCCGAAACGCTGCAACCCGTGGCGCAGGTCAAACGCGGCGCGCAGATGGCGCTGGCGGTTTTTTTCGGCAAGACACGGTTGATTGATAATGCGCGGCTTTGATCATTTCGGCGTGATCAATGGAATCATTTGACGTTCAAAGCGCCGGTAGATTTTGAAGTCGGAATCCAGCGTCAACAGTTTGCAGCTTTGACTTTGCTCGGTCATGGCCACCAGGCAGGCATCCACAAAATCCATCGGCGTGTCCGCGTATTTATTCATCAGCGAAAGGACGCGGTTGAGATTGGGTTCCAGGTCAAACTGGATGGAAATGATTTTCCGTTCAATCAATTCTAAAACACCCTGTTGTGGCAACCCGTCAAAATGAAGCAGGTGAGCTGCCTCGGCGATTGCGCCTTCACACGTCAACAGCGAACTGGAAAAATGTCCGAACTGCTGGCGCGCCCATTCATGGTGTTCGTCACGATGGTTAAGCAACGCGACGAGCGGGCCGGCATCAGTCAGGAGCGTTTCCATCGTCCCATACTTTTCAGGCCCATGCCCTTGAGGTTGCGTTTATCGCTGGAATTTTTGCTGCCGGCATACATGCCGACCAGGTCGCCGGCGCGTTCAAGCAGGCTTTCGACCTTCTTTTCGCCGTTCAGATGATCCGCCAGTGCCTGACGGGCAATTTCAGATTTAGGCCGGTTCAGGGCGCGGGCGCGGCGGTTCAGCCGCTCGGCCAGCTCATCGGGCACTTTCAGCGTCAATGTTTGCATGACAAACTGGTAACACCAGATTGGCGGATTGACAATACCAAAATTTTGAACAGAGAGACGCAGATAATTTATTTAATTCTTCGTGCCTTTGCGCTAGATTTCCATGTCCGCATGAAGCAATTTGATTTCCTTATCCTGGGCAGCGGCATCGCGGGGCTTTCATTCGCGCTGAAGGCCGCGTCGCGCGGACGCGTGGCCATCGTCACCAAAAAAGACCGCGCGGAGTCGAACACCAACTACGCGCAGGGCGGCATCGCGTCGGTCACCAGCAAGGAGGACTCGTTCGAGTTGCACGTGCGCGACACGCTGGAGTCGGGCGCGGGGTTGTGCAAGGAAAACGTCGTCCGCACGATCGTCGAGGAAGGGCCGGCGCGCATCGCCGAGTTGATCGAGCTGGGCATGAAATTTTCCGAGCGCGAAATTCCGCAGTCGCACGGCCGGCACGAACTGGATCTGGGTCGCGAAGGCGGCCATTCCAAGCGCCGGATTTTGCACGCGAAGGACGTGACCGGCCGCGAGATTGAGAGCGCCTTGCTCAATGCCATTTCGCGCGAGCCGAACATCGAGATTTTTGAGAACCACTTCGCGATCGATTTGATCACGAGCCAGAAGCTCGGTTATGTCGGCGAGAACCGCTGTCTCGGCGCGTATGTGTTCGACAAAAAAACGGCGACGGTGGAGACGTTCGCCGCGCCCGTGACGCTGCTGGCAACCGGCGGCTGCGGCAAGGTCTATCTTTACACGACGAACCCTGACATCGCGACCGGCGACGGCGTGGCGATGGCATTTCGCGCGGGTGCGGCCATCGCGAACATGGAGTTCGTCCAGTTCCATCCAACCTGCCTGTATCATCCGAAGGCGAAGTCATTTCTCATCAGCGAAGCCGTGCGCGGCGAAGGCGGCGTCTTGAAAACGCTCGACGGCCGGGAATTCATGGACGGTTATCATCCGTTGAAATCACTCGCGCCGCGCGACGTGGTGGCGCGCGCCATCGACAGCGAGATGAAAAAATCCGGCGCGGACTGTGTGTTCCTCGATATCACGCACAAGCCGGCGAAGTTCATCATCGAGCGCTTTCCGAACATCTACCGGACCTGCCTTGGCTACGGCATCGACATCACCAAGGAGCCGATTCCCGTCGTGCCTGCGGCGCATTACCAGTGCGGCGGCGTGGTGACGAACATTGACGGCGAGACGGATATCGCCGGGCTTTACGCCGTCGGCGAAGTGGCCTGCACCGGCCTGCACGGAGCGAACCGCCTGGCCAGCAATTCCTTGCTCGAGGCATTGGTTGTCGCCCATCGTGCGGCAAACAAAACTTTGAAATCCGAAGTTATAAATTCGAACTTTAAAATTCCCTTGTGGCAATCCGGCAATGCCACGAACGCGGACGAACTGGTTGTCGTCTCGCACAATTGGAATGAAATCCGTCACCTGATGTGGGATTACGTCGGCATCGTGCGCACGAACAAGCGCCTGCAACGCGCGCAATCGCGGCTGGCGAACCTGCAACAGGAAATCCAGGAATATTATTGGAATTTCATCGTCACCGCCGACCTGCTGGAGCTGCGCAATATCGCGACGGTCGCGGAATTGATCGTGCAATGCGCCTTGCAGCGCCCGGAAAGCCGCGGGCTGAATTACAATCTGGATTTTCCAAACCTCAATCCTGATTGGGCACAACGCGACAGCGTGGTGCGCAAGGTCATTTGATGCTTACGAGCGCGGATTTGGCCTGGACGATCAGGCTGCGGATCTGGTTCAACTGGTCGGAACTGGCCGCGACTCTTGGATACCCGCTGAACTGGATGTAGAAGTTGACGGTGCCTTGCTTCCGGTCGCTGTGGCTGATGATGCGAAATCCGGATTTGGTGGCGTAGGAGGCCTCGAAGCCACTGAGTTGGGACACGTCGCTGGTCGCCTTGCCGATATAATCGATGGCTCCGGCCAGCGAATCCAGTTCGTCGTAATCCACCACCTGAGAAAGCACATACCGCCGGCCCTCCTGGTCAGTATCACTTAACACGAGCATCACGGCATACTTTTTCTGGCCATGGCTGATGTCATTGCCTTCCTGCGCATTGACGGACAAGGTGGCGTTTCCCAGCGCAACCGAGCCCATGACGGTGAAGCCTCGGACAATGACCGTGTTCGTTTGCTGTATGAAATTCTGGAAGTCGGTCAGCGGCGGGTTGGTATCCTGTGCCTGGGCGCGGAGCACGACGCAGGCAATGACCGTAAGAATAAAGGAGGCGATTTTTGATGTACGCATATATTTCCTGGATTCGGTTGTTTGGCCTGACCATAACTCAAACTCCGCGACTGTCAAACCGTTGCCCGGTTACGCCCAGAGCTTTTCCGGATAATCGCCCTTGGCGATCAGCTTGCGGATGCTTTCGACGACCGTCGGACGGTCTTCACGGTAGGTCACGCCAAACCATGAATCCGGGGAACGGAGCACCTTGCATTTGGCGCGGCCGCCCGTGACGAGATCGCCGACGGTTGCGGGAATGTAGCATTCGGATTTTTGTTCCGCCCCGGATTTTTTCAGGAACTTTTCAAACTCAACCTTGATCTGTGGAAACAACGCCGGCGTGAAACCCCAGAAATTCATCGAGACCGCCTCGTCGCCGCTGAGCTTGGTGATCTTGCCGTCGG